>Ga0194060_10004003_pt1 | contig 10280 bp, 5 predicted proteins | sample SepL225m_MetaG_FD_163427 | JGI IMG/M metagenome (GOLD analysis project Ga0194060, IMG submission 163427) | Anoxic zone freshwater microbial communities from boreal shield lake in IISD Experimental Lakes Area, Ontario, Canada - Sep2016-L222-5m | ecosystem: Environmental > Aquatic > Freshwater >... | reverse complement strand
GGCAAATTCAGTACCAAAGTTTAGGAGAATGGTCGTTTGAGGGTTTAAGGTTTATAGTTTAAGGTTTAAGGTTTAAAGTTTAAGGTTTAAGGTTGGTTGAGGAGTTGAGAAGTTGAGGAGTTTGGTGATTTCGTTATCATCATGTGCTTATTTCTCAGCAAGGTCCCTTGCAGGAGACGTTGCTGGTAAGAGAAGGAAAATAATCCCGAAGGGATGGCATTACTATAGTGAAAAGACAAGTATGAACTATAAACCCCGAAGGGGTGATATTAGTTGTGTTTCTTGTATGCTGGTTGAGGAGTTGAGGAGTTGAGAAGTTGAGGAGTTTGGTGATTTCGTTAATTTAATAAGCTTTCTGTTCGAATGAACCTCCAACTTCCAACCTCCAACAACAACTTCAATCGCCGTTGGTCTGGAGACCAGACGGCGGCGGAACCCTAAACTTCCCGTCAATACCCCTCCGCATCATCATCTCCGCGTTTATCCCCAACCGCGATGAAGGATTTCTTTTTAAAGAGGATAATATCGGTACGGCCAATACTGCTACGTGACTTTATGGAATAACCCATTGTTTTGAGTTGCTCAGCAATGGTTGCAGGAAAATCGCGCTCAATGAAAACAGAATCGGGCAGCCACTGGTGGTGAAATTTTGCTTGGTTTACGGCATCAGATGCACTCAATCCAAACTCGCCAATATTAACGATCGTTTGGAAAACGCTGGTGGGGATGGTGGTTCCGCCCGGACTGCCCACGATCAGGAAAGGTTTTCCTTTTTTCAATAAGATGGTAGGGGTCATGCTGCTCAACATTCTTTTGCCGGCTTGAATGGCATTCATCTCATTACCGATGGCGCCATACATGTTGGGTACACCCGGCTTAATGCTGAAATCGTCCATTTCATTATTTAAAATAAAACCAGCACCAGTCACCACAATCTTACTGCCGTAACTATCATTCAAAGTAGTAGTGATCGCTACTGCATTCCCTTCATTGTCGGCTACGCTGAAATGGGTGGTTTCTTCGCTTTCTTTCACATTCCCGGCACGGGTTACAAGGCTATTACCAGCTTTTCCTGGGGTATAATCAGCCATTCTTTTTTTGAGATAGGATTTACTGACCAAGGTACTTACCGGCACTTTTACAAAATCGGGATCACCCAGGAATTCGGCCCTGTCGGCAAAAGCCCTGCGCTCAACTTCAATCATCAGTTGAACCGCGGCCGCCGACTGAAATCCCATATCACCCAAATGATAGGGTTCGATCATGCCCAGCATTTGTTGCAAAAGAATACCCCCACTGCTGGGGAGGGGCATGCTGAGCACATGAAATTTCTTGTATTTGAAATTCATGGCCGTTCTTTCGGTGGCGGTATATTGAGCCAGATCAGCGGCACTGAATAACCCTTTGCCCCGGTTCATTTCTTCCAGCATCATTTTGGCCGTTTCGCCCTGATAAAATTCAGACGCCCCGTTTTCGCGTATGCGTAACAGTGTGTTGGCCAGTGCTGATTGGATCAAGGTGTCGCCAGCTTTCCAAAGCGCCGGTTTCACAAAAGCCGTGGCACTGCTGTTGCGTTTAATGAAATCCTTACGATTGGCATTAAATGATGCCGCCTGCGCTGCGGTAATGGCAAACCCATTCTTTGCGAGGTCGATCGCGGGCTGGATCAGTTTCTGAAAGGGCAGCCGGGCATATTTGAATTCGGCGAAAATGCCTGCAATACTACCCGGAATGCCTGAAGCAAGATGCGTTTCAAGCGATAATCGTGGCTGGGCATTGCCCAATGAATCAAGGTACATATCCCTGCTCGCCAAATAAGGCGCTTTTTCGCGATAATCGATGGCAATATTTTTCCCGCCGGCTAGATGAGCAACCATGAATCCTCCGCCTCCAATATTTCCGGCTCCCGGAAATACTACGGCAAGGGCAAGTTGGGTGGCAATGGCCGCATCAAATGCATTGCCGCCTTGTTGTAAAATGCTGAGTCCGACCATACTGGCCAACGGATGAGCCGATACCACAGCGCCATGGGCTGATATGGACTGTTTTTGAATTGAGTAATTAAATGGGTCAAAATTTCTTTCCTGTGCCTTCAAAGCGATACTGCAAAACAGGAGTATGGCTATACTAATTGATTGACGCATGCCTGATGATTAATTTGAATCGAAATTAAACAATACCGATAATATAGCCGCAGGGGTAAACATATTCAATAGCTTTCTTTATTTTCACATATTCTAATAAAATATAAATGATGAGAGCAAGCCTAATTTCCTTCCTGTTTTTTTTATGTTGTGTTCATGCAGAAGCCCAGTTACAATCGCCCGATGAATTTTTGGGTTATGAACTGGGGACCAAGTTCACCCCGCATCACCGCATTGTGGATTATTTCAACCATACTGCCAGTGCTATGCCTGGTATGATGAAACTGGAGCAGTACGGACAAACCAATGAAGGAAGACCATTAATGCTTGCCATCATTAGTTCGCCTGAAAATTTTTCAAGGCTGGAAGAGATCCGGAAGAACAATCTCCGCCTCACCGGTTTGCTTAATGATAAACCCGGCGATATTCATGCTCCGGCCATTGTTTGGCTCAGTTATAATGTTCATGGCAACGAGCCCAGTTCATCTGAAGTATCGATGAAGACATTGTATGAATTGCTGAATCCTGCCAATCAGGAAACCAAAGCCTGGCTGAAGAATACGGTAGTGATCATTGATCCCTGTTTAAATCCTGATGGACGCGATCGGTATGTGAACTGGTTTACCCAGATGATGGGTAACCATCCCAATAGCAGTCAGGATACACGTGAACACAGCGAACCCTGGCCCGGAGGAAGAGAGAATCATTATTATTTTGACCTGAACCGCGACTGGGCCTGGCAAACACAGCTAGAAACGCAGCAGCGGATAAAAATATACAATGCATGGATGCCGCAGATCCACTGCGATTATCACGAGCAATACCCCAACAATCCTTATTATTTTGCTCCTGCAGCCGAACCTTTTCATGAAGTGATCACCCCCTGGCAGCGCGAATTTCAAACCAGTATCGGAAAAAATCACGCGAAGTATTTTGATGCCCATGGCTGGCTCTATTTTACCCGCGAAGTATTTGATCTGTTCTATCCTTCCTACGGAGATACGTATCCAACCTATAACGGCGCCATTGGCATGACCTATGAGCAGGCGGGGCATAGTGTGGGCGGATTAGCTATTATAAAAAATGATGGGGATACGCTAACGTTGAAAGACAGGATCGCGCATCATTATACCACCAGCATGAGTACGATCGAGACCACGTCAAAAAATGCAGAAAAAGTTGTGACTGAGTTTGCAAAATATTTCAGCAATGCCATCCACAATGGTTCGGGCGAATACAAGACCTATGTAGTTACCGCAGACGACAACAATAAACTGGATGCCCTGAAACTTTTGTTGCGCAATAACAATATTCAATATGGTGATTATACACGCACCGGAATAAAAGGCTATAATTATTTTTCAGGAAAAACAGAAACCGTGGTGACAGGAAAATATGCCATTGGGATCAACAGCCTGCAGCCGAAATCGGCGCTGATACAGGTATTGTTTGAGCCACAATCACGACTCAGCGATTCGGCTACTTACGATATCACCGCCTGGAGCCTGCCCTATGTATATGGTTTGCCATCCTATGCCATCAAGGAAGCCTTGAATATACCGGTTACGGGTAGTAGCAGTACAACCACCGTTCCAGTTGCGGGTTATGGTTATCTGGTGGGCTATCATTCATTTCAGGATGCAAAATTATTGGGCGCCTTATTGCAGGCCGGCGTTCGGGTTCGTTTTGCCGAACATGAATTTTCATTTAATAATAAAACATTCACAAAAGGAACCATCATCATCCTGCGTTCGGGCAATGAATCACATCTGGTGCAGGTCAGCAATTTACTTTCCCGATACCATTCCAGTGTGGATGTAGTAGAATCGGGCTTCATGCAAACCGGATTCGATTTCGGTTCAGAAAAAGTACATTTTATCAAGAAGCCCAATGTTGCATTGCTCACCGGTAGCAATGTGTCGGCTACTGCCGCCGGAGAAGTATGGAACCTGTTTGAGCAGCAATTGGAATATCCGATCTCGCTGATCAATGCCGAGGAGCTGGGCAATGTGAACTGGAAAAATATTGATGTGTTGATCTTGCCCAATGGGAATTATAAATTCTTGACCGATAAGGATGGTTCCAATGACCTCAAGACCTGGGTTAGGCAGGGAGGCCGCTTGATCGTGATGGAAAATGCAGTGACGCAAATGGCTGCCGGTGATTGGGGAATTAAAATAAAAAAATCGGAAGAGGATACAGCGGGTAAGAAACCCTATGGCAACCTGAAAAAATTTGCCAACCGCGAACGAGATGGTATCGTGAATAATATTCCCGGAGCCATTTATTCAGTAGAGCTGGATAATACCCACCCGTTGGCTTTTGGATACCCGGATACCTATTTCACCCTGAAACAAAATGATAACCTTTATGAGTTCCTGAGCAATGGCTGGAATGTGGGTGTGATCAAAAAAGGCGCACAGGTGGCTGGTTTTGTGGGTAGCAAGGCCAAGGATAAAGTTAATGATGGTACCGTGATAGGAGTAACGGGCATGGGTAATGGCTCCATCGTTTTCTTTGCCGATGATCCCATTTTCAGAAGTTTCTGGGAGAATGGAAAACTGATCTTCAGCAATGCGGTTTTTTTAGTGGGACAATAAACATGTAAAAATTAATAGACAGATTTTCCATCTTAGTAATCCTTGAGCAAAAAAAATAATTTCAACAATATGGTTCATTTTTCAATTCGTAGTACTCAGCAAAATATTTATATGATTTTGCGGAAATCGCTTGTCGTTCTATTGCTGATCGGGTTTCAACAAATTTCAGTGGCGCAAAGTCCTAAAACGATGACCGCTTCTGAGATCCAGTTGCAGATCAAGAAGCTCAATGTATTGGGCTCGGTATTGTATATCGCTGCTCATCCGGATGATGAGAATACCCGTTTGCTGGCTTATCTGGCCAATGAAAAATTATACCGCACCGGTTATTTGAGCTTGACCCGTGGAGATGGCGGACAAAATCTTATTGGTGATGAGCAGGGCGTGGAATTGGGTTTGATACGCACCCAGGAATTGCTGTCTGCCCGCCGGATCGACGGCGCCGAACAGTTCTTCAGCAGGGCATTTGATTTTGGGTATAGCAAGAGTCCGGAAGAAGCTTTACGCATCTGGGGCCATGATAAAATTTTAAGTGATGTGGTTTGGGTGATCCGGAAATTCAGGCCCGATGTGATCATTGCCCGTTTTCCCACCACCGGAGAAGGAGGTCATGGACACCATACCGCTTCCGCTATACTGGCCGGAGAGGCATTTGAGGCCGCAGCGGACCCCACTAAATTTCCTGAACAACTGCAGGCAGGCGTTACCGTTTGGCAGGCAAAAAGATTGTTTTGGAATACTTTCAATTTTGGTACGGTAAATACCCAGGGGGATGATCAGTTAAAACTTGACTGTGGCGATTTCAATCCCTTCCTCGGCAAGAGCTATGGAGAAATAGCTTCGGCCAGTAGGAGTCAGCACAAAAGCCAGGGATTTGGTGTGGCTGCGCAACGGGGACGCGTGATCGAATATTTTAAGACCATCAAGGGAACAGCGCCAGTGAACAATTTGCTGGAGGGAGTGGGAACGGGATGGGACCGATTGCTCAACGGTGCTGACGCAAACACTGGGTCAGTTTTGGAAAATGATATAAGAAATGCGTCGGATGCTTTGTACCACGATTTTTCGGTAGCCAATCCGGAGAGAAGCATCCCTGCATTAGTGAATCTGTATAAAATGATTGAAAGGGAAACCGACAATTACTGGCGTAATCAGAAATTGGGGGAGATCAAAAAGATCATGCTGGCCTGTAGCGGACTTTATCTGGAAGCGAGTACCGGAGCGGCTTATGCAGTTACGGGAGATAGCCTCAAAATAAATTGTACGGCCATTAACCGACTGGGGGCTTCCATCAGCAATGTGGTGGTGAATGTTGAAGGGCAGCATATTGCCCTAGATCCCTTGCAAAAGAATATTAATTCTATTAAGTCAATTGCCCTGTTCATTCCACAGGATAAAAAACTTTCTCAACCATACTGGCTCGAAAATCCGATGGAGAAAGGGAGTTTTTCGGTAACCGACCAACAACAGATCGGTAAAGGAGAAAGCGATCCATGGTCTGTTAGTTTTAGCATGCAGATAGAAGGAATGCCGATAGAGTTTACGGTGCCGATCAGGTACAAATATACCGATCCGGTAAAGGGAGAATTGTTTCAGCCTGTATCGATCGTTCCGCCAGTATCCATCCTTCCAAAGGATCCATTGATCTTATCGGATAAAATTGAAATGAAAACTACCGGCGTAGAGATCACTGCCTTAAGGGATATTCATATCAGCTATCCGCCTGCCTCAAAAGATTTATCGAATACAAAGACCGATATCACCATCAGCCCCGAACAGTTGAGCGGCTTATTGAAAAATCAGAAAAAGATCATTCCGGTGTCGATGCTTCCCGGAAAAATGATGGTGGATATTGCCGAAGCCGGTGTGTTATACAATCAGCAATTGCGCAGCATCAGTTACGACCATATTCCGTCCATCAATTATCTGAAAACCGCCAGCATTCAATATGAACAAGTGGATGTAAAGAAAATTGGAAATAATATAGGATACATTCCGGGTGCAGGAGATAAGGTTCCGGATGCATTGATGCAGATGGGATACAAGGTAGAGATCTTACGCGAAACCGATATGAACGATAACCGCCTCAAACAATTTGATGCCATCGTTACCGGTGTACGCGCATACAATACACAGTTATGGCTCAACAATGCCTATGATGTACTCATGAAATACATCAGTGATGGAGGGGTGCTGCTGGTACAATACAATACCAACAATTCTATCGGTCCGGTGAAGGCAAGGATATCACCCTTCCCCTTCAGCATTGGCAGCAGCCGTATTACCGATGAAACGGCAACCGTGAATTTCCTGTTGCCCAATGATCCTGCGCTGAACTATCCCAACACAATCACAGCCAAGGATTTTGAGGGATGGATACAGGAACGCAGTACCTATCATGCCCTTCGTGCGGATAGCAATTACAGAAAAATATTGAGCATGAACGATCCCGGTGAAAAAGCAGATGATGGTAGTCTGGTCATCGCGAATTATGGGAAGGGTAGGTTCGTGTATGCGGGACTGGTATTTTTCAGGGAACTGCCGGCTGCGGTACCAGGCGCCTTCAGGTTATTTGCCAACCTGATCGCCAATAATCGCGGAAAAATAACCAGTAAGACAAAATAACGGTTATGCATAACGAAAGAAGATACTGGAACAGGTGGTATTGGGCTGTAGGGTCATTTTTGATACTGCAGATCATCATCTATTATCTCATCACAATATCGTTTTCATGAGTCGGATCGACTGGGCCATACTCATTTTCACCCTGGGTTCCATCGTTATTTATGGGATATATAAAAGCCGTACCAGCAAGAACCTGGAAGGCTATTTTTTAAGTAACCACAACCTGCCCTGGTACCTCGTACTGCTGAGCATCATGGGCACACAGGCCAGCGCCATCACGTTTTTAACAGGACCCGGACAAGCGTATACCGACGGGATGCGATTCGTTCAATATTATTTTGGTTTGCCCCTGGCCATGATCGTGATCAGCATTTTTTTTGTACCCGTATTCAGCAAACTAAAAGTATATACGGCCTATGAATTTCTGGAGCATCGGTTCGACCTGAAGACAAGGACACTCACCTCGGGTTTGTTCTTATTGTCGAGGGGACTTAGCACCGGCATCAGCATTTTTGCCCCTTCACTGGTACTGAGTTCATTGATGGGCTGGAATATTTATTATACCAACCTGGTGATGGGCGGACTGCTCATCATCTACACCATGAGCGGAGGAGCGAAGGCAGTTGCCCATACGCAGAAATTACAGATGATCATTGTGTTTGTAGCCCTGATCATTGTGGGCTGGCTGGCGGTAAAATTATTACCAGAAGCCGTTGGGTTTACCGGAGCCCTGCATACCGGTGGCATCAACGGGAAAATGAATATTATTACCAGTGGCATGACCAGTAAGGGTTTCGACTGGAAAGACAAATACAATATCTGGAGCGGTATGATCGGTGGTTTCTTTCTGGCACTCAGTTATTTTGGTACCGACCATAGTCAGGTGGGCAGGTATATCACTGCAAAGAATTTGCATGAAAGCAGGAAGGGGTTACTCATCAACGGACTGGTAAAAGTTCCGATGCAATTTTTTATTCTTCTGATCGGGATCCTGATATTTTCTTTTTATCAATACAATAAGGCGCCTGTTTATTTTGATGAAGCATCTGTTGAACAGGCCCGATTGGGTGTCAAGAAGGATTCATTGAATATGATCGAGGCACAATACTTGTTAGCCGTTGAACAACATAAGATGCCCGAAGCAGGGGAGTTGCGGAAAAGTTTTAAGCAAGTGATGGAGCGTGCGCTGCCCGATCAGAAACCCAATGATACCAATTATATCTTTCTTCGGTTTGTGAAAGATCATTTGCCGGTAGGACTTATCGGTTTAGTATTTGCGATCATTTTTCTGGCGGCCTGGGGAAGTATTGCGGCTGCATTGAATGCATTGGCGGCTTGCTCGGTGGTTGACTTCCACAAAAAATTCTTTGTGAAGGAAACCTCTGCATTGGAAGATTATCAGGTAGCCCGCTGGTATACGCTGGGATGGGGAATATTTTCTATTATCATTTCTATGTTTGCCTATAATATCGGCAATAGCCTGATCGAAGCCGTGAACATCATTGGCTCTTTGTTCTATGGTGTGATCCTGGGTGTTTTTCTGGTAGCGTTTTGGTTTAAGCGCGTACAGGGAACAGCCGTTTTTGCCGGAGCGGTTGCTTCGGAGATCGCGGTGATCTGGATCTATCGGATGGACGTGATCTCCTTTCTGTGGTTGAACGTGATCGGCGCCTTGCTGGTGATCGTTACCGGTAGTTTGATACAATTGGGGATGAAAAAAAAGCGCAACCCGGAGGTTGCGCCTGAACTATAACAGTTGTTTTCTTATTTCAGTTTTTTCTGCAATTCTTTATTCATCTTCACATAATCGTCGTTCTTGGCTTCTAGTGCCAGTTCCAGTGATTTTTTTGAACTGATCATGGCACCGGCATCATCACCCATTTCGTGTTGCAGTTTAGCTTTGTAGATCCAGATCCAATAAGCCTTTTCATTGGTTTCGGTTGCCTTGGTCACATTTTCCAATGCTTTAGCCGGGTTGTTATCATACTCTTTATAAAATTGTGCGGCCTGCCAGTAAGGTTTGTTATCGGTAAGCATTCCGGCTTCTAGTTGTGCCCTCACTTTATCTTTGATATTGGTGCTGATCGGAATTACAAGTGCCGTTTTTTCCCACATCACATGCAGTTCGCAGGATTCAGCTTTTACATTCGCAAATTGCATGGTAAAGCTTTCCAATTTGGTCTTCATCTTTACGGGTTCTATTTTAAATCGGCAAACATCTTCCGATTCTTTATAGCCATCGGTTCCCCAATTATTGATGCCTTTGTTGATGATGAACTCCCAGCTATCTAATCCGGGCATGCTGTATAACACATACGTGCCGGTGTCGATCCTTTTTCCGCCAATTTCAACAGGGTCGGTAAATACCAGTCTGGTAGCGGCATTGGCTCCTGTACGCCAAATTTTTTCATAAGGAACCAGGTCGCCGAATATCTTTCTGCCCTTTGCATTGGGCCGAGAATAAGTAAGGGTGATGCTGCCCAGTCCGAAATCCTGTTTGATCGTTTGTGTACTGGATGGAGCGGGCATACGTACCTGAGCGGTTGCGAAGCTAAACAGCCCGGTAATCATGATAAGGGTGATAATAATTTTATTCATATTATTGATTTTATGAATGAAATTAAGCTAATTCGGATAAGGAACAAAAAGGGGAGGGTTAATATTGCAATTTTATCTTTGCCGAGGTCTTTTTCCCGTTCTTTACTTTCCATTGTGGACCCTTTTCAAGCAGTTTTTTTGCTATGGCTTCACAATTTCCGCAATCGGTATCGTTTACCTTGATATTGCTGATGGCTCCATTGGGTTTTACATCGAAACTGATCAGCATTTCGCCATGGGCTTCTTTGTCGAGGATCATTTCAGGCAGCTCGAGGTTATTGGCGATATAAGTATTGTATTTATCCCATCCATC
>Ga0194060_10004002_pt1 | contig 10286 bp, 7 predicted proteins | sample SepL225m_MetaG_FD_163427 | JGI IMG/M metagenome (GOLD analysis project Ga0194060, IMG submission 163427) | Anoxic zone freshwater microbial communities from boreal shield lake in IISD Experimental Lakes Area, Ontario, Canada - Sep2016-L222-5m | ecosystem: Environmental > Aquatic > Freshwater >... | reverse complement strand
CAGCCAAAGCATCCGAAGACAAAAAAGCACATATAGAACACATCCTCCGTAGTAGCCCAACCGAAGTATCCACATGGCGTATTTTCAAAATCATGGCCGAGTTTGTTACCGGATTTGAATTCCTGCAACGTTTCGACAAAGCAGTGACGTTTTTCGGATCAGCACGGGCAGGGTTGAAAGATGACATCTATCAGGAGGCTTCTGAACTGGCATCCAAATTATCCAAAGCCGACTTTGCTGTTGTCACTGGTGGAGGTCCAGGCATCATGGAAGCCGCAAACAAAGGCGCCTTTGAAGCTGGTGGTGTCTCCGCTGGTATCAACATCAAACTTCCCCACGAGCAGAAAGTAAATCCCTACGTCAACCAAACCGAGCACTTCTACTATTTCTTCACAAGGAAAGTAATGCTTTCCTTCGCATCTCAAGTGTATGTTTTTTTCCCTGGGGGTTTCGGCACACTCGACGAACTCTTCGAAATGATCACCCTCATCCAAACCAACAAGATTCCCAAAGTGCCAATCGTGTTAGTAAACAAAGAATTCTGGACTCCGCTTCTCACCTGGATCGAAACAGTCGTCTGCAAACAAAACGGCTCGATCAATCCGGAAGACATGGAGTTATACAAACTCGTTGACACAGCCGAAGAGGCATTTGAATATATCATGGTAGAATATGTGAAAAATGTGCGAATAAATAATCATGGCTAGTTCGGAGAACTTTCCCGAACACTAGCGAAGAGGAATACCCAATGCGACCAGATGGACTACTCTCTCAACTTTTTTTAGACAGCGGCGACCCAAAAGAAACCAAAGAAGTCATCGCACTCCTTGGCTTTCTCGACGGTCAAACAACCAACCCAACACTCATTGCCAAAAACCCTGAAGCCCAGGAACGCCTCAACCGAGGAAAGAAATTTCTCAAAGAAGAAGTCTACGACTTTTACCAAGATGTTGTCAGGGAAATCAGCCAACTCATTCCCAACGGTTCCGTTTCCATCGAAGTCCACGCCGATGCCAACACCACTGCCAAGGAAATGATCGAGCAGAGTGAGAAAATGTACACCTGGATCCCCAACGCCCACATCAAGCTGCCGATTACCAAGTCAGGTCTTGAAGCCGCTGAGATCCTTTCCAAACAAGGCGTTCGTCTCAACATGACCCTCTGCTTTTCCCAACAGCAAGCCGCCGCCGTCTACGCCGCCACCCGTGGTGCCAAACGTGGCAGCGTCTACATTTCCCCGTTCGTTGGGCGTCTCGATGACATCGGTCTCAACGGCACACAGTTTGTTCAAAACGTAGTAACCATGTACCAGCAGGGAAATAGCCACGTTGAAGTACTTTCCGCCAGCATCCGAAGCCTTACCCATTTTCAAAACTCGATGCACCTCCCAGCCGACATCATCACCAGCCCCGCTAGCATATTGAAAGACTGGGCAAAAGCAGGATTCCTACAACCTTCTGGTACACTTCACCTCGAATCAGAAGCCCTCAAACCCGTGCCCTTTGAAGAAATAAACCTCTCTAAACCATGGCAGGAATACAACATCCAACACGATTTGACCGATAAAGGTTTACAACGATTTGTTGAAGACTGGAATAAATTAATCGACTAATAATTTTCTAAACAAGGAGAAAACAAAAGTGAAAAAAACAGTAACGATCGCCATCTCAGCGCTGACTTCAGTACTCATTCTCTCCGCTTGCCAACCATCAACACCAAGAAATGAAACAACTTCCGCCTCTACAGCTACCAACGAAATTTCACTTACTCCTCGCGCCAACGAAGTAGTTCCAAAAAATTCCGTCATGGTAGGGATGCAGCAACCAGGAACGACTGTCCTGCTCTCACTGATCACACTTGAAAAAGAAGGCTGGGTTGCCATACATGAAAATGACAACGAAAAACCTGGAAAAGTTATTGGCTCACAGTATTTTGGTCCCGGAGCTTCCTCTGGTGTTATTACCGTTAATCCCGCACTAGAAAAAGGAAAAACCTACTTCGCAGTCATCCATAGCGACGATGGTGACAAAAAATTTGATGCTGCTAAGGACTTGTTGCTCAAAGATGATAGTGGAAATATCATTCTGAAAAATTTCTTAGTCCTATCCGCTCAAAAACCTGACTAAAAGGCAATTGTATGACAAAACGAGTATTCACCCAGACTTTCTGCGCAGTCGGAGCCATCATCGAAAGAGACGGCAAAATCCTCCTTGTCCAGGAAAATATCACCTACACCCCAAACCACCCCGACCACCTAAAATGGAATCAACCTGCAGGGTGGCTCGATGTTGGCGAAAACCCTATCGATGCCGCCGCAAGAGAAGTGTTGGAAGAAACTGGTCTTGAATTCAAACCCACAGCACTCATTGGCATTTACTCTCTCGTAAAAGAAAATCTCACGCACTTTTATGGAGACACACCTCACGTCATCAAACTTATCTTCCGAGGCGAAGTTGTAGGTGGAAAAGAAAGACCGCAAGAAGGGGAAATCGCCGCACTCAACTGGTTCACGCCAGATGAAATCTACGCAATGGGGCCTGAAGCCCTTAGAGATGTTGATATCAAGCAGGAAGTGAAAGACTACCTAGCAGGGAAAGCTATTCCATTATCGACACTCAACCACACTGCAAATCCCTAGCTACTACGGCTGATTGACTTACCCGACAAAATGAAAGAAAATACACTTCAATGCTTTTATCTTTCATTATTTACTACAGTTACAACTAATCCATGCGTATTCTCATCACTGGCGGCACTGGTTTTATCGGGCAACAACTGCAATGGCCACTGTCCTCGCAAGGTCACGAAGTCGTCATTCTTGGTCGAAACGTCCCAACAAACAACGAACGCTTTTGCCGAGTTGATCTCACAAAAGAACTTATTCCCCCCGAAGCTCTCAAAGGTGTTGGTGCAATCATCCATCTAGCCGGTATGCCCATTTTCGGAAAATGGACTTCAAAATTTAAACTTGATCTTTACGATAACCGCATCACAACGACCATGAATCTGGTGCAGTCACTAAAGCAGGTCAAAAAAAAACCTAAGACACTCATTTCATCTTCGGGTGTAGGATTCTACGGAGACAGAGGTGATGAAGAGCTCAAAGAAAACGCCGACTCCGGCGATGATTTCCTTTCCACTCTCTGCCAGCATTGGGAAAGTGAAGCCCTTAATGCCGAAAATTTAGGAATTAGAACGGTCATACTTCGAACTGCGCCAGTGCTAGGTAATCAGGGCGTAATTCAACAACTCCTCCCACTATTTCGAGCAGGCTTTGGGGGGAAACTTTCCAATGGGCGACAGTGGTTTCCCTGGGTCTATCAGGACGATGTTATCCGCGGATACCTCTTCGCGCTTGAGAAAACTCGTCTTCAAGGCGTCATCAACCTTTCATCCCCCACACCCGTGAAAAACAAAGACTTCACTAAATTAATGGCCAAAGTACTCCGACGACCAGCTTGGCTTACTATTCCCAAGTTCGCCCTCCGCTGGAATTATGGCGAGCTTGCCGACAGCATCATCGCAAGCCAACGAGTGATTCCTGAGAAGATTGAAAAAGCAAAGTTTTCATTTGAATACAGTGAGCTAGAAAGTGCCCTCAGCAAACTGTTGTGATTAATCAGCTGTATTCCCCTTATCATACATTCCAACAAAGATTTTTTTTGTGCTAAACATGTTGAAATGCCGTAACGAGGCACTACTAGCATGTTTAGTTTTTGAGAAAGTAGCAACAAAGTACTCCTCAAAAAAAAATCTTTATAACATGCGCTTTAGTAGTAGGCTTTGCATTCCAAATTAAATTGTGTTGATATACATACATTCGAATTAAGTAGTTTTATTGCTATTTCAAGACCAAGTGTTATTACCATTGAAGTGAATATGTATAAAATTGCAGAGTATTTAGCAAACAATGCAAAACACCTCAGCAAACGAGTTAGATCAAAATTATTTTCTGTCTTTGCAATTAATTATTATGCAAATAAGCAGCAAATGCTGCCAATGTTTTAGCATTAAATCTTAATTGTACAAAATTTACGATTTTTAGAAATTGTAAGAAATTTGTAATGTTTAGTTTACAAAAACTTATGTTCATGTTAGTATGAATAGATCAAAAAACAAACAAAAGGAGAACACATGAACAATGAACAATCACAAACATCTAATGAAAGTGTTGGCGAAAAAAAGGTTCCAAAAGGTTTAAGAAAATTTGGAGACCTCATTAAAAAGAAAAAAAAATTAGTGGCTGGGGTAGCTATTTTAACAATAGCTTTTGGGGGGATATGGGGCATTTCAGGTCAACACCTACTTTACTCTCCCGATCCTGACCAAGTTGGAGAAGGATTTTCAGGAAAATCAGTTATTCAAGGGCAAGCTGCAAATGACTGCACTCAAAATAACCTCGCATACAATAAAAATGTTATTGTACATGATGGTAATGTAAATTATTCTACTACTAACAATACTTGGCCTCTAATGGTCGATTGTAACGCTACTACTGGTTGGTTAGTTTCTACGAATCCAAGCACTAATGCAGTTGTAGATTTAGGTTCTGTGGTAACTATTTCTTCTATAACCTATAACCTTTCTTGGGATGGTAGAACTCAATTTGGAACGCAAGCTGGTATTGAACTAGCAGTATCTAACGACAACAAAACGTGGACACTTGTTGCCGGAAAATTAGTTACAAATAGAAGCCAAGTCGCTCCTATTAACGGTATAAATAAGCAAGCACGATATGTTCGTCTTCGTTGGTTAGACGCCTATGGATCTGTTTACAATTGGAATGGTTGGGGAAATATCTTTGATCTTGATGTGCGTGGTATTAATGGAAGTAACATTACTCCAACAGCTGTCATAACGCAAAGCCCTGTTAATAGAACTCCCACCGCAGTAACAACACAAAGTCCTGTCAATGGAACTCAAACAGCAGTAGCAACGCTAAGCCCTGTTAATAGAACTCCGACAGTAGTAATAACACAAAGTCCTATCAATGGAACTCAAACAGCAGTAGCAAAGCAAAGTCCTATCATTGGAAGCCCTACACCTGTCGCTACTGAAGTAATAGAATTTAGAACAGTCAATGCAGACGCCAACTATAATTTTTCAGCTGATCTAAAAAGGGTATTTTGTATTTGCTCTCCACTCAACGGAAAAGCCTCACTTAGCGCCCTAACAACGAATAATGTTAAAGTTGTTGTTATTGCACCCGATGGAAGCTCTACCTATAAAGATATATCAAAAGCAACACCCTATAACTTTACGTTCACCAAGGTGGGAGACTGGACTGTGTTGATCAACTCTAACGGCATTTGGCATGAGGAAAAGGTTGCTGTTGAACTATAGAGTTTATATTTAGGTTAAAGTAAAAAATTCAATATACTAAAAAAATTTTTTTACTCAGTTGTGATTTATCTGTGCGGGATTGAGCAAGTTTATTAGCAGCTCAGTCCCGCATTTTTGAATATCTGGAAAACGACAACGTTGAGAAAAAGATGTTCTCCAGTAAGAGCTCGACATTACTCTCCTCCCAGTGAAGGTTTCGCTGTAGTAATTCCCTCAGAAAGTGACTGTTACCTTGAAACTTTTATTAGTGAATAAGTGCGTATCAAAAATCAAAGACACTGTTGGTGTTATTGTGAGAGTATGAGTCGACTAAGAAAAATGGATTTATAACAGATCAATCAAATCCCTCATCAGTCTTTATTATGAGAACTGAAATCCTCTAAACTCAGCTACAAAGGTTTTCTTCAAACATGGTACGATGTGCAGTAGAACTCCACTACTACAGGAAAATAGTATGTTTAATAAAACAATAGCATTAGCGCTTTTCCTTTTATTTATTGCCAGTATAACAACCGCACCTCTGGAAGCTAGCCCTTCATGGAGTACTCCCGAACCGATTACAGCTTCATCCATTGTTGCAACGTTTCCTGACATTGCAATTGATGAACAAGGAGTAACCCATGTCGTTTTTCAAGAAGGAAAAGAAGGAAATTTCAGTATCAACTATATGCAGAAAAAAGGGAGCACCTGGAGCACCCCACAGAGAATTTCTCAAAGTGATAAAAGTGCCCAACTTCCTCGCATTCGCGTGGGATTACGCAACAGCAAAACTGTAGTTGGTATTGTGTATAAAGCCAAAAAAGACAAAAACTCCGACTCCCGAATTTACTACAAAGAATCAACAGATGGAGGAAAAACCTGGGGTGAGGTAGAAACAACGACATCTGAACCAAGCTTTGAGCCTGATATGGTGTTTGATAGTATAGGAAACCCTCACATTACGTGTATGTACCAAAAACCCAACGATGATTATTCCATCGGTTATGTTGGAAAGAGTAACAATACATGGAGTGCATTAGAAGATGTATCTACTGGATCCAAATTTGACTTCAAAACTGGAACCAGCATCACAACAACAAAATCTAACTCGATGGAAACAATACACATTAGTTATATTGATCAGGATCGTAGCAACAATTCCAACAATACACTCTATTACACCTCAAAAAGCGGGAATCAGCAGTGGGAAGCTTCTAAGCAAATTCATAAAGGAAAAACCAGTAGTTCAAAATTACTATCTAATAAACAATCAGAACTTTATCTCGTCTGGTCGGCATCTCCTGACAGTAATAATTATAACTACGAACCATATTTTTCATCTTCACCTGACTCGGGAAAAACATGGACTCCAGCCAAATCGATTGGCAATAATCAGAAACTTTTATCTCGCAACCCCGCACTTGCAATTTCCAAAACTGGAACCCTGATTGCTATCTGGGAAGAACAGATAAAAACGTCACAAGATTCTATCCTCAGCACCACATCAACTAACAAAGGAAAAGCTTGGAAAAGTATAGAGACCCTTCGGTCCAACAACAAACGGGCGCGTGAAGCAGAAATTTCCACGAATGACAAAAGCTTTGGTGCTGTGTGGCATGATGATGGCGAATCACTTGGAAGTTGGAGAATCTACTACAGCAGTATTGAGGAAGCAAGCAGCTGCTCCTCCGAACGAGTCTCAGGAACCATTGCCGAGAAACGCAGCGCTCAACAAACGCTGCTATTTCCATTCTTTGCAACTTCTCCCACACCCGAATTTACTCTTTTCCCTCTAGTGCTTGATGGCGTAACAGTTACCTTATCAACCTCATCAGGGAAAGGTCAAGAAGCAGTTACCGACTCAACAGGCGCATTTAGTTTTGATATCCCAAGTGAAGGAACCTACCTGCTTAACTTTGAAAAAAGTGGCTATCAGCCCTCAACAGCTTCTTTTACATTTACAGGACAGGAGCTCACGGGGCAGTTTCTCCTCTGCCTACAGAATCAAGCTTCATGTCCTGAAAATCAATCTGATAGTGTAAAAAAGCTTTGTGAACCACCTCCAACTCCAGCACAAACACCTGACAACGCAATGATTTGGACAGCAATGGGTACACTTAACACCGATTCACTTGCATGGGGGAAATATCTGAGTTTTCTCCTTACTTGGCTTTACAGCATTGCTGGTACAGTTTCAGTACTCAACTTAGTCCGAATTGGCGCTCGACTAACGACAGCAGGTGGTAACAAACAAGCACTTGTGGAAACCAAACGCTCCATTCAAAAAATAGTTTTTGCCTTGATACTCATTTTTTCATCATGGGTTCTCGTCTCCTTGGTAGGGGGGATAAATCTTCTTCAATGGACTTTGTAAATTTAAGACAGTGAAGATTGATTTATATCTAAACCATCAACCAGCTGAAAGAAGCCAAACTGCAATTACTATCACTAAGCCTCCCCTCTGCTTTCTTGTGTACTTTGGTTTTAAACAAAGTTGTAGTTGTGCATTGTGGTATGCATATTTTTTAAGTTGATTATGAAATCCAAAAACTATTTATTAAAGGTTTTACGCATATATAGGCAACAATAAAACTACTTAACATCATTGGGTAATTGTTCTGACCAAGCAGTCAAGCACGAAAATGCACATGAACAACTAAAACTCTACCTCTAGTGCATAACACTACTATTATTTGCAACTAGCATACTAACACTCCTCAATCCACCAACGTTGACAATACGACAAGCAGTATATAAAATTACTACGGTAACCGTACTATTCAGAACAGGATGATCACATGAACACTCAGAAAAAAAATTCCATACTTCCATTATTCATCACCGTCTTTATCGACCTCCTTGGATTAGGAATTGTCATTCCGATCCTTTCCAGAGTACTGCTCGACCCGATGCACGGCATTTTGCCGTTCGACATGGTGTTCTCAACACGAACATTAATTCTTGGCTTCATGATTGCCTGTTATCCCATTGCTCAGTTTTTCGGAGCACCAATTCTAGGAGCACTCTCAGACCGCCACGGCAGAAAGAAAACCCTGATCATCTCGCTCATTGGCACGCTCATTGGTTACATTCTTTTCGCAATCGGCATCATGACCCAAAACATTTTTCTTTTGTTTTTCAGCCGCACGCTGGATGGATTTACCGGCGGAAATATTTCCATCGCTCTCTCCGCCATCGCCGACATGAGTGACGAAAAATCCAAAGCAAAAAACTTCGGACTCATCGGTATGGCGTTTGGACTTGGCTTCATCATCGGCCCCTACGTTGGTGGAAAGCTTTCCGACCCCACGATCGTTTCTTGGTTCAACTTCGCCACCCCATTCTGGGTAGCTGCCATATTAACGTTCTTGAACATCATCGCCGTTGTAATCCGCTTCAGGGAAACATTAAAAACCAAATCCAATGCCAAAATCAGCCCACTCACCGGATTCAAAAACCTCTACCGGGCTTTCCAGATGCCCAACCTCCGCGTGATGTTTCTAGTCGTCTTCCTCCTCACCTTTGGATTCAACTTTTTCACACAATTTTTCCAAGTCTTTCTCATTGAGAAATTCAACTTCTCCACTTCGCAGATCGGTGATCTTTTCGCCTTTATGGGACTTTGGATCGCTATTACACAAGGTGGCATCACAAGACCACTATCGAAAGCTCTCAGCTCCAAACAGATTCTTTCCTACTCAGTACTGCTTCTCGCCATCACGTTCCCATTTCTTTTACTTCCATCGCAGTCCTGGATGATTTACCTCGTCATCCCATTCATCGCCATCTTCCAAGGATTAACCCAGCCCAACTCAACCGCAATCATTTCCAACCTCAGCACCGCCGATTCCCAAGGTGAAATCCTCGGCATCAATCAGTCTATCCAATCCCTCGGACAAGCCCTCCCACCAATCATCGCCGGCTTCATCGTTTCCCTCAACATCAACCTCCCAACCATCGTCGCCGCCGCAGCCACAGGACTTGCCTGGATTATCTTCTTTTTCTTCTTCCGCACGCAAAAGGCTCAATTAAGTAAATAAGTGTCTGTCGTCATTACGATGAACCGATGCCCGTAGGGAACGCAGATCTGCGTTCCCTACGGGCATCAAGTTAGGGATTATCGATACCCCAAATATCTCAAGTTTCTATCCCGCTCTTTGGTTCATGTGTAAAAATGCCGTCATTTCGGCATTTTTACACATGAACCTATAAACGGAGGACAGCTCCAATACCGCATTGGAGGTAGTTTAAGAATCCCGCCAAAGTTGCTCTTTGGAGCGTCGGAGCATCGGAGCATGAATACAACAGTGCAGTGAACACGTACATCAATACAGTTTAACTTTCCCCTCCAACCCACTACACTTAAACCAGCAACAACACAAGGAAAACCCACGCATGCCCGTCGATACAGCAAACAAAAACACTTGGAATCTCGCACTCCTCTACGCCTCCGACAACGACCCCAAAATGGATCAAGAACTGGAAACCATAAAAACCCTCTCCTACCAATTTATCGACAAATGGAAAGACCGTGAAGACTACTTGAACGACCCAGAAGTTCTGGCAGAAGCACTAAAGGAATTTGAAGTCTGGGCGCAAAAATGTGGATCAGACGGCAACGTTGGTTACTACACCTGGCTTCGTTCCCAGCAGGATCAGAACAGCACGGAAATCAAAGCCAAACTCAACAAACTCCACGACTTCAGCGTTGCCATCGACAACGATAGCCAGTTTTTCACCATTCGCCTTGCAAAAGTTTCCGCTTCCCAGCAGGAAGTGTTCCTTGCCAGCGATCTCCTCGCACCCTACCACCACTTTCTCAAACGCATGTTCGACGAATCCCGCTTCCTCCTCAGCGAACCCGAAGAAAAAATCCTCACCCTCAAAGGAAAAGTATCCCACAGCAACTGGACAAAAATGACCACCGCATTCCTTGCGAAAGAAGAACGGGAAACCCTCAACGA
>Ga0194060_10003998_pt1 | contig 10296 bp, 9 predicted proteins | sample SepL225m_MetaG_FD_163427 | JGI IMG/M metagenome (GOLD analysis project Ga0194060, IMG submission 163427) | Anoxic zone freshwater microbial communities from boreal shield lake in IISD Experimental Lakes Area, Ontario, Canada - Sep2016-L222-5m | ecosystem: Environmental > Aquatic > Freshwater >... | reverse complement strand
GGAGAACGCTTACCTTTCTGATGCTTTTAAATTGATACTTTTGCAGATAACCATTTTCATGCACCATTGGTTTCTTTGTTTACTTAAATAATATGATTTTGGATTTTCATTCGGTATTGCATTCTTTTTTAGTAGCACCTCCATTTTTATCTGCTGTTCAAGGGCAGGGCACTACTGTATTGGTCATGGTGTTATTGGTTCTGTTGTTTTTATCTTTCGTTCTTGCTGGTGCAGAAGTAGCATTTTTTTCGCTTACCTATAAAGACATTAACCTTCTCAAATCAAAACAACAACCACCCTATAAACGTGTAGTTGATCTATTAGAAGAACCCAAGACTTTATTAGCCTCTTTACTCATTGCTAATAGCTTCATTAATATCTCGATCATTATCATTTCTAATTTACTGATCGATGGGATGTTTAATTTCGAAAAATTTGATGCGGTTTGGGTTGAGTTCGTCATTAAAGTGATCTCTGTTTCATTCCTATTATTATTATTCGGAGAGGTAATGCCCAAAGTACTTGCCACCAATAACAATATCAGATTTGCAAAAGACTTTGGGGGCATTGTGCAAGCAGTTTCTTATGCATGTGCTGGATTGAGTAAGCGATTGGTTAATTTTTCTGATGTCATTGAAAGACGTCTCTCCAATAAAGCTAACGGTGGGGCTTATAGCTTAGAAGATTTAGACCATGCCATTGATCTTACTACAGATAGCACGGCATCAGAGAACGAAAAAAATATTCTGAAAGGAATAGTAAAATTCGGAAACATTACCGTGAAGCAGATCATGAAAACAAGGATGGATGTTCATGGTATTAGTGAACTTACTACTTATGATGAATTGATAGCGCAGGTTAGAGAAATGCATTATAGTAGACTTCCTGTTTACAAAGATGATCTTGATAATGTTGTTGGAATGATTCATACCAAGGACCTGATTCCGTTCCTTGATGAAACAAATGATTTCGACTGGAAGGTCTTGCTGCGTCAACCTTATTTTGTGCATGAACAAAAATTAATTGAAGACCTGCTTAATGAATTTCAGGCTAAACATATTCACTTCGCGGTTGTGGTTGATGAGTTTGGTGGAACAAGTGGTATCGTTACTTTGGAAGACATTTTAGAAGAAGTAATTGGAGATATCAAAGATGAGTTTGATGATGAAGAATCTGGACATAAAAAGATCGACGACAACAATTATGTTTTTGAAGGAAGAACCATGTTGAATGATGTGTGTAGGATCATGGACCTTCAAGCAGATACTTTTGATCAAGTAAAAGGCGAAAGCGATTCACTTGCGGGCTTAGTCTTAGAATTGGCCGGAGAAATTCCACAAGTATCTCAAATGGTTAATTCTGGCGACTTTCAATTCACCGTTTTAGAAGTTGAAAAGTACCGCATCAATAAAGTAAAAATCACTATCAAGCCACAGGCTACAGACTAGACCCAGTATCAATGACGCAGTTTCTGAATAGTATCAAACAGCATACCTTCTACAAGTTTATTTTAGTTTTTTATAGTATCGCCATGCTGTTTTTATTGGCGTCCTGTAATAGTAATTTTACAGCTAAGCCACAGGGTTATTTTAAAATCGATTTCCCCAAACACGAATATCAATTATTTGATAAGCCCGGCTATCCATACACATTTGAATACCCTGTGTATGCAAATGTTTTAAAAGACAGCACCTTCTTCGGAGAAACCACTGAGAACCCTTGGTGGATCAATATCGACTTCCCTCAGTTTGCAGGAAGGGTCTATGTGAGTTATAAAGAAATTGGAAAGAACAATTTTGATACACTCATTAAACATGCTTACATCTTAACAGGGAAACATAGTTCTAAAGCCTATTCGATCGATGATTCTCTGATCAATACGCCCAATCAAATTCACGGTATGTTTTTTTCTGTGGGTGGAGATGTGGCAACTTCTGACCAGTTTTATTTGACCGATTCAACAAAGCATTTTCTAAGAGGCGCTATGTATTTTGATGCTACTCCCAATGCAGATTCTTTGGGGATCGTGAACCAGTTTTTAATGCAAGACATGAAGCATATCATCAACACCTTTAAATGGCGTAACTAATTATTTGATCTTTGCTTTTTTAATTTTGTCTAATCCGGGGAAATGTTTTTCTAAATAAATATTCCCATACTTCATCACAGAATCTTGATGATTAAATGTGATGGTGTCTTTGTAATTACCATAGAAATTTTGCACGATGTCTAATCCTTTTACAACTACACCAATAGAGGGAAATGAATACGAGCGACCAATAGTGTCTAATCGCTGATTGTCTATTTTATTAATAAAAAGCTGTACTGTTCTATTGTTTGGTCCACCCGTTGCGAAACCTACTTTGCCAGTTGTATTTGACTGAGTCACTTTCTCATCTTGAATAGTACGATGGTCTAAGTATTTGTTTAATGTGGGGTTGTTATTGATCCCAAATTGAATGTACTTATTGGTACTTCTGAAGATATACATATTGCTATAAAACTTCGATCGCACCAATTGATACAAGCGCGTAGCACCAAGTGGTGACCATTCTTTATACACTGCAATTTCAAATTCACCCTTCGTTGTATAGAAAACTACATGAAAACTATCTGGGGCTTCACGCTTCAAATTTCGATTGATCTTTTTGATCGACTGTGCAAACAGTGCTCCAGTAAACAACATCAAAACAATGACCAGTGCTATTTTCTTCCACATCTGAAAAGGTTTTCGTACTAAAAATAGCCTAAAAACAAATGCTTTCAATTATCCCATTAACACAGATAGCCTTTATCTTTGGAATAGAATTCAGAATCGAGCAATTATGATAGCAATTGACAATGTTTTGGTAAGTGAAGAAATCATTGATGAGCAATTTGTATGCGACCTCAACAAATGTAAAGGTGGATGCTGTGAAGATGGCGATGCTGGTGCTCCCATGGAGAAATGGGAATTGGATAAACTGAACGAATATTACGAAGTGATCAAGCCCTATATGACTGCTGAGGGGATCAATGAAATAAATAAGCAAGGAAGGTATTTATACGATCAAGAATTTGGATGGGTAACACCAACTATCGAGGGCACTATTTGTGCTTATGGTTATAGAGACAAATACGGGATCATTAAATGTGCCATTGAGGATGCGTATAATGATGGAAAGCTAGATTGGAAAAAACCCATCAGCTGTCACTTGTTTCCGATTCGTATTAAAACTAGCAAGCGCGACCCGGATATTGAATACATGAACTATGAGCCAAGGGAAGATCTATGTGCAGCTGCCTGTAGTTTGGGTAAAAAACTAAAAATGCCGGTATACATTTTTCTGAAAGATTCTATTATCAGAAAATATGGGGTTGAGTTTTATGAAGCGCTCGAGGCAACCGCAAAAGAAATGAATAGAAAGAAATAATAATTGAGCAACATGAAAGATAACGCCGCATCATTTATTGCCAAGAGTACGATCAAAGCTGCTGATTTAGATCATCGCAGAAAGATCAACTTTAATATCAGTAAATACAATGCGGTTGTACCAATTGGAAAGCAACAATTTTCTGATAATATGCTAGCCAGAGAAATGGCGAAGAATAGAAAATGGGATGCGATTGAACACTTGGACAAACACTTAGAAGATTTCGAAAAAAGAATCTCCGCCCGCGGTGCAAAAGTGATCTGGGCAGAAACCGCAGAAGAAGCATTAGAAGAAATTGGAAAGATCTGCAAAGCAAAAAATTGTAAGACCCTTGTGAAGAGCAAGAGTATGGTTACTGAAGAGATTCACTTAAATGATTTTTTGGAATCTAAAGGAATTGAAAGTGTTGAAACAGATCTGGGAGAATATATTCAACAATTAGACGGTGAACCTCCTTATCATATTGTTACACCCGCGATGCACAAAAGCAAAGAAGATGTAGCAAAATTATTCGCTGAGAAATTAGGGACACCTGGCGGACTATCACCAGAAGAACTCACACTCGTTGCAAGGGTTAAACTGCGCGAGAAATATGTACAAGCCGAAGTGGGTGTTACCGGGGCCAATTTTATGATCGCAGATATTGGTGCCATTGCTGTTACAGAAAACGAAGGTAATGCGCGTTTGAGTTGTGCCTTTCCTAAAACACATATCGTAGTAGTAGGTATCGAAAAAATGATTCCCTCTATTCACGACCTAGCACTTTTCTGGCCTCTGCTTTCTACCTATGGAACAGGTCAACGTGTTACTGTTTATAATAGCATTGTAACCGGACCGAAGCAGGCAAATGAATCAGACGGACCAGAAGAAATGTATGTGATCTTATTAGACAATGGACGTACCAATTTATTAGCCAATCCTATTACACGAGAAGCACTATACTGTATCCGTTGTGGCGCTTGTTTGAATGCTTGTCCGGTTTATAAAAATATTGGCGGTCATTCTTATGATACAACTTATAGCGGTCCGATTGGCAAAGTAATTACGCCCCATTTGAAAGGAATGGATGAGTATAAGCATTTAAGTTATGCATCATCGCTCTGTGGAAATTGTACGGAGGTTTGTCCGGTTAGAATCAACTTACACGAACTATTATTAGATAACAGACACGAAGCTGTAGCAAGTGGAAGCAGCAGTATCGCTGAACGTATTGCTTGGAAAGCCTGGAAGACAGCGAGCTTGAATAGAAGCATGATGAATATGGGTAATGGCAAACTCAAGAACTGGATGGTGAATAAAATATTTAAGGGTTGGACCACACATCGTTCTGAATTAGACTTTAGCGCTAAAACATTCAGTGAAATGTGGGAAGATCAGAAGGCAAGCAAAAAAGAAAATTAAACTAAGAAGCCCTTGTTATTAATTTATAGTCAAATAACAAGCCCTAGGCTAGCTTATATCTGTGCTACGCTTTTTAATTGTGAGTATGTAATCACTCAGAATAAAATTCTATTCCAAAATTGTACTACCGCCAAGATCAATTATTCTGATGAAACTATTTCAGAAAAGGACCTTCAGATAATTCCAAAAGGTTTATTGTTTGAAAAAAATATTCAACAACAGGTTATTGAGTGCTTTGAATGGAATGGTTTGAAAGCATTTTTTGAAAACAAAAAAGGGACCATTCCCTTTGATTTATTTTCAGCAGCTTTTTATTTGCTATCGCGTTACGAAGAGGGGCTCCCATTTACACCGGATCAATATGGCAGGTATGCGCATATCAATAGCCTAGCTTTTAAAAATGATTTTTTACATTTGCCTCTCGTGCAATTGTGGCTATTAGAATTTGAAAAAAAACTGCAACTTTCTTTTCAAGAATATCGATTGCCGGTTACTACATTTTCTTTTGTTCCTAGTTACGATATTGATGTAGCTTTTTGTTATTTACATCAACCTTTTTTTAAAAAACTATTTGGTTTTTATAGAGATCTATTGACTGGAAAATTTGACAAATTTGTGGAAAGTGGGAATGTCTATTCAGGTTATCAAAAAGATCCCTTCGATCAGTTTGAATTTTTGGAAGCATTGAACTTGCAATATCATTTACACGCCATCTACTTTTTTTTACTGGCAGATAAAAGAAAGGGTGTAGATAAAAATATTCATCCAACTAAAAAAGCTTTGCAAGAAATCATACTAAAAACTGCATCGAAATTTAAAGTTGGCATACATCCCTCCTGGCAAAGTGGAGAAGATAAAGCAACACTTAAAAAAGAAATCAATACCCTCTCAGAATTTATTCAACAGCCTGTTAAAATATCGCGTCAGCATTATTTAAAAATGACCATCCCTGAAACATACCCGCTGCTCATAGAAGCGGGCATTAAAAAGGAGTATACTTTGGGATATGGCACTATCAATGGTTTCAGGGCATCTTATGCAGCTCCATTTTATTGGTATGATTTAAAAAACGAAACAGTAACTGATCTGGAAATTCATCCATTCTGTTATATGGATGCGAATAGCATTTTTGAATTGAGGCAACCTGTTTATGAAGCAAAAAATGAGTTGCAGGAATTATTTGATCAGGTAAAAAAAGTACAGGGAGAAATGATCGGCATTTTTCACAATCATTTTTTAACCGACCAATCAGAATGGATCGAGTGGAAAAAAATGTATGAAGAATTTTTAAAGGAAAATTTTGGTGCTTAATTATTTCAGCGCCTTCAAACTTTTATTTACAAGATACACTCCACCCAAGGTTATAGCCGACCCGATAATAATGTTCAAAGTAACTTTTTCGTTCATGATCACTGAGCCAACAAGAATTGCAACGATTGGATTGATATAGGCATAGAGTGATGCGATTCCGGGCTCCAAATTTTTCATCGAATAAATAAAAGCAATAAAGGCAAAGATCGATCCGGCAGAAACGAGGTAAGCTAGTGCAGCCCAGGTTTGTAAAGGGATACTGCTGATTGGAATACTATCGCCCGAGATCATTACAATCAGGAACATGATGAAAGAACTAATGAGCATTTGCCAACCCGTTGCATAGTAGGGATTCATATCCGTTTTTTTGCGGGCAATAAAAATGGTAGCCACAGCCCAGGTGATCATGGCTATTAGCGATAACATGATCCCAAACCAATATCCATCAGAATGATTGTGAAAAGCACTATCGTAGAATACTAATGCGATCCCTGCAATTCCTAAAAACAATCCAATGAAAGTACCCCAGTTGATCTTGTTGTTTTTATAGAATATCATTTCAATTAACACAACAGATAATGGATATAATGCAGCGATCAGTGCGGCTAATCCACTTGGTATATAGCGAAGCGCCAAAGTTGCTAAACCATTCGAAGAAACAAACATGAGAACCGCCATGATGCTCAACCATTTGAACTGGTTCTTAGTGGGAAGTGGCAGACCTTTGAACAGAAAAAAACAAACGTATAAAATTCCCCCACTGAACTGGCGAATAGAAGCCACTTCAAAAGCGGGCGTTTTTTGCACACCGATCTTGCTCACTACCCAAGTAGTGCCCCAGACCAAACTGGTGATCAATAATGCGATATATGCTTTGTTCTTGTTCGCTGCCATTTTTATAGAGACCTACTAGTGTCTGAAATGACGTAAGCCAGTCATTACCATCGCCAAGTTATTTTGTACACAATACTCAATACTGTCTTTATCTCTCACTGAACCGCCTGGTTGAATATATGCTTCCATACCTGCTTCATGTGCGATCTGTACACAGTCGTTGAAAGGGAAGAATGCATCACTCGCCAACACAGCTCCTTTTAAATCGAATTTGAATTGATTGGCTTTTTCAATAGCATGACGTAATGCATCGATACGGCTGGTTTGTCCGCAGCCCTTACCCACTAATTGTTTATTCTTGATGAGTGCGATGGCATTGCTCTTTAAGTGTTTGCAAACAATATTCGCGAATACTAAATTTTCTTTTTCTTCTTCAGTAGTAACTCTTCCACCAACTTCATCCCACTTGCTAAAATTACCTTCATCAGCACCTTGCTCTAGGGTTCCGTTCAATAAAGATTTAGAAGGCGTTTTAATAGTAGCACCCTCTGCTTTTAATTCTAACAAAATTCTATTCTTCTTTGTTTTCAAAACTGCTAATGCATCTTCGTTAAATGCAGGCGCAATTAATACTTCAAAGAATATTTCATTGATGGCATCTGCTGTTGCTTTATCGATAGCACCATTGCAAACCAGTACGCCACCAAATGCACTTTCAGGGTCTCCAGCCAAAGCCGCGTCCCAGCTCTCTTTCACGGTAGTACGCTCAGCAATACCACATACATTGGTATGTTTAATGATGCCAAATACTTTATTGGAAGAAGCACTGAATTCTTTGATCAACTGCACTGCAGCGTCAACATCTACAAGGTTATTATAAGAAAGTTCTTTACCATTTAATTGTGTAAAGAGTTGTGTAAGATCGCCATGGAAGACAGCAGATTGGTGTGGGTTTTCGCCATAACGTAAAGCCTGACTAATACCTGGATTAAAATAATTACTGATCGCAACATCATAGTGCATCACTACTTCGAAAGCTTTTGCAGCGTATGCTCTACGTTGTTCGATAGTTGTTTCGCCTTTTTGAGCAATTAATAATTGTTCTAAAGAAGCATAATCATCTTTAGCGGCGATCACTACTAAGTCTTTAAAATTCTTAGCAGCAGCGCGGATCATGGAAGGGCCACCAATATCAATTTTTTCGATGATCAGTTTTTCTTCAGATGTGGTACGAAGGGTTTCTTCGAACGGATATAGGTCAACAATTACCAGATCAATTTCTGGGATCTTGTATTCTTTCATTTCGATCAGATCTTGTGGTTCGTATCTTCTTCCAAGGATCCCACCAAAAACTGCAGGATGCAAAGTTTTAACACGTCCGCCCAAGATCGAAGGGTAAGTGGTTAAGCTTTCAACAGGTACACATGTAATGCCGAGACCTTCCAAAAAAGTTTGGGTTCCGCCAGTAGAATAGATGGTGATACCTAATTCTTGTAATTGTTTGGCAATAGGTTCTAGGCCGTCTTTGTAAAAAACGGAGATGAGGGCTGATTGAATTTTCTTTTGCATGATGAATTTTCTTAACCTGTTCAGGTTGATGATAATTTACCCCTGGGGGTTCAAATTGAGCCGCAAATGTAAGTTTTCGAGGTCTTTTTACCATCAATCTGTTTTCCACAAACTATTTTCAACCGTTTGCAGAGGTAAAAAAGTTACAAAAATGACAAGTTTCTGATAAAGAGCCATAAGAACAAAACCGCCAATGAGGCAATAAAACCCTTTCGGTTTTTGTAGATCAGCCAAACCAGTATCGAAGCAATGAACAAATAAAGCAACAAAGTTTCGGGTAAATTGATCGCTATATTCTTTGTGAGTGCAAAGGGAATTCGATTGGTTCTTTCAATAATGCCATTCATTTGGGTAATTAAAAAGCTAGTGATCTGTCCAGACCATTTTAGAAGAATGGGTATGGGACTTACAACAAGCACCAATAATTCTGCATAGAGAATGAGTCCAGATAGAGGGACCACTAAAAAATTTGTAAACAAAAACAAGTTGGGGAATTGATGAAACTGGTAGAGTATAATGGGCAATGTTAACACCTGCGCTGAGAGGGTAACTGCATTCACCTTCCATATCAGTTGGAGTAATTTGTTTTTAAAGAAAAACCAACCTTCGATATAACCGCTAAATAAAACAATTCCTACAACTGCGGTGTACGACAATTGAAAACCGATATCCCATAACAAGAAAGGATTGTAGATCAGCAAAAAAAATGCAGAGGCTGCAATAGCATTGATGGTATTGTTTTTGTAGCCCAGACTTTTACTAATGAGTAAAAAAGAAAAGCCAACTGCAGATCTAAGGATGGCTGCTGCACCGCCGGTAATGAAACTGAAACCCCATAAAACAAACAAGATAAGAATGCTACGTAAATAGGTTTTCCATTTATTATTTCCAAATGGTTGTAATAAACGTAAGAGCAAACTATAGATCATCGCCAGGTGTAATCCGCTGATCGCAATGATATGTACAACACCTGTGTTGCTATAAGATTGAATGAGGGTTTTATCAAGGTCTTCTTTATATCCGATCAATAATGCTTCAGCAACCGATTGCGCAGTTTTTTCAGGAATTGCTTTTTTTAAAATCGATAGAATATGATCTCTTGTTTGATATAAAAAGTATTTGGGTGAGCTGCCATTTTTTCTACAGATTATTTTTACAGAATCTGGTAAATACAACTGATAATATATTTGTTGCATGGCACAGTATCTCACAAAATCAAAACCACTTGCATTAAAATTGTTACTGATCTTTTGAAGTGGTGCTGAAAACTCAATGTCGTCGCCGGTTGCTAATGATGCTGCAAGTCGATTGTTTTTTATATACACCAATAATTTCGATGTTGCTTTGATCCATTGCCCTTGGTGCTTTACTGCCACTATATTAGCGATGGCTTTCCATGTTTTACTTTTTTGTATAAGTGGCTCTTCAATTTTGGCAATGATGGAATCGTTTTTAAAATAGTGGTAGCCAATAAAACTATTTTGTTTTCGAAGATCTTGTTGATTGCAAATCGCGGCACCGAAAACAAACAAAAGTGTGTGAATGGCTAATCCACTAATGGCGATCCATTTAAATTTTTGAGTAATGGAAGCAAGAGAAAAAATCAGCAGTATGCCAATTGTAATCGCGGCAGTTTTTTGAAGAAGGCTAGCTGTAATATTAAAATGATAGGCGGATAGAATACCCATTGCGAATGGGATCAGCAAGCGGAGAAAGGGAGCGCTTTGCCAACTATTGATGGGTTGCAAGGGCATGTACTAACCTAAAC
>Ga0194060_10003997_pt1 | contig 10296 bp, 9 predicted proteins | sample SepL225m_MetaG_FD_163427 | JGI IMG/M metagenome (GOLD analysis project Ga0194060, IMG submission 163427) | Anoxic zone freshwater microbial communities from boreal shield lake in IISD Experimental Lakes Area, Ontario, Canada - Sep2016-L222-5m | ecosystem: Environmental > Aquatic > Freshwater >... | reverse complement strand
GCGGTAACATGGTATGCGGGACTCATAACGGCGCGAGTTGTCGTTGATTTCGGCCCCGCCATGGTGTTGCGTGTGGCACGCGAAACACGGGGATTCTTTATGAACGGATGGATCACCGGCATTGCCGGCGCGCTGGCGGCCTGTGTGGCTGCCGCTTATTCTGTGGAATGCGTTATTGCGGTAAGGCTTGCGGTGGCGGCTTTATCCTGGTTTGTTTTTGCGCGATATGCACGGGCGTTCATGCCAGGGAGATCCCTATGATGCCATCCGGAGTGCGGGGTCTGATTCGATGGAGTCTGATTGTTGGCTTTGGCCTTACGGCGGGGATGACGATCGGGAATCCGGTCGCGGTCATGTGGATGTTGATGAGTGGTTTGGTCATGACTTCGGTGGCCGTCACGCGGGGGCGTTTGGAATCGTTATTGGGATTGTATATGGTGTTGGTGGCCGTTGTGAATCTCGTTAAACGTCTTCTGTTTGTGGCTGGCCCTGTCGATCAGTCTCTCTATCATCAGATTCAGGCGGCTCCCTTTATCATGCTGCTCGTCATGCTTGTGATTTCGGTGCGTCGATTTTACCGTATTCCATGGGTGTTTGGAGATTTCCTGGTTGGCTTGTTTTTTCTGATGAGTATCGGGTTCACGATGTGGAAGTCGGTGGTAAGCGGGGCGGTTGCGGAAGGAACGGTCTCGCTGATTCGTTACAGCGGGGCGACGCTCGGTTATTATGTCGGACGAACGTTGGATCGTACGGTATGGAAATCCTTAAGCGGGGTGCTAGGCTGGGTTTTTGCGGGAACTTTGGCACTCGCGTTCTGGCAGTTCGCTTTTGGCCCTACCTATGTTGACGCGATGTGGGCGCGCTGTACCGCCGATACGTCCGTTCAGGCCGTAAAAGTTGTTTCCAGCATGGCGGGGCTCGAACCGATGCGGGCGTACGCGACGTTTTCGGATCCGCTGGCGTGGGGACTCTTTCTCGTCCTCGTCTGGGTTGTCGTCGAGGCTGGGCGTGAGGAACAGGGAGACAAGGTGGGTCGCAAGGTTCTGAGACGAGGTTTTTTTCTGGCCGCGTTGACGTTGACCCTCTCCCGCTCACCACTGTTGGCAGGGGCGGCCATGTTGTGTTTTCAGTGGGTGCTGCGCCTGCGCACGGTAGGTAGGCCAGGGGTGCTTCTTACACTCTTTGCCGGTTCATTTTATGGGGTAGTCGTGATGATTGAGTATCTGTTGGAAAATGTGTTGAAGGCCTCATGGTTTCCGAATTTTGCGTCCCCCTTCCTGTCGCGAATGTTGGATATCGGGACATTGACACAACGCGGGTATGCCCTTGAGGAATGGGGGCGCGCCATCAGGGACTATACCTTTTCAGGTGTGGGGTGGCATGAACACGCCTCCCTCACTTCGGGTGCAGCCACGTCGGCCTTGTTCCAGTCGCACAACGGCATCATCAGTCTGGTGCTGGTGGTTGGGATTCCCGGGTTGTTGGTTGTGATTATATGGTTTGCCTCGTGGATGCGGGGCGTCACTCTGGCACTACGCAGTGAGTTGACGGAAGAACGTGTCATGTTGCGTTGGGCCGTCGCCATGGTGCTCGGGTATGCCTCAACCGTCTTTGTCAGCGGACCTCAATTCATGAACGAATTCTTTTGGCTCATGATGGGTTGGACCACGACACTATCCATGTCGCGAGGCATGAAGGACAAGAATCACTCTCCCGTTCGCGAAGATGGGGCCGCATCTCTGGGGGGGGCGGCATGAATTATCTCATGGCCAAGGAGGTCGGTATTCTCCGATATGTCTGGAGGCGCCTGGCTTGGCGTGGAATGAAATTATTGCCGGGCGCCGAGTGCGCACTGACGTTGCCTAACGGAGTGGTGTTGATGTCGCCGAGGACATCCTATTGCGGGTCGGACGTCTTTGTCACGGGAGCGGCAGTGGACTGGGGGACGGAATGGATTCTGGCGGCGTACCTTCATAGGCGTCCCAAGGGAGTATTTGTCGATGTGGGTGCGAATATCGGTTACTATTCAGCGCTCTTGTCGCCCTACTTTAATAAGGGATATGCGTTTGATCCGGATCCCCGTAATCAGGTCGCTCTGGCAGGATTGAGTGTGATGTACCCCCATGTAAAAGTGGTCTCCAAGGCGGTGTGCGACCATAACGGCGTCGAGGAATTCGTGCTTGGTGACGTGTCTGACGTGTCCTCTCTCGGGCGTGGCGAACTGGCTGGGGCGAAAGTATCGTGTGTGACGTTGTCTTCTTTTTTTCAGGATCACCTCGACGCTGTTGTGGCGGTCAAGATCGATATCGAGGGTTATGATGTGACGGCATTGCGGGGGGCGGGCGAGATGATTCTCAGGTGTCGCCCCTTGGTGGTAACCGAGTTCGGCCTTGAGTCAGGGAAACCGAATTCGCCAGGGGCCTTAGTTGACCTTGCGCACACTTTGCGCATGGATCTGTACGGCATCGTCCGCCGGGATCCGTCCTTCTGGAGTTGCGACTTTAAACTGGGACCGATTTCGCCGGTGGATCTCGTCTCGGAAAAGATTAAAATGCTCATCATGGTGCCTCAAGAAGATGACGTATTCCGAACTGTTCTGCAGATGTTGCCTTCTCGATGGTCTCGCCGCATCTTGGGCGGGCGGGCGATATCACGGATTACGGCGGCCTGCCTGAGGGAGGTCGGGGCGGCGAAAGTGGCGAAATAGAGCGCTTCAATGAAAGGAGAGAGTGTGCTGAACGATCAAAAATGTCCCAAACGGATCCCCTGTCCTGTCTGCTTTTCCGATCAGGCACAGCGTTTATGGGGTACGACGAGTGGGCAGGCCGCTCAACACTTTGTATTGCGGGAGAAATCTCTAGAGAGACATCTTGAATTGAGGTTACATATTGAGAGTCTCTGGGGACAGGCGACGTGTGACATTTTGCGTTGTGACACATGCGGGTTCTGTTTTAGCAGTCCTTATATTGCGGGCGATGAGCAATTTTACAGTCTTGCCTATGACCGATGTCGTTACCCGGTTTGGAAGTGGGAATTCCAACTAACCTATGATGCCCTTCGCACAGTTTGCAGGCCCGATATGAAACTTCTCGAAATCGGGGCGGGCCATGGCGCATTTCTTGCGAAAATTGCGGATACATTATTACCCAGGGAGAATCTTTTTGGTACTGAGTTTTCGATAACAGGAAGGAGTCGGTTGGAGACGTTGGGAGTGAAGTGTTTTTCGCAAGATGTCAGACGTTTATCCGGTACAGATTTCGAGCAAAGTTTTGATTGCGTGTGCCTGTTTCAGGTGCTTGAGCATATGGATGGACTCGACGTTTTGTTCGAAAAGCTAAACGGGTTGATGAAGAATGGCGGGAGTCTCTTTATCGCTGTCCCGAACCCGAGAATCATCGAGTTCAACGAGAGCCATGGTGCATTACTGGATATGCCGCCCGCTCATATCGGTCGCTGGAATCGGGAGTGTTTTGAGAGGATTGGCAAACGGCATGGGTTTCAGATTGTTGATTTCAGAACCGAAAAGCCCGGTTTCATGGCAATGGCAAAGGTCTATGCCCAGTATCGTTTCTTGCGAAAGTCTCAAAGAAACGGCAGTTTTGAAAACAGAATTCAAACGATCCAGAAGCCGATATTGAAGAAGGTCATGCAGTTGATCGGCGTTGCGTTAACCTCCCTGTTCGCCATCCCCAATATTGCCAGGTTGAATAATGATTTGGGGAGTTCGCTATGGGTGCACTTAAAGAAGTGTGGAAAGGAAGGGGCATGATCTCGACCGATCCCCTGTCATCGCTCCCTGCTGGCCTTCGTGTGGCCCCTGGCACCAATGCCTCGATGCGGACTGCCGCCGTGGCGTCAGTCGCCCGTTTTGCCGAGCCAAGTGTTGCTGGGCAGATGCTTGAGTTTATGGCGCAGGCAAAACCCGTAGAAAGGGGGCGACGATGACCCCGGTTCCCCTGCATCAGTGCACGAGTAGCTTGAAAGATCCGACTTGCTTGCCCAAGTTGGCCGTCCTTATGACTGTGCCCGCGCCCTATAAGTCAGCGCTCTGGTCCTGTTTGCATCAGAAACACCAACTTGACCTGGAGGTTCTCTATGCCTCCGATGAGGGTGTGAAGGCGTACAAGGATCCGCATTTTGGAAGGATGATTCAATGGGATGGTCCCTTGATGGATGGTTACCCCTGGCGGGTGATCGGACATCGTGACTGGAAGTGGCTGAACTGGAGAGCGCAGTATGTGGTTCTCGGAATCAGGCGTGAACTTCAGAAGGGCGGGTTCACGCATGTCCTTCTGCCAGGCAAGGAATATCTATATTACCAACAGGGGTTTTGCGCGGCGAGAAGGTTGGGATTACCGGTACTCTATCGCGCGGAGTCGCATCCGGAAAAGGGGAATCGTTTTTTGGAACAGTTGGCCCGCTTGAACCGGAAACTGCTGTACAAGCGTATCGAGGCCTTCCTCTGTGTCGGGCGAAACCAGTTTCACGAGTATGGGGGGTATGGGATTTCTCGCGACCGGATGTTTTTTTCTCCGTACAGCGTGGATCAGGCATATTTTGATGAGCGGCAAGCGATTTTAGCCGGTCAGCGGGAAACGCTTCGGTGCCGGTATGGGATTATGCCGAATTCGTTTGTGGTCGGGTTTTCAGGAAGGCTTTATGACCGGAAGAATCCGCTTGAATTGGTTGAGGCTGTCGGACGCCTGCGTCGCGAGGGAGCGAACGTCAGTCTTCTCATGGTCGGAGAGGGACCCTTGAGGGCCGCTTGCGAGGCTAGGGCCGCCCAGGTTGCGGCGGGCGCTGCTGCGTTCCCGGGGTTCCTCAATCAAAGTGAGTTGACGCAGGCCTATTTGGCGATGGACATGTTTGTCATGCCCTCGCGCTGGGAAACATGGGGACTGGTGTTGAATGAGGCGATGTTACACCGCTTGCCTGTGATGGGGACAAAGACCTCCCATTCGGTGAACGAGTTGATTGAGGACGGGGTCAACGGATACCGCTACCAGTCTGGGGATCAGGATGCCCTGTGTGCAGGAATCCGACGTATCAAGGAATGCGTAGGGCGTGGAGAGCCTTTCGGGGAACAGAGTCGGAAACGTGTCGAGGAGTACTCGGTGGAGCAGGCCGCGGAGGGCGTCGTACAGGCGATCCGGGGAACGGGAGGCAGGATATGAATGATCCAGTTTCGCTGCGGGACGGAAGAATCACTCCGGATAAATTGAATCAAGGATTTGGATCCAGGGTTGTCGAATGTTGCTTTTGGCATGTGGATGAACCTGGTGACATGGAGGTTCAGCGCATTGCCGAATTTCTCCCCTTAGGTAATTTTCGCCGGATTGTAATCAAGCCGAACTGGGTCAAGCATGAGGAGCGGCCGGAGTTCCCCGCGTCTTCCCTCGTAACCTCGCCCACAGTGATTGGGGTTGTCATTGAGAGTTGTCTGCTCAAGTACCCGGACGCTGAATCCATTACCATCGGCGATGTGCCACTTCAATCATGCCAATGGGATGACTTGGAGCAACAGGCGGGTATTCTCAAACTTCGCGAAAAATATGGGACTCGTGAGCACCCCCGGATTCGATTTTGTGATTGGCGTCAGGAATGCTATCTTCGGAAATATGGCTTTTTGGAGCCGGCACCCAATCCTGGTGGCGGAGATCCGCTGGGTTGCCGGGAAGTCGTGTTGGATGAAGACAGTTTTCTGGAGTCGGTTAGCGGTGAGTCAAACCGTTTCCGAGTGTCTGATTACGACGGGCGTGAAACCGCCAGACAGCACAATCCGGGGCGGCATCGATATCTGGTGGCGGGGAGTGTCTTGGACTGCGATCTCTTCATCAATGTTCCCAAACTCAAGACTCATCAGAAGGCCGGTTTGACGTGTGCCTTGAAGAATCTTGTAGGGATTAATGTTCGTAAAGCCTATCTGGTTCACCATCGCCAGGGCCGGGATGATTATGCATCTGACGGATCCCGTCTCGTTCGGTTTCAGGTTGTGGTCAGGGAACTCTTGCAGAAACGTGCGCGGCTTGTATTCCTGGGGGCCAGGATGGCATGGCTTCTGATTCGCAGATGGGCCGGGATCCAGACGGTCAGCACGCGCAAAAACCTCAAGGGACGCCTGTATATCGGGGCTGGTTCATGGTATGGAAACGACACCCTGTGGCGCATGATTTACGACTTGAACTGGATCATCCGCTATGCTCCCCGGGAGGGCGGGGCATTGTGTCCGGTGCCCCAGCGTGCCTACATGGTGGTGATGGATGCGCTGGTGGCTGGAGAAGGGGATGGTCCTCTGCAGGCGTTGCCTGTGCCGCTGGGACTTCTGGGGATGGCGGATAACCCGTTTTTGATGGATCTGGCCTGCGCTCAAATGATGGGGTTTGACTGGCGGAAGATCCCGGTGTTGGGCAACATGAGTTTATTCAAGGCTGATTCATGGGGGGCCTTGCGGCCTGATTCGGTGGGAATCACCGTGGATGGACATCCGTATCGATCTCTGGATTCAGTTCCTGTGCTTCACCGATTCATTCCGCCCCCCGGATGGAAGGGGCATATTGAAGCCGCCCCCGGCGAAGTGCGTGAGGAATCGCGAAAGGTGGCGGGGTATGCTTGAGTCTGCCAAACTTCAAATCTTGTTTGGGTTAAGTGATGGCATTGGCTCCCATGTGCGCCGCACGTACCGGGATTTTCTGTCCATGGAGAGGTTTTCCAACGGGCAACTGGCTGATCAGGCGGAGGTGCGTCTTGGAGCCGTACTTCGTCATGCGGCGGAGTACGTTCCGTATTACCGCGAGCGTGTCACGGCGGGTGGGCCGACGATGCTATCGGATTTTCCTATTCTCGCCAAGGCGGAGATAGGGGGGCATTTTACCGAGTTCATGACACCAGAACTGCGGGAATCATTCCAGAATGGGCCGGGGCGGGGGTATTCCTGGATTCAGGTGAAGACCGGCGGATCTTCAGGAGTGCCAACCACCGTGATTCATGATGCCTCGTTCCGGGATCAGGGGCGCGGAAGTCGGCTGTATTCCCAGACCTTGTGCGGATTCCCCTTCGGCAGGCCCCATTTCAGACTCTGGGGATCCATGGCGGAAATCAATCATGCTCGAGATTCGCTTGGGAAACGTGTCATGAGTGCCTTATCCGGAGAGCAGTGGTTGAACGCCTTCCTGATGGATGAGGCGCGCATGACTCAGTATGTCGAGGTGATTAACCGTTCTACTGTCCAGTATATGATGGCCTATTTCGATGCCGCGGTTGCATTGGCCGACTTTGTCAAACGCCGCAGCCTGACGGTACGTCCCCTGTCCGGAATCATGGCTTGCGCGGGAACCGTAACTGATAGCGGGCGGGCGCTTCTCCAGGAGGTGTTCAAGGCGCGGGTCCATAACAAGTATGGGAGCCGTGAGTGCACGGACATGGCGTGTGAATGCGAACACGGGGGCTTGCATCGGTACAGTCATCATGCGCATTTGGAAGTGGTCGATGACCAAGGTCGGCCGGTTGAGGCGGGGGTGACTGGACGTCTTCTGGTCACCCTGCTGGGGAATCCGTCATTTCCTTTGATCCGGTATGAGATTGGCGACATGGCGGCATTGAGCGACAGGATCTGCCTCTGCGGGAGGCCTTTTCCGCTACTGGAGAGACTCGAGGGGCGTAAACTGGAATTTCTGACATCCACCCGAGGAGGATTTGTGTCTCCTGTTTATATCCGTCACCTGATCGGTGTGGTGCATAATCCCGGGTGTATCCGGTGTTTTCAGTTAATCCAGGAGCGGAATGGGCTTTACCGGCTGAGTTTGGTGCTCGATCCGGAGGTTGGCGAGCCGGTGGCGGCGGGATTGGCGGGGGCCATCCGAACCGACTTATTGGCTGTTCTGGGGGGCAATGCGGTGCTGGAGATCAACCGGGTTTCCGGAATTCCCACTTCGGCGAGCGGGAAGTTCCTGTACACCATGAACCGTTCCGGAGGAGCGGCATGAAGTTGGTCTATGTCCATAACGGAACGGATTTGTACGGTGCAAGCCGGTCCTTGCTTCGTCTGGTGACCCGTCAACTGAGCGAGGGGCATCAGGTGACGGTGGTGCTCCCCTATGACGGGATGTTGAAGCAGCGCCTCGACTCATTGGGGGCGGAGATTCTCATTGATGCCCGTCTTCCCCTCCTGCAACGAAGCGCGTTCCGTAACTCATTTCATATCGTGCCGCTCCTTATCGATGCACTTCGATGCTCCTCAGCCGCCAAGCGTTGGTTGGTTCGAAACCGGCCGGATTTGGTTCACACCAATACGGGCGCCATGGTGCCTGCATGGGGCGCGGCAGCCCGGAAAACGGGGATCCCTCATGTGGTCCATGTCCGGGAATCGTTTCAGGAGTTTGGTGTGTTCTGGACTGTTTTCCAGCGGCTTCTGGCGTACAATGCGGACATGGTCATTTCCGTGTCCCGATCAATGGCTGATCAGTTTGCGTCGTGTTTTCAGGAAAAAATCAAGGTGCTTCACAATGGATTTCCAGCCTCGGAATTTGATCCTGTCCCGGCGGAACGGGTTCAGGCGTTCAAGGACCGGTTTGGATTGAACCATGTACTCCTGATCGGTCTGGTGGGACGGATCAAATTGGTCAGGAAGGGGCAGGATGTTTTCGTCCGGGCCGCGGCTCGACTGAAGGATCGGTTTCCTGGGGCGCGATATGTCGTCATGGGGAGTCCTTTCCCGGGGAATGAGGAGCACTTGGCCGCGTTGAAGCGATTAATCGATGAGCAGGGGGTGGGTGACTGCGTGGTGTTGACAGGGGATGTCGAGGATATCAAGGCGGGTACCGCGGCAATGGATGTCGCGATCATGGCCTCAGGCCAACCCGAACCCTTTGGAGGTGTGGTGATCGAGGCGATGGCACTGGGGCGTCCGGTGGTGGGGACCGCGATCGGTGGAACACTGGAACAGGTTGAGAATGGGGTGACGGGATTCCTGGTCCCCCCCAATGATGACAAGGCCCTTGCGGATGCCATTGGACGGTTGCTTGAGGATCCTGCCTTGCGCCGGACAATGGGAGAACGGGCGCGGCAGGCCTTTCTTGCTAAATTCGAGTTTGAGCCCTTCTATGCCGCGTTGTGGCGTGAATACAATGCGCTCGTGCCTAACCGGGAGGGACCCCGGACATGAGCCTGGATGATCGACGCTTCCGCGTTCTGGATGTTGGAGTTAGCGAGTTGACGATGGACGAGGCGGTCCGACGCGTTGAAGGGTGGGTGTCGCGCCGGGATCGTGTCTATGTCAACGTTTGCACGACGGATACAGTGCTCAAGTGCCATGATGACGCCAGGTTGGCGGCGATTGTAGAGGGGGCGGGCATGGCTACGCCGGATGGCATGCCCCTGGTGTGGATTGGACGAGCCAAGGGGTTCGCAGTGGATCGGGTCTATGGGCCTGACCTGATGTTGAGGGTGATAGGGCAGGTGGGGGGACTCCGTCATTATTTCTATGGAGCCACCGAGCAAACCCTAGTGAGGCTTCAGGAACGGTTATCCACAAGTTTTCCGGGAATGAGTGTGGTTGGGACGTATGCGCCGCCTTTCCGGCCTTTGCGGGAGGACGAAGTCGGAGTGATCGCCAACGCCATCAACGCGGCCAGGCCTGATGTGGTGTGGGTCGGGATAGGAACGCCTCGACAGGATTTCTGGATGGCGCAGTTCAGACCCCTTTTGGACGCACCTGTTCTGATTGCAGTGGGTGCAGCATTTGACTTTCACGCGGGGATGGTCTACCAGGCTCCACGGTGGATGATGGGCATCGGGATGGAGTGGTTGTTCCGTCTTCTGATGGACCCTCGGCGATTGTGGCGTCGCTATCTGATCGGCAATGTTCGTTTCGTCGGGTTGTTGTTGTGGCATGCGATTTGTCGGCGCAGGAGGGGAGCATGAGACTGCTGGGGATGGTTTGCTTGTTCAAGAAAGCCTGATATGGAGAATATTCAAAACAGGAATTCGGCGAATGGGAGCCGCATTGGGCGGATCGCGCTGCTGGCGTTGCCGATGGTCCTGGTCTTGGTGATTTTTCAAGTCTGGGGCAATACCTATGCCGGATTGGATGCGCGCCAGGGAACGCGGTCGCTATTCGTCTGGCTCGCGCAACGGTGGAGCGATAGCTCGGTTTCCTTTGGTGGAAACTATTCCCATGGCTGGTTGATTCCCGTGATCGCCCTCTGGTTGGTGTGGCGGCGGAGGTCGGAAGTCCGCAGTGCGATCTCCGGTCGCGCAGGCGGGTGGGGCGGTGTGGTGATCGGGATCGGGCTGGTGCTG
>Ga0194060_10003996_pt1 | contig 10297 bp, 3 predicted proteins | sample SepL225m_MetaG_FD_163427 | JGI IMG/M metagenome (GOLD analysis project Ga0194060, IMG submission 163427) | Anoxic zone freshwater microbial communities from boreal shield lake in IISD Experimental Lakes Area, Ontario, Canada - Sep2016-L222-5m | ecosystem: Environmental > Aquatic > Freshwater >... | reverse complement strand
CTGCCCAGCCTGTACCCGTGCGCCAGTCTCCGCCCGCATGCGCGCCGTGTGCGGCACAATCAACTCGCGCTCCTCACGATCCTCCTGGCTGACCACAATCTTATCATTGTAGACAAATGCCTTACCGGCCAGCCGGGCGATAATCGGCAGTTCGCTGCTCTCGCTGTTGTTGCTCTCGGCAACCACCTGGCCTTCGGAAACCTCCGCCTCGTTCTCCACGAGGGCAATGAAGCCCCTCGGCAGAATGTACTCGTCGGTGTAGACTTCCGACGCGATGATCTTGACCGTGCGGACGCCGTTATCGTCCTTGACGACTTGCGCCACGCCGTCAATCTCGGCCAGCAATGATTTGCCCTTCGGCACGCGAGCCTCAAAGATCTCCTGCACACGCGGCAGACCTTGAGTGATGTCGTCGGCTGAGGCCACACCACCGGTGTGGAAGGTGCGCAGGGTCAACTGCGTACCCGGCTCGCCGATTGACTGGGCCGCGATGATCCCGCACGCCTCGCCGATGTCCACCAGTTTGCCGGTGGCCAGGTTGCGCCCATAGCAGAGCCGACAGATACCGTGCTCGGACTGGCAACTTAACGTCGAGCGGACATAGACGGACTTGATGCCGTGGCTGTCAATGTTCGACGCGATATCATCGTCAATCTCGACATTGCGCTCGGCCAGCAACTCGCCGGTCGCCTTGTCTTTCACCGGCGCGGCGAGGATACGCCCGACCATACGCACGGCCAGCTTCTCCATCAACTCATCGTCGTCCGCCGCGTGCAGCCAGAAACCATCCTGAGTACCGCAGTCCTCAATCGTAACGATCACGTCCTGGGCTACGTCCACCAGACGCCGAGTAAGGTAGCCGGCGTCTGCCGTGCGCAGCGCGGTGTCGGCCAAACCCTTGCGTCCGCCGTGGGTGGAGACGAAGTAGTCCAGCACCGAGAGACCCTCGCGGAAGTTGGCCTTGATCGGCAACTCGATGATCTTGCCAGTCGGGTCAGACATCAGGCCGCGCATACCGGCCATCTGCGAGATCTGGTTAATATTACCGCGAGCGCCCGAGGTGGACATCATCGCCACCGGGCCGAACTGGTTCATGTTGTCCCGCACCGCGCCAATGGTGAGCTTGGTGGCCTCCTGCCAAATTCGCACCACCTCCTGGTAGCGCTCTTCCTCGGTGATCAGACCACGGCGGAACTGCTTCTCGATATCAATAACAAACGCCTCGGCGTTGCTGACGATCTCGTACTTCTTGGCGGGCACCTCAATATCGTTGATGCCGATGGTCATGCCGCCGTAGGTGGCGTTCTTAAAGCCGAGCGCCTTGATCTTATCGGCCTGAAGAGCCGTCTTCTCCGAGCCGAAGATGCGGACGATCTCGGTCTCCGACTTGTTTGGCCATGTGGCCCGCAGTTCGGCGAGATCTGCGTCGGTCACATTCTTCATGTTCGTGTAGTACTGGTAGCAGTCGGCAATGATCTCCTTGAGACCCTTCTTATCTACCACGCGGTTGCGGTAGCGCAGCGGCGGCAGCAACTCGTTGTTGAGCAGCACGCGCCCGATTGTGGTCTCAAGCATCATACGCGGCGTACCGTCCTCGGCGGGAGCCAGTTCGCGCACGCTGTTGGGACGGTCGTTCTTTCCCGCCGGTCGCCCGGTCATCCTGATCCAGATCGGTGCCTGGATGGCGACCATCCCCTTGTCGTAGGCCAGCATGGCCTCGTTCTCATCGGCGAACTTCTTACCGCTGCCCAGGGCACCGTCGCGCACCTGCGAGATGTAGTAGCAGCCCAGCACAATATCCTGCGACGGCGTGATGATTGGGTCGCCGTGGGCCGGGCTGAGCAGATTGTACTTGCTCAGCATGCGCGTGCGAGCCTCTTCCTGAGCCTTGCGCGACAGCGGCACGTGGACGGCCATCTGGTCGCCGTCAAAGTCGGCGTTGAAGGCTGCGCAGACCAGCGGGTGCAACTGGATGGCCGAACCCTCAATCAGCTTGGCCTCAAACGCCTGGATCGAGAGCCGGTGCAGCGAGGGTGCACGGTTCAGCAGCACCAGGTAGTCCTTGATCACTTCCTCAAGAACATCCCAGACCTCGGGGCGCACCCGCTCAACAATGCGCTTGGCGCTCTTGATGTTGTGGGCAAAGCCTTTCTCCACCAGGCGACGCATCACGAAGGGCTTGAAGAGCTCCAGGGCCATTTTCTTGGGCAGGCCGCACTGGTGAAGCTGGAGGTTCGGCCCGACCACAATCACCGAGCGACCCGAGTAGTCCACGCGCTTGCCCAGCAGGTTCTGGCGGAAGCGACCCTGCTTGCCTTTGAGCATGTCGCTCAGGCTCTTGAGGCGATGCTTGCCCTTGCCCGACACCGCCCGCCCGCGCCGCCCGTTATCAATCAGGGCGTCCACGGCCTCCTGGAGCATGCGCTTCTCATTGCGCACAATGATCTCAGGTGCGTTCAGTTCCATCAGCCGCTTGAGCCGGTTGTTGCGGTTGATCACCCGCCGGTACAGATCGTTCAGATCCGAGGTCGCGAAGCGTCCGCCGTCAAGCTGTACCATCGGGCGCAGGTCGGGCGGAATGACCGGCAGGACGGTCATGATCATCCACTCGGGCTTGTTGCCGCTCTTGCGGAAGCTCTCGACCACGCGCAGGCGCTTGGTAGCCTTCTTGCGCCGCTGGCCCTGGGTGGTCTGCACCTCGGCGTTCAGATCCTCAGCCAGCTTATCCAGATCAACCTGGCGCACGATCAGCTCACGCACCGCGCCCGCGCCCATGTCAGCACGGAACACGCCCGGAGCTAGGTCGCGCAGTTGGCGGTACTCCATCTCCGAGAGGATACGGCAGGGCTTCAGACCATCGAGGTGGTCGAGCTTCTCCTTCTCCTCACGCACCAGCGTATCAAGATCGCGCTGGAGGCGTTCCTGGAACTTCTCCTGCTCCTGGGTCACCTCGGCTGCCTTGCGCTCGCGCTCGGCGTCGGTAAGCAACTCAGCGTCCGCCATATCGCGCTGGCGGTTGGCATCTACTTTGTCAATCTCCTGGTTTACCAGTTCGTCCAACTGATCCAGGGTGCGCTCGCTGATCGTCTCGCCCTCTTCTACCAGGGGGGTATTCCTGAACGCGATGTCTTCATCGGAGACGAGGTTATTCATCTCCTCAAGCCGTTCGCGTAGGCGATCCGCGTCGGCGACTATCTCGTCGCGCAGGCGCGTATAGTCTTCCTCAATGCGCCGCTGCGTGCTGACCTGCGCATTCTCCATGCCGCCGAGATCCTGGGTGAGCTGTGTACTCAGCTCGATCCGCTTGTCCTCGGCCTGGCGCTGGATACTCTCGCGCTTCTTGGCGAAGTCCTCCTGAAGCATCTCGCGGGAGACTGCCCGCAGCTCGTCCTTCACCTCTACGATCACGTAGGAGGCGAAGTAGAGAACCCGCTCCAGGTTGCGCGGGCTGATGTCGAGCAGCAGGCCCAATCGGCTCGGTGTGCCCTTCACAAACCAGATATGCGACACCGGCGAGGCCAGGGTAATGTGGCCCATGCGGTCGCGCCGCACCTTGGCCCGCGTTACCTCAACGCCGCACTTGTCGCAGACCACGCCCTTATAACGGACGCGCTTGTACTTGCCACAATAGCACTCCCAGTCCTTCGTAGGTCCAAATATTCGCTCACAGAACAATCCGTCACGCTCAGGTTTCAGCGTGCGGTAGTTGATCGTCTCCGGCTTCGTCACCTCGCCGTGCGACCAGCCGCGAATATCCTCGGGTGAGGCGAGGCTGATGCGGATCGCGTTGAAGTCGTTGATTTCAAGCATAGAGGCTCACTCCTCTGGAGGTAAATAATCTGCAAAGTGCAGACGCATTGCCTCTGTGATAGTGCCGGTATGAGGCCGCTTGCGCGGCTTCCAGACTATAAAGTCTTTAGCGATAGCAGCCTTACGGTCAAGGGCAATGCCTGGATTCTCAACGTAGAGCCATGCGGCCAAGCACTTCGCCCGTATCGTACTCCACTTCAGATACCAGAGCGATCTGTTTGCGACAACATTCGGTGCCGGAATACCTGTCTGCTCCTCAATAGCTAAAGCCATATCCGTCAGCAACTGCGATGAACCAGAGTAGATCTGAAGGACGGGCCGGTCGCCATTCCACGCCAAGGTTCCATCACCATCAACAAATCCGCGCACAAAGTGGACAAGCAACGCTGATGGGACGATAGGGAAACCAATCACATTTGATTTGTTCGGCATCCCGCCAAGTGCCAGCAGATCGTTGTACATTTCCTTGCTACAGAACTCAATTCCGTAGCAATTTCCTTCAGCTTTGATCTTGCGAAAGTCGTACTTGCCACCTATGGTTTGGGCAATAGTCAGGAGGTGTCCCTGATCAACACTTGACACCTCGACAATGTGAGCTGTGGTACTGCGCTTCACGCGCATATACCCGTCAGCCCACCAGTACCCCAGGACGTAGGCCATCTCAGCCGACCAGACCCGGAAGAACTCGACGGTACGTGCGATGCGAGGCATGGCGTCTCTCCAGTAGAACGTGTGTACTGGAGAGATAATACCCGTTTTCGTGTTGTCTGTCAAGAGCAAGGATGGGTTGCAGGGAGGGGTCATCCCCTCCCTGCGACCCTCATCCTAGAACTCGCCGCGCTCCATACCCGACAAGTTAATCCCGTCCAACGCCGCCATGTCACCGTCCGCGTCATCGGAGAGTTCAACCGGCTTCTCGTCTTCGCTCAGTACCTCGACGCTCAGGCCCAGGGACTGTAGCTCCTTGATCAGCACCTTGAAGCTCTCGGGGACACCGGCCTCCTGGATGGGTTCGCCCTTAACGATGGCCTCGTAGGTCTTCACCCGGCCAACCACGTCGTCGGACTTCACCGTCAGCATCTCCTGGAGGATGTAGGCTGCGCCGTAGGCTTCCAGCGCCCAAACTTCCATCTCGCCGAAGCGCTGGCCACCGAACTGGGCCTTGCCACCGAGGGGTTGCTGTGTCACCAGGCTGTAGGGGCCGGTTGATCGGGCGTGGATCTTATCCTCGACCAAGTGAGCCAGCTTGAGCATATAGGCGTAGCCCACCGTCACCGGGTGGTGGAACGGCGTGCCACTGCGCCCGTCGTAGAGCGTCACCTTGCCGTCGCCGGGAAGACCGGCCCGGATCAGGTGATCCTTGATCTGCTCCTCGCTGGCCCCGTCAAAGACCGGGGTGGCCACGCGGAAGCCGAGGCGGGCGGCAGCCCAGCCCAGGTGCGTCTCTAAGATCTGGCCGATGTTCATACGCGAAGGAACGCCGATGGGGTTGAGGATAATGTCCACCGGGCGGCCATCGGGCAGGAAGGGCATGTCCTCAATCGGCAGCACCCGCGAAACCACGCCCTTATTGCCGTGGCGTCCCGCCATCTTATCGCCGGGGCTGATTTTGCGCTTCTGACACAGCAGCACGCGCACGGTCTGGTTAACCCCGACCGGCAGTTCGGCCCCCTCGCTGCGCGAGAAGACCTTGACGTCAATCACCTTGCCACGTACGCCGTTGGGCACGCGCAGCGAGCTGTCCTTCACCTCGCGGGCCTTCTCGCCGAAGATCGCCCGCAGCAGGCGTTCCTCTGCGGTCAGGTCGGTCTCGCCCTTGGGCGTAATCTTGCCCACCAGAATATCGTTCGGCTGCACCTCCGCACCCACGTAGATAATCCCGTGCTCATCAAGGTTGCGCAGGCTATCCTGGCCAACGTTGGGGATGTCGCGGGTGATCTCCTCGGGGCCGAGCTTGGTGTCGCGGGCCTCAACCTCATACTTCTCAATATGGATCGAGGTAAAAATATCCTCGCGTACCAGGCGCTCAGAGACCAGAATGGCGTCCTCGAAGTTACCGCCCTCCCAAGGCATATACGCTACAAGGATATTCTGTCCGAGGGCCAGTTCGCCGAAGTCGGTGCTGGAGCTATCGGCGATCACCTCACCGTCCCGCACCTGCTGACCGCGCAGCACGTTCGGGCGCTGGTTGATGCAGGTATCCTGGTTACTGCGCATAAACTTGCGCAGCAGATACTCGCGCTCGTAGCCGTCATCCTCTTCAACAATAATCTTGTCGCCAGTGGCGCTAACCACGGTGCCGTTCTTGCGAGCCACCACCACCTGGCCGCTATCGCGGGCGGCGCGATCCTCCATCCCGGTGCCGACAATCGGCGCGTCGGGGCGGAGCAGGGGCACCGCTTGCCGCTGCATGTTCGATCCCATCAAGGCACGGTTGGCGTCGTCGTGCTCAAGGAAGGGGATGAGCGCCGTCGAGACGCTGACCACCTGCTTGGGCGATACGTCCATATAGTCTACGCGGTCAATCCGCTCGGTGACGAAATCCTCACCGAAACGACATGCCACCACCGCGCTCGCGAAGCGGTTATGCTCATCAATCGCAGCGTTGGCCTGCACGACCACAAAGCGATCCTCCTCATCGGCGCTGAGGTAGTCCACCTCCTGCGAGACAATTGGACGGATCTTAATCGTCTTGATCGGCATCCCGACGATCTGCTCAGCCAAGGTGCGGTTGATCTCCGACTCAGCCTCGGCAATCGTCTCGCCCGTGATCGGATCGGTAATATCCTCGCGCAGAATCTGACCGCGCAGCAGGCCGATGGCGATGCGCTTGCTGGTAGCGACATCTACGCGGGAACCCTTCACCGCGATCAAGTCGCCGTTGCGTAGGTCGCGCACATCGCGCAGGAGCATGCCCTTTTCCAGCCAGACCGGCGCGTTCTCGACGGTGTTATACACCTTACGGTAGGGCGTCTCCAGGAAGCCCATCTCGTTGACCCGTGAGAAGGTGGACATAGTGCCGATCAGACCGATGTTCGGGCCTTCGGGTGTCTCCACCGGACAGATACGCCCATAGTGGGAGTGGTGAACGTCGCGCACCTCAAAGCCTGCGCGGTCGCGGGAAAGGCCACCGGGACCGAGGGCTGAGAGACGACGCTTGTTGGTCAGTTCGGCCAGCGGATTGGTCTGATCCATAAACTGGCTGAGCTGCGATCCGCCAAAGAACTCGCGCATCGCGGCGACAACCGGGCGGATATTGATCAATCCGTTGGGCGTAGCGTTCTCGTGTTCCTGGAGCGACATACGCTCCTTGACCACACGCTCCAAACGCAGCAGCCCAACGCGGAACTGCTGTTGGATCAACTCGCCCACCGTGCGGACGCGGCGGTTGCCGAGGTGGTCAATATCATCAGGGCGACCGTGGCCATTGTTGAGCTGGATGAGTTGCTCAACAATCTTGATAATATCGCGCGGCAACAGGACACGCACGTTCATACTCGGCGCGTTGGAGACCCCATCGCGGCGAGCTTCACGCTCCCAGAGGTTCTTGTTCAACTTATAGCGCCCAACCTTGGCGAGGTCGTAGCGGCGCGGGTTAAACAGCAGCGACTCAAGCAGCGAACGGGCATTCTCCAGGGTCGGCGGGTCACCGGGGCGCAGGCGCTTATACAGCTCCATCAGCGCCTCTTTGCTATTATGGGCCGGATCCTTATCCAGAGTAGCCTGGGTGTAGGGATGCTCAGGGATCAGGTCAATATGCCTGAGCGCATCAACCACCGCATCATTATGGCCGTGCTGATCGAGCTCATTGTCGGGCACCCAGCGCCCATTGCCGGACTCATCGGCCTGCCAGGCCAGAATGGCCCGGATGAGGATCGTGACCGGGATCTTACGCTTGCGATCAACCTTCACGCTGACCACATCGCGCTTGTTCGTCTCGAACTCAAGCCACGCCCCACGGTTAGGAATGAGCTTGGCCGAGTGCAGCGAGCGACCGCTGGTAGGCTCTTTTTCATCCTTAAAATAGACGCCGGGAGAGCGGATGAGCTGCGAGACGACTACGCGCTCCGCACCGTTATAGATAAAGGTGCCGTTATCGGTCATCACCGGGAAATCGCCGAGGAAGAGTTCGCTCGTCTTGATTTCGCCGGTCGAGAGAATACGCAGTTCGACATCCACCCGCAGCGGCGCGGCATAGGTTAGATCGCGCTCACGGCACTCAAATTCTGTAAAGCGCGGCTCACCGAAGACATAGTCACGGAAGTGCAACTCCAAGTTCTTCCCGGTGAAGTCGGTAATGGGCGAGATCTCATCGAATAGCTCGCGCAAACCCTCGCGCTTGAACCAATCGAAGCTATTCACCTGGGTCTCGATCAGGCGTGGCACATCAATCGCGTCAAAAATACGTGCGAAGGAGCGACGCTCGATCCGCTTCTCACGACGACCACCTACGCCTGGGTCAACGGGGGTGATCAGCGGCTGTAGCACGACACTCTCGATTAACGGGGGCATACTCACCTCTCCTCAGTCGTGGCACATGGATACGGCGGCCAGTGGCCGCGCACCCACGCACGTACAGGCTTCCGGCAGGCGGAAAACATAAATCGCCGGTCGTCGGCGCTCGCCCTGTGGGGGCGGCCTCAGAACTGGCGGGGGGCGAGGACAAAACAGATATTCGCAAAAAAAGCGCCGGACGGCGCAGGGCGGGCTAACAGGTTACCACGCGACTAATCGGGCGCTTGTTGAAGCTCATAGAATTGTAGCAAGGGTACGGCAATGCTATTTCTAGTAACTGCGAAAGGGGATAATACCATCTTTTCATTGCGATGTCAAGAACTGGCGGGCAGGGCGAGATTCGAACTCGCGACAGCATTGCTGCTGTACGGCATTTCCAGTGCCGCGCACTAGACCAGGCTATGCGACCTGCCCATAACCTGCGGGATTTTATCATATTGCTCGGTAGTGTGCAACCGAGACCGGCGAACGGGGCGTGCTATAATCTGGCCAAACCCGAGACAGCCCAAGGAGCGACCGATGAGTGACCAGCAGATGCCGTGGGAGCGGGCGGGCATGAACGCCGCTTGGTATGAGAACCAGCCCTTCGACGTAGGGATGCGCGTGACTATCACTGACTCGATCTGGCGCACACGCACGGGAGCTGCTGCCGGGCGGGTAGTTGGCTTCGACGCGAGCGGGCCGCTACAGGGTGAAGATTTTATCCGCGTACTTGTGCAGCCCGATGCGCCGACGGTGACAGTCGTGGCCAATCCGCCAATGGCCCTCGACCACGAGGATGGCTCCGAAATCCACGGGATCGCCCAAACTCTGCTGACCGGTGCGGAGCAGTCACTCAACTCTGAGCAGTTCACGACGCTGCTACAGTGGCTCTGTAGCGATACCTGCAAGGAGCTGATCGCCTCGCCGAATATCCGGCGTCAGCGCATCCGTGCTGGTGCGATCTACATCCCCGGCCTCGTGCTGCCTGAGATGGCGGCACTGGCGGAGAAGCGGCTGCGCTAGTCCAGGCTACTGCCCTTGCATCAAATCAATTGCCGCAAGGATCTGAGGATCCTTGCCTGGGGCGTAGCGCCACCACTCAGCTTGCACCGTGCGGTCGGGGGACACGCCTCGACCCTCGATCAGCGAGCCGTCGGGCAGTTTGTAGGCCAACTCGGCAAGCATGATACGTGAGCCATCCTCGAACTTATAGGTGTAGAGGTTCTCGGTATTGCCGGCGCTGGGCTGGCCAACCGCCTTCGCTCGCCCAAGAACCTGCATGCCTGCAGCGAACATCTCGGCCGCGCTAACGGTCTCGGGGCAGATGAGTACAGTAATCGGTATGCCATCCATACCGTCAATGACCATCCCTTCGGGAACACTCTCATCTCTGTTCTCGGTACGCCCGCTGGTGCTGCCGATTGATCCACCGTTGTGGAAGAGCGCAATGGTGTTGAGCATCAGGTGAACGTAGCCGCCTGAATTGGTGCGTACATCAATCACCAGTCCCTTCAGCGGGCCTTGGGTAAGGAGACCCTCAACCGCCTGACGGACGTGGGTATCTACAGCGGCAACAAAGAAACTGGGGATGGTGATCAGACCAATATCACCGGCGAGGCGTTGCGCGCTCACACGATTGAAGATGTCGGGGTCAATGACTGCACGCACGACGAACACATCGCGCACCTGCTGGCCTGGCGATTTTATACTGAGCCGCACCTGCGTACCCGGATCGCCACGCACCCGGCTGATCGGTCGGCGCGAGCCGAACGCCTTACGGTCAGTGAAGGCGATCCCGTCAATGGCCGTAATCAGGTCGCGGGGCTGAATCCCCGCCTTCGCAGCGGGACCACCCGGCACCACACTACTCACCATTCCACCTTCGTCCGTCTCGCGGATCTCGGCACCGATACCACCGTAGCGTAGCTTACCCGCAAACTCAGCCTCCTGCTCGGCAACGTCCTGCGGCGACTCAAATCGTGAGTGTTCA
>Ga0194060_10003994_pt1 | contig 10298 bp, 6 predicted proteins | sample SepL225m_MetaG_FD_163427 | JGI IMG/M metagenome (GOLD analysis project Ga0194060, IMG submission 163427) | Anoxic zone freshwater microbial communities from boreal shield lake in IISD Experimental Lakes Area, Ontario, Canada - Sep2016-L222-5m | ecosystem: Environmental > Aquatic > Freshwater >... | reverse complement strand
CTCGTGGGGTTGGCTGCTGCAGTATGGCTTGGCCACGGACGGTTCTGCAGACCTGCTCGATTCCGACCACGACGGTATGAACAGCATGCAGGAGTACCTTGCCGGTACCGACCCCACGAACCGCAACTCTTTCCTGGGCATCACGGCTGTTTCGAATCTGTCCCCGTTGGGGGGTGCCGGCTTTGTGATCCAATGGTCCAGCGTGACGGGCAAATACTACTGCCTTGACCGCAGCACGAATCTGCTTGCCGTCTCACCTTTCAACTTCAACGTGACCACCAACATCCCGGCTACACCGCCGCTGAACACCCAGTCCGACACGAACGCGACAGGGAACGGGCCGTACTTCTATCGCATCGGGGTGCAGTGAGTTGCGGCTAGGCGGTGGTGTCGCGTCAAGGTATTGATGGCCCTTTGACCAGCCCCACCGGTCATTTGGAGCAGTGCCGACCGCTGGTATCGGTTTGACTGGTTTGGTGACCCCGAGGTGCGTATTAGTGTTCAGTTCGCGGGTGGGGGGCTCTTCTTCACTTAACGGGAAAGGGGATTCGGTTACCCTTAGCTCCTTCAAAATACCCAATGCTAAACAACGTGAGCATGAGCAGTTGGCGCTGGTTCGGGACTCTTTGACGTGGGCAGTGTAGACGCTCCAACGCCGCGCTTGCTTTTGTGGTCATGATGAGGCAACTTCTCCCCCATGAACGTTCTCCCGCAGGTGGGAGTCGTGCTGGTGGAATGCGAAATCTTGATGACTGCACGGTGGTGTTGAAAGCATGGTGTTATGTCCCTCTCCCTCAATAAACCCAAACTCGATAATCTCGCCAGCGATATCTGGAAATCAGCCGAGCGGCTGCGCGGTAAGTTCAAGGCTTACGAATATCAGGGTGTCATCCTGCCCATCATCGTCATCCGGCGGTTGGAGTGCGTGCTCATCAAGTGGCGGGAGGAGAAGAAAGCCGAAATCCGGGTCAGGAAACCAAAGTTCTCGGATCAGGAACTCGATGCGCTTGTCAAGAAGCTGGAGCAGAATCCCCAGCAGAGTCCCTTTTACAACCAGACCGACTGGACGCTGAGTAAGGTTTATGCGGAGGATCATGCCCTTCTGGAGGAAAACTTCCGCGCCTATATCAACGGCTTCTCGAAGAACGTGGATGACGTCATTGAGCATTTCAATTACCGCGCCACCATCGCTACAATGGTGAAGAATAACCGGCTTGCGCCGATCCTGAGCCAATATAAGGAACTGGCGCTCGGCCCGGATCAACTTTCCGGCCTGGAGATGGGTTATATTTACGAGGAATTGCTCCGGCGCTTCTCGGAACAAAGCGGCGAGGAGGCCGGGGAGCATTTTACCCCGCGCGAGGTCATCCGACTGATGGTCGAATTGCTGGATATTCCGATTCCGGACCGCCATTTCTCCATCTATGATCCCGCTGGCGGTACAGGCGGTATGGTGTCCGTGGCGAAGGAACATCTTCTCGACCGTGCGGCCACCCCCGCCGAGCGGGAGCGGGTCGCCAAATTCCTGACCGTATATTGTCAGGAATTGTCTCCCACCAATTACGCGATTTGTCAGGCGGACCTGCTCATCAAGAATGACCGGCAGGCCTACGCCTTTCTCGGGAATTCACTCATTCCTCACGATGCCCATGGCAAGGAACCGGGCGACCAGTTGCCCGAAAGTAAATTCCATTTCAACCGGATGCTGAGTAATCCGCCTTTTGGGGTTACCTGGGGCGGTAAAGATGGCTATGAGACTGAGGCGCGGAAACTGGAGAAAACGCGTTATCAGGCCGGTATGCCGCGTGTAAACGACGGTGCGTTGCTCTTTTTGCAGACGATGCTGGCCAAGATGACCCCGCCTGCGGAAGGGGGAAGCCGCATTGCCATCATCTTTAACGGCTCCCCGCTTTCCAATGGTGACTGTGGTTCCGGCGAAAGCGAAATCCGGCGCTGGGTCCTGGAGAACGACTGGCTTGACGCCATTGTCATGTTGCCGGACCAGCTTTTCTATAACACGGGTATCTTCACCTACATTTGGCTTCTGAGGAATGACAAGCCCGCCAGCCATCGCGGGCGCGTCATGCTCATTGATGCCCGGCAGCAGTATGAGAAAGAGCCGAAATCTTTCGGGAATAAACGGAACCGGATCGCCGACGAGCATCGCCAATGGGTTGAAAACCGGTATCGGGACGGGTGGGCCAAGGGATATGCTGATGAGCAGGTGAAGATTTTCCGGAGCGAGGATTTTGCCTATCACAAGGTCAGCGTTGTCTTCTGGCAGACCGATGAGAACGACCAGCCTTCCGTCATCACCGAGCCTTACGAAAAGGCGTTCACGGCTGCGAATCTTAAGAAGGAACTGGAATTCCATGACAGTGAGTTGGTGTTCCGTGCTCATCTGGGAGGGACGGCGGCCCCGCCGTCCGGAAAGAAGGAACGCGTGGCCGCAGTTCCACCCAAGGAGAATACGATCACACTTTCGCTAGAGCCTGGTGACGATGTAGCCAAGAAGTTCAAGGCGGCGTTTGCCGGAGCGGATGAAATCGTCTCCGTTGAATGGACCCACCGGCACTATGTGCAGGATGACGAATACATCCCGGAGGGTGAGAACATCGAGGCTTTCTTGAAGCGCGAAATTGCCAAGCCGATTATCCGCTGGGAGGATAGCCCGCAACTCGGGTACGAGATCCTGCCCAATAAATACTTCTACCGCTACCAGCCACCCACGCCCGCCAAAGAGTTGCTCGCCCAGTTCTGGAAACTAGAGAAGGAGGCGGAGAAATTATTGGAGGGGCTGGCGAAGTGAGTGGTGTAGTTGAGAATGATGTCTGGTTGGGTAAGATGCCCTGTGATTGGAAGCGCAGTCGGATTCGCAACGTTGCCACATTGTCGCCAAACTATTCGGCAACTTATCCTTTATCAGATGAGTTGTGTACTGTGGTCCCTATGGAATCTCTTTCCGTTGATGGTGTAGTTGACGTGACAAATCAGCAGATGGTCGGCGAGACCTCGACGGGCTTGCCAAATTTCGAGAAGGGGGATGTTCTTTTTGCAAAAATCACTCCTTGCATGGAAAATGGAAAAGGGGCGTTAGTGTGGGAATTGCCAACTCGCTATGCATTTGGAAGTACTGAATTTCATGTGCTTCGCCCATCAAAGAAAATAGACGGGACATTTCTGTATTACGCCACATTTAACCCAATTTATCGAGCTTACGCTGCCGAAAATATGGTCGGAGCAGCGGGACAAAAACGTGTGTCATCTCGATTTGTCAAAGATACGCGACTTTTCCTCCCTCCACTACCCGAGCAACACCGTATTGCCACCTATCTGGATGCCAGTTGCGCAGCGATTGATGGGGCCATTGAAGCCAAACAACGACAACTTGAAACTCTTGAATCCCTGCGTAAGTCCATTATCCAGCAGGCCGTGACACGGGGAATTTCGAAACGAGTGTCACTTGAATCCACGGGAAATACATGGATGGAACAGATCCCGGGCGGTTGGAAACTTGTCTGTCTCAAGCGAATCGCTGAGATTCAGGGTGGTCTTACACTTGGAAAGCAGTATGAAGGGAAACTTATCGAGCGACCCTATCTCCGAGTTGGAAATGTGCAGGACGGGCATCTCGATCTAACGGACGTCTCAGTAATCGAACTGCCAGCCGAGGTTGCGGCTGGCGTTGAACTTCTTCCTGGAGATGTTTTGATGACCGAGGGGGGCGACTTGGACAAACTGGGACGAGGTCATTTGTGGAATGGCGAAATTCCTGGATGTCTGCACCAGAACCACATCTTTGCGGTGCGTTGCCTGCTCCATAAGCTCAAGCCTATGTTCCTTGCCTATGTCACCGCCGCCAAGTATGGGCGTGACTATTTCGAGGCCACGGGGAAGAAAACCACCAATCTTGCCTGTACGAATGCGACTAAAGTCGGCGAGTTTCCCATTCCTTTGCCTCCGTTAGTAGAGCAAGACGCCATATGTGCCTATCTGGATGAAAAGCTCGATGAGGTCAAGCGCATGGTTGCCTCAATCGAATCCCAAATCGCCACGCTGACCGCCTACCGAAAATCCCTGATCCACGAGTGTGTTACGGGCCAGCGGAGGATTTCGGAGGCGGATGTGCAGCAGTTGAAAATCACTGTGGACAAAGGCGAGAGCCCTGTGGGAAAGTACCGCCATGTCAGCACCTGAACTTAGTAACATAACTATACGAGGTTTTAAGAGCATCGCCTCGGTTGAGAAGCTGGAATTGCGCCCCATCAATGTGGTGGTTGGGTCCAATGGTTCCGGTAAGTCCAACTTCATTGGAGTGTTTTCCTTCTTGCACGCGTTGAGGGAAGGACATTTACAAGACTACGTTGGAAAGGCCGGCGGCGCGGACAAGCTTCTTCATTTCGGCGCCAAGGTGACGAAGGCAATCGAATTGCATATCTCGTTTGAAAATGGCGTGAATCAATATTTGGTTCGCCTGGAGTCCAATGACGCCGACGAATTGTTGCCATTGAATGAGAAGGTATTCTACTGGGGAGACAAGACTCAATATTCTAAGCCGTATGAGACCGGCTTGCTTCGTATAGGCAAGGAAGCCGGAATCAGTGACTCGCGCCGTACGGGTATTACAGAGTGGGTGCGCCACCGTCTGGGTAAATGGCGCTTGTATCATGTTCATGATACAAGCTCATCCTCTCCGATGAGGAAAACCGCCGATTTGAACGATAACCGATACTTGCGGGAAGACGGGTCGAACTTGCCTGCGTTTCTTTACTATTTACTGAAAAAACAAAAAGAGTCCTATGAACTCATCCGGGGTGCGGTGCAGCGCGTGACCCCGTTTTTCGATGATTTCCGACTTGAACCCTCCAAACTCAATCCTGATAAAATACGGCTCGAATGGAGACACAAGAATTCCGATAAGTACTTTGATGCCTCCTCACTTTCGGATGGGACCCTTCGTTTCATGGCTTTGGCGACTCTTTTTCTGCAACCCGAGAGCTATCGTCCATCTGTCATTTTAGTGGATGAGCCTGAACTGGGCCTCCACCCCTATGCCATTACCATGCTGGCATCCATGATCAAGATGATGTCGGTTGAAACTCAGGTGATTATTTCCACGCAGTCTCCTATTTTACTCGATCATTTTACACCAGAGGATGTCCTTGTTGCGGACCGTGTTGACGGTGCTACGCAGTTAAAGCGTCTTGATTCAGAGCGACTCGGTTCTTGGCTGGAGGAATACAGTCTCGGACAATTATGGGAAAAGAACGAGTTCGGAGGCCGGCCGGCCGCCGGGTAACGTATGCCGCGACTTCTGATTCATGTCGAGGGCGAGACCGAAGAGGCCTTTGTAAACGAGGTGCTTGCGCCGCGTCTCCGCGAATATGGGTTTGGAACCATCGGCGCCAGGCTGATCGGCAACGCGCGCCTTCGACATCGGCGCGGGGGTATACGCGCCTGGTCCACGGTGCGGTTGGATATCGTTAAGCACTTGCGCGAAGACGCAGGAGCGGTTGCGACAACCATGGTTGATTTCTATGCGCTTCCAAGTTCTGGGGATAAGGCGTGGCCCGGTCGGGACGCGGCGGCTAAATTACCCTTTAACAAGAAGGCGCCTAGCGTTGAGGACGCATTACACGCCGACTTGAGTAATGCTATGGGGGGTAGATTTGATCCGCGCCGTTTCATCCCCTTCGTGATCATGCACGAGTTCGAAGGCTTGTTGTTCAGCGATTGTGCCGCATTCAGTCGAGGTATTCACCGTGCGGATCTTCAGTCTCATTTTCAGGATATTCGTGACCAGTTCAAGACCCCTGAGGAGATCAATGACTCCCCGGAAACGGCCCCTTCAAAGCGTGTTATCAAACTCATCCCTCACTATGAGAAACCTCTTCTGGGAACCCTGGCGGCTTTGGAGATGGGGCTGGAAAGTATCGAGGCACAATGCCCCTATTTTAAGGCGTGGCTGACAAGGCTGGAGAAAGCAGCCAAAACCCTCTGAACCATGGCGCGCAGACGACCACCCGAACTCTCCTTTCAGCAGCACATCGCGGATTATTTCGTCCGAGAGCACCAGTATGGCATGCTCGAACAGGGGGACATCACCGATACAGAGCATTTCATTGCCGAGGACTTGCTCTGGGCGTTCCTCAAGGCAACCCAGGCCGATACGCTCAAGAAACTGGCCGACGATTACGGGACTGACGCGCGGGATGAGGTCTTTAAAGCACTCCGTAAGGAGATGGGGCATACACCGCTTTGGATGCTCATGCGGCAAGGTCTTGAGGTGAAAAAGCGCGTGCGGTTACAACTCTATTACCCCAAGCCCCGCTCGCTTCAAAGCGCCGCGACCGACGGGTATCCCCAGAACAGGGTCACTTTCCGCCCCCATTTCTATTTTGGTGAAACTAATCAGGAAATCGATTTCGTCATTTTCCTCAACGGCCTGCCCATCGTGGCGATGGAGCTGAAACATGAGGCAAACCAGACCGTGCATGATGCCGTGGACCAGTTCACCCGGCGCGATCACAAGGTCAAAATCTTTCAACACCCTTTTCTCTACCTCGCCGCCGATACCGCCGACGTGATGGCCGCCACTGATCCAAGTCGATCGGAGAATTTCCGCTGGCACAATATGGGACTGACCAATAAGGCCGAGAATTCCAACGAGTACCCGGTCGAATTCCTCTACCGTGATGTTTTATCCAAAGACCAGTTGCTGGAGGCGTTGTCGTTCTTCCTCGTCCGCGTGCCTGAACGTGTGGCGGAGGATGACAAGACGGCGCGTCCCGCATTCACGCTCTTCCCTCGATACCATCAAAGCCGGTTGGTCAGGAAACTTGCCGCCGACATCTCGGAACACTTTGCCCAAACGGGTAATATCGGCAGGAAATACCTGGCTGACCACTCGGCCGGGAGTGGAAAGACCCTTTCCATCTGCTGGCTGGCTGACCGCCTGCAAAGTCTCTACAAACAGGGGACGAATGAAAAGTTGGTGGATATCACCTTCATCCTGACCGACCGCAAGTCGCTCGACACCAATATCCGGGAGGATATTGCAAACTTCACGCACCTTAAAGACGTGGTGGGCATCGCGCGAAAGGCTGACGACTTACCTCGTTTCCTGAAAGACCGGAAATCCATCATTGTCACCACCCTGCAGAAGTTTTCGGAGATATTGGATAAACTCCAGAGCAATCCGGTGCTAAAGTCTCTGCGCGTCGCCTTCCTGATTGATGAAGCCCATCGCTCCCAGGAGGGACAGATGGGAGCGGCGATCCGCCTTCCATTTCGCAAGCCCGACGAACCGGATGCCGACGCCCCGGAGTTGGATGAAGAGGAACAGATTGCCAAAGTAATCCGGGCGCATGACGCCAACCAGTTGTTTGTCGCATTTACCGCGACCCCGGCACCCGCCACCGTGGACCTGTTTGGTGAGTCATTTGACAGTTATACCGAGGCCGAGGCTATTGCCGAGAATTACATTGTCGACGTGGCGGCCAGCATCATTTCCTATAAGACCCTTTACAATCTCCACTGCCACTTCGTGCCTAAACCCGATGAGGAGGAGAGGCTCTATCCCAAGGGGGTTGTTGCCAAAGCACTGATGAATGTGGCCTATCAGGATGATGGGCTTATTCAATACAAGGCCGAGGTGATGCTGCGGATCTTTGAGAAAGAGGTGATGCCGCTCATTGGTGGCCGAGCCAAGGCCATGATTGTCACCACTTCACGGGTAGCGGGCTTGCGCTACTTTGACATCATCAAGGAAAAGCTCAAAGAGCGTGGCGCGAACTACAAAGCCCTCTACGCCTTTTCGGATTTCACTCATCCCGAAACCAACCGGGAAATTCATGAGCATGCCGTGAATGGACTCAAAGACGGCGAGTTGATCGAGGATCGATTCGAGGGTGAGGATTACCGGCTAATGATCGTGGCAAACAAATTCCAGACTGGCTTCGATCAGCCCTTGCTCGCCGGGATGTTCCTCGACAAGCCTGTAATGGATCGCAACGCGGTTCAAACCGTTTCCCGCCTCAATCGCTGCCATGAAGGCAAGAAGGACGTGGTGGTCGTTGACTTTACGAACAATGCCGCCGCCATTCTCAAGGCATTTCAGAAATACCGTAAAGGAACGCCTTTCGCTCCCCGTGAACCGGACTCGGAGCTTTGTCCCAAACTTCGCGAGGAAATTCTGGCAGCAGGGGTCTTCACGCAGCAGGATGCAGCTGATTTTGCGAAATTGGTTCAAACTGGAACCGACGCCCAGATTCAATTTTTTGTCAATGCGTTGCGTAACCGGTTCAAGGCTAAAATTGCCGGGCTGGAAGAACGCAAGGCTTTCGTCTATTTACTCGCCCGCTACGTGAAGAGCTATCACTTCATGACCTGTTTCTTCTCCTTTTCGGACGAGATTAAAGAATTTGCTGCCTTCGCGGAGGGCGTTGGCCCTCAACTCATTAAGCAGGGCAGTGTGTCTGACCTGATGAAACAGATCCGCCAGACGGAAGTTATCAAGGCGGCCGTGGAGTACAAAGGCGTTACCACCAGTACCGGGAGTGTAAAGTTGAAGCCCGGCAAAGGCCGGAAGGGTTCAGGTCCTCCTCCGATGAAAGTCACCGTTCAGAACATGATCGACGATATTCGCGGCAAGTTTGTGATCAACGATGACGAGGCCCTCTACATCCGGCAGGTGACCGAGGCAAAGGCCGCAGACCCGGCGATCCATTCCACTGTCACGGCCCATCGGGAAGACCGTGTATTCCTGGATGGCGCGTATCGGGGCCAGGTGAATGGCGAAATTCAATCCGCTTACGGCGAACTGGGCCGATACGAGGAATTGGCTGATCCCAAATACAGGGACACTGGCGGCATCTTCGATATTATGGCCGTGACCGTGATCGACACCCATTTGACCTCTGCCGCGTGACCCTATGAGCAAAACCATTGATCAGATACCCGAAGCCGACCGACCGCGTGAGAAACTCCTGTGCAAAGGCGCATCTGCCTTGAGTGACCAGGAATTGCTGGCTGTCCTACTGGGGAAGGGTACACCCGGCATGGACGTGATGACGCTTGCGGGGAAGTTGGCCCGGTTGATTGACGAAAAAGGGCTCGGGGTTAAGGCGGAAGACCTTACCCGGTTTGAGGGTGTGGGCGATGCCAAGGCCACCTTGATTCTTGCGGCGATTGAGTTCGCCCGCCGCCGCATTAAACCGGAAGGCGCCAAGATCGAAACCCCGTCAGACCTGTTGCCTCATGTGAGGCACTACGCCGACCGGAAGCAGGAACATTTCCTCTGCGCCACCATCAACGGTGCAAACGAACTATTGAATATTCGGGTTGTTTCGATAGGCCTGATTGATCGTAGTCCGGTGCATCCACGGGAAGTCTTTGCCGACGCCCTGTCAGATCGCGCTTCAGCGGTGATTGTTGCGCATAACCACCCGGCCGGCGGGCTCGAACCCTCACGCGGTGACACTGAGATTACCGCTCAACTCAAGGCGGCCAGCGCCATAGTCGGCATTGATTTGCTCGACCATATCATCTTCAACCGAACCGGTTACTTCAGTTTTCTGGAAGCCGGCAAGTTATAGGTTGCTCTCATTCTGCCAGGGATTGCTTTTCAAAATAACCAATGCTAAACAACTTGAGCATGAGTAGTTACCCCACGCTGAAGGATGTTGCCAGAGTCGCTGATGTGGATCCATCCACGGCCTCTTTTGTCATCAATGGTAAGGGAGATAAACTCCGGATCAGTCATGCCACCCAGGCCCGAGTTCTTGCCGCCGTTCGCGATTTAGGGTATTCGCCGCATCATGGTGGTGAGGTTGAAAAGTCTCAGGAGGCGGAGGCGGGAAAGGTCCCGCCGGAGATCGGTCTGGTTCTGTCAGCGACCAGTCCGGTCGAAACCCTCGCTTTACTTCCCGGTCTCGAACCGGCGCTTTTCGCCGCAGGTTACAAACTGGTCGTCATCACCGTGTCCACTGATCCCGTTGCGGACCGCGAACGGGTGTCGAAGAGTGGAGTTGCCGGGATCATCTGTTGTCGTACCCTTTATCCGGTTATCTCGGAAATCATGGTCGGTAAGTGTCCCGTGATCGTCCTATGGGAGGGTGCCGCTAAAGCAATGCTTGCCCGGTTAGCCGGGGCTGTCGTGGATCCCGGCGAGCCGGGTACTGCGATACCGGCTCCGGCAATTCCGCCTGTTGCTACGCCGATAAGCGTAAAACCGCCGGTCGCGACTCAACCTAGCCCCATTCCGAGTCGCCCGCCGGTCTCGCCGCCGACACCGGCAC
>Ga0194060_10003993_pt1 | contig 10299 bp, 6 predicted proteins | sample SepL225m_MetaG_FD_163427 | JGI IMG/M metagenome (GOLD analysis project Ga0194060, IMG submission 163427) | Anoxic zone freshwater microbial communities from boreal shield lake in IISD Experimental Lakes Area, Ontario, Canada - Sep2016-L222-5m | ecosystem: Environmental > Aquatic > Freshwater >... | reverse complement strand
GATCACCATTGGCCATGTGGGATTTACAAATAACTCCATCTTTGTCTGTTCATTGATCTCTGGAGTTATTAGCTCTTGCTGAGACCGCTGTGCTTCATAGTCAAGGCTGTTGTAGATCACATGAAGATTTTCTGGGCGAAACCCCTTACTAATTCCAATTTCTCGTGCTCTCTGTCCATACAACAACATACCATGAGCTAAAGTGTAGAATGTTCGTCGCACACGATCACGCCATTTATTGTCGGGGTGTACCCACCCATGTGACCAGAACAGAACGCGCTTTCCACAGAGCCTTGCCAGAACTGCCGATAGCCATGTCGTCAAGAATTGTGCATCACCAAGGTAGATAATAGCCGTAATGTCCCTGCGTAGAGCAAGCCGTATAACGCCACTCTGGATTAAGTATCGGCGTCTGAAGAAACGAGACTTGGTTGATAAGAAGCGACTTGGATCTTTAAAGATCATTGGTTCAATGCCTGAATTTGTGGGGTCGCGAACATCACCAACGAACAGATACGTGTATTCAGAGCTACGCATCAACTCTTCCGCAACAGCCTTACGATAATGTGGAAAGAAGTGGTAGACGATGGCAACAACAGAGGTTTTCATTTGAAAGCCCTCCTCTTCTGAAACTAACTATTCCACGCTTCGATGAACATATGCAGTGCAAATGATCGCGGTACAACTCTTGACTTACCACGCCAATATTGCATGCCACGCAACATAATCGCGATGCCGTCGAGCCCTAATTTGTACCGAGCACTAAGTTCTGCCCGTCTCAGCAGGTTGCGCCGTATACGATCAGGCTCCAGTTTGTCATTTTTGACAAAGCGCCAATCAGCATCTGCCACGGTTGGAAGGCTGTGCTTCAATCCGTGGGCCTGTGCCATTGCGGCACGATCCTCTCCTCTAAACACCTGCTGACTACCACCGGCCACATGCTGATAGCCGTGATACTGGTGTACGTTGACGACAGCTAGCGTCGCATCAATCACCGGGATGCGTCGCCGCAGACAATGATGGAGCAATGCTTGGTCGCACATAGCCCGTCCCATAAAGACGGGCGGCAGACCTGACCACACCCCACGCACAAAACCAAAATAATCAGCACCCGTGGGCCCATGTGCTGTAAGCTTCTCCTCGACTGCCAAACCGGGCAGGCTCTCGAGGCGCTTTCGAGTGCGAGGATGAATTGGAAATATGATTGGTATATCATGGCTGATTTCATTCAGAGTGACGATTAGTTGGTGTAATATAACAGGGTCATCCACATTGGATGGGCGATGAAGTGTGACAAGAATATAGTCATCCTGGTCAAACCAGATATTCTCGACCGCCATCCGTCCATCCTGCCATTTTGCTAACGCCATTGGCAATAAGCGCACCAGCGTGTCAATCATGACGTTACCGACGCAGTAAATTTTTGTTGGCGTGATACCTTCTCGCAGTAAATTAGTGTCACCATCAGAAGATGGTGTGAACAATAGGTCGGCTACCTGATCTGTTAACAAGCGATTGATCTCTTCGGGCATACTTCGGTCAAATGAGCGCAATCCCGCCTCGACATGTGCCACCGGGATCGACATTTTTGCACAGACTAAGGCGACCGCAACGGTGGAGTTAACATCGCCGTAAACCAGCACCATATCGGGGCGTTGAGACAATAAAACCTCCTCGAAGCGCATCATCACCTGAGCCGTCTGCATAGCGTGGCTACCTGAGCCGATCCCTAAGTTGACGTTAGGATGAGGGAGGTCGAGTTGCTCAAAGAAGATCTTAGACATTGCTGCATCGTAGTGTTGACCGGTGTGAACTAGAGTTTGGTCTACACCAGCATACTGCCTCAGCGCTACAATAACGGGCGCGACTTTCATAAAGTTTGGGCGCGCACCAGCCACATGGAGGATATGCACAGATACGGTTTCCTTGCATGTTAGGGACTCAGAAGGAAATACTCATCCCCCCCGTACCACGCTAGCCAGGGAGCGAGGCATCTCCAAGCGGAGGTCAGCGGAGTAAGGGATGGATTAAAGTTTCTGATTCCCTTACGGAGCAAAAAGGGACATGTCAGTTAATTTCAATAATGTTTATTGTTTCTAGCCACGCCAGAATTCGTTTAGCGCGATCCTCCAGTGTAAAAAGCCGAACCCGATCCAAAGCTGATGTTCCCATATTTTCGCGCAGTTGCTTACTGGAAATAATATTAAAAATAGCATGGGTGAGCGATATAGTATCGCACGGATCAACTAGTAAAGCGGAACTACTATCAAGAATTTCGTGATTGAAAGATAGATCTGACGAGATAACAGGCAAGGCGCAAGCCATTGCTTCCAAGATGGCATTACACGAACCTTCCGCTAAGGTAGGAAGAATAAAAAGATCTGCTGCTGATAGCCACTCTGGAATCTCCTCTTGAGGCACTGGTCCTGCAAAAAGAACCTGTGTCCCCATCGGCTTTTGTGGCCCTGCGCCCAAGAACACAGCCTTGACGTCAGGTATTGCCTTTAGCGCCTCCATTACACGTAAAGGCCCCTTTCGCTCAATAAAGTGTCCAACAAAAGCAACTATTGGCAGATCTTGTGGTAGTCCGAGTTTACTACGCATCGCACTACGCTCACGTGGGTAAAACAGGGAAATATCTACTGCGTTTGGCAGAACAACGATTTTTTTAGGTGGTATTCCATAATGTTCTACACAATAGTTCTTGTTTTTTTCTGATACTGTAAGTATTCCGGCAAATCCGGATAAATCATCGCGAATCTTTGCAATAGAAAAATATCTCTCATAATTAGCAAGTGATGACTCGCCGAGTGCGACTATTGCTGGAACATTCAAGAACCGTGCGAGATTCAAGGCTGCAAGCCCAGCAGGGTAGAGAAAATGGCCGTAACAACAATTAGATGTAGGATCTACGCATCGACGTAATGACTGAACAGTTCTTAAGAAACTCCAGACGCTCCAGCAATAGGTTGATCCTATGAAAGGAATAGAGAAGTTTGAAAATGACAAGGTAAGAGGACGAAAAACAGTAACTGGCAAAGTGTTTGATGTCTGCGATATCTTCTTACTCCAGGAAACACGTCCTGGTGCTAGGATCTGCGGTGCAAGAACGGTTAAACATGCATCTTGTCGTGCCATTGCATTAACAATTTGCTCGATAAATGTACCTGTATTTGGCTGTTGCCGTGACGGATAGGTATTAGCAATGAAAATAATCCTAAGGCTTGCCATAATTCTCACCTGATCCTTATTGATGATCGAGGAATAACTGGAACCATAACTCTAAGCACATTAAATTCCAAAGTCGAGAAGAATGATCTGTTTTTCCTTGAATATGCTCCAAAATCATTCGACTAATAACAGAGGCGGAGAAAAGCCCCTTTCGTTGGGCAAGGCCATTATTCAGGAGCGCATGCATCAAAGATGCCCAGTCAGTTCTTAGCCAACGAGAAAGTGGGGGCGCAAATCCCCTCTTTGGCTGAGTAACAATCTCTGCGGGCAGATGGCGCTGTGCCATTTTTCGCAGAAGGCCTTTCTGTTGATAATTTAAAAGCTTACACGAAACAGGTATTTGTGCAGCATATTCTACTAGTTCGTGATCGTAAAAAGGTGATCGAACTTCAAGACCAACCATGCTGCTTGCAATATCAACCTTTACCATATAATCTCCCGGCAGTCGCAAATGCAGATCTGTGTAGAGATGTATTTCAGCGTCACTTAGCCCCGTTGTTTTAGATTGAACTCGATTTACCCATTTCGGTGCCATAGGAAACTCACAGCCATGCAACCAATCTCGGTGATACAACTCGCTGCGTAGCTCAGTATGCCATAAGGCCAATAGGTTATATTGCTCTCTTACTGTTTGCCCAACGTAGTGAATAATCCAGCGATGCAGGCGATCAGCCTGTCGACCTGGGATACGTCCTGTAACATCCGCAAGAATCCGCTGCCCCGAGTATGGTAGGCATGTTCGTATCTTTTCGGCTAGATGCGCTCGATGAACCCCCATGTAGCCTGCAAATGCCTCGTCACCACCATCACCAGACAATGCCACGGTAATGTACTGGCGGGCTGTTTTGCTGATCTGAAATGTTGCTAAACATGACGAATCACTAAAGGGTTCGCCATAATGCCAGAGAATCTTCGGCAACTGATCGTGATCCGCAGTCGTCACTAGTAATTCCTGATGATCTGTTCCATAGAGTTCAGCTACACGTTTTGCAAGATGTCGCTCATCCTGATCAGTGGTAGCACCTTCAAAACTTGCGGAGAAGGTTTTGACTGGGCAAGTACTTACTCGTGAGGCAAATGCAGTTACCAATCCCGAGTCAATACCACCGCTCAGAAAACATCCTAGAGGAACATCACTTTCAAGGCGACGCTTCACGGCAAGCTGAAACTTAATCTCAAGATCGTCAAGGTAATCCTCTACCCTCGCTTCATGTGATGGTCGAAAGGTTATTTCCCAATAGCAGTGCGAACTCATTCCTTCCTCAGAAAAGGTGAAAACATGGGCGGGGGGAAGTTTGTCTATCCCGCAGATAAAACATTTATCGGGGGGAGTATAACCATAAGCAAGATAATAATCAAGGACTCCTCGATCAATATTTCCCATTGATGGTACGACATAGCGATAGAGTGGATGTACCTCTGATGAAAAAATTAGTCGTCTGTCTTGCTGAACATAGAAAAGAGGCTTAACGCCCAAGCGATCACGCGCCAAAATGAGCCGATCAGTGTTATTTCGACCATCATAGATAGCGAACGCAAACATGCCGACAAAACGCTTGACACACGTACTCCCCCATTCTTCGTACGCATGAACAATGACTTCTGTATCACTATTAGAACGAAAAACATGACCACATGATAAGAGTTGCTCGCGTATTAGTCGGAAATTATAAATTTCACCGTTAAACACAACCCATATAGTTGCGTCTTCATTGCACATAGGCTGATGCCCTAAATCAGACAGATCGATAACCGCTAGCCTACGATGCCCCAATCCTACATTCTCTTTCAGATTAATATATACGCCCGCGCTATCAGGGCCACGATGCGTAAGCGTATCTCGTAAGGATATGACATCCCCTACGCTGACTGAATTTTGAAAATCAACGATACCAACAATTCCACACATCAGATTTCTCTTTCAGGTTTACAACACATGCACTGATACCCCAAGCACGTTAAACGGCGTTTATCTAGTTTATCTGCAAGAAAGAAGATGAGAGGAATAAAGAACTTAAAGAAGGGCAAGCTACATATGTACAGAGGTAAGAGAAGCACTAATCTTGAGATATTAGCAAACCGGGACGTGTCAAGCCCTATTGAAGCAGCCCTTGATGGCTTTATGAGAGGATATAAATACTGAAAAAGAATGTAATAGGGCATATCTTGTAATCGCTGTGCAAGTAACCAGAAAATCCCTCCTCGTTCCTCAATGTTGACATCAACAAATCCGACTCGATCAAAAAGTAGCCGTAAACCGTAGCGTGTGAAGTTGAAATAATGGTGAGGTTCATGATGCAGTCCCCATCCCTGCGGTACGGTCAGATAGAGACGTCCCCCTGGCCGTAACACACTATATAATCCTTGAAGCACTTGCTGAGGATCGGAAACATGCTCAAGTACCTGATAACACAAAATAGCATCAAAAACATTCTCCTGAAAAGGTATGTTGGCGACATCAGAAAAACAATCTGGCAAAACTGCCTCCTTGACTGTTCGATCACCACCATAGTCAATTGTCATATATCGGTGCTCTCGATGATAATGAGCGTACGGCGCTTTACCGGCACCTGCGTCTAAGACCAAAGCATCTGAGGGAATTCGTGCAGCGACGGATCGTGCGAACTGATCATTACTGAAATCCTCAGGATCAAGTTTGAACTGAAAGAAGTTAACTAACTGATTACATTGTGAAGATGTATTACTGAGCATGAAATCGCCTAACATAACCATACTACCTCTCTTATGCCGAACGATTAGGTTTACGAAACTAGTGGAACGGTTCCATAACCCAGATGTGATTACTAGATTCTAATGCAGCAGCCGCAGCAATAATGAGCCAGAACACACGCTCATAATGATAAGAGTTAAAAATGCAAATGACCAAGATTGCGACGAATCCCGCCAAAAATACATGTCGCCATATTCCAAGCGTACTGATAGCGGATGGTGTATATAGAAATACACTTATCACATGAGATATGAGTACAAGAAAAGGTATACCTGCTACAATGCCCCCGCTAGACAGTATGTCGATATAAGAATTATGTGCTGCTGCTGCACTTGGAGCGTCTAGTCCTCTTGCAATGAACTGATTAGCAAAGCCATTAACACCGACACCTATTAACGGACTACTGAGAAAAAGCTCTAAACCGAAAGACCAAGTCGTAAACCTGCCACTACCACCGCTTAGTTCATCCGCACTAAACCTGTTAATAAGTAATTCTGATACGCCATAAATACTAGAAATGGAACCAATAACAACTGATACTATTAAAAAAGGTGCCATTTTTAGTCTTAGCTCGCGATTTGTTAAGAGTACTAATAGACCAGCAATAAGTCCAAATACTGCTGCACGTGAACCACTTGCCAGAACCCCAAAACTTAAAATAATCGCAATGGGCCAGAGGATGCTTTTGTACCATGACGGTGATTTCTCGGACAGATAACCTGGTATAAAAAGAAGAGATATCACACCTAGGAGGGCAAAGCGATTAATAGGCAATGTATTGGCAACTCCTCGAAGGCGATAGTTATTGATGTACGCATCCTGTATAATTTCCCCTTTAATAAACGCCTCCATGTCTTGTGGATTGGCAATGTGTGGTAAGAAAGATATTCCAAAATAGAAGTCAGCGATTGACATTAAGTAGTAGATCGCTGTACTTATAAGGAAGGATCCTATGACAAGTCTGAGGTGCCTTGTTTTTTTTAAAGCAGACGCAATAACAGCGACAACAAAAAAGAGGATCAGATTTTGGCCGTAGTTAATAAATATATCAACATCAAAGGTGTACTGAAGCGACAAGACTATTCCGATTGAGAGTGTAGCAATAAATACAAAAGACAGCTTTTGTACCCGTGAAGCGAATAATATTACCGACAATTGAGAGGCTGGAAAATTCGCAAAAAAAACCAGAATAACTAACAAGGTAAAGAGATTTGCGAAAAATCCGAGATATGCTACTAGCATACCCTGAAAAGGGATAACCGCCGCTAAGACAATAGCAGGTCGCCAAGTCGCCCTCGACGCCCAAATTATCAAGCCCAAACATAGACAAGAGCCTATAAGGACAAGGATTATTGTGGTTATAGGAGTTACGTAGCTTACTAATGGTATCACTAATCCAACGATAGGCATTAAGCATATCGTCATCACTGCAAGTGTAATTCTAGGTAACTGTGGAATATAAGATTTCATCATTTATAATCCTCTGCTCCCGTACCCAGTACTCTAGCAAGGCTACTTAAACGATTCCGAAGCGCATTGAAAACAAACTGATCATCCGCATCAAGCCGCAAAACTACTAAAATGACACCATAACTAATGACCAGAACTAGACCGGATATACCTAATCGATCCGCAATTTTCAGAGAGGGCAACACCAAATATATACATGAGGCGCTAGTTACAGATAGTAGAATTGCCGCTGTAGGCTTAAAAAAACTTGTACTGAATGGATGAATTCGCAGTATCTTATACACTTCGACTAGGCATAGTAAAGTATAAAATACCATTCCTAAGAAACTAGTTAAGGTTGCCCCCATTATTCCGTATCGAGGGATTAAAAAGAAGGCTAAGACAAGGCTAAGGGCTAAGCTTGATACAGAATTCAGTAAATGTAGTCGAGGATGTCCTGACATGACAAGCACCCAACCTAGTGGTCCGGTGGCTACATTGATAAGTTGCATGAAAATAACTATTCTAAGAATTGCGCTTCCTGTTACATATGCCGGATTAATCAACCGGAGTAACTCCTCACTGAAGATGAGTAGCATCATTGTTGCAGGGAGGCTAAACATATATCCCCATCGGGTCACGGTCTTTAGTAATTTCTCAAATTGCATAAAATCTTGTTGTCCATATAATCCAGCCATGATAGGAGTAAAGATTGGACTAAAAACAGTCATGAATACCGTTAAAATCCCGGCTATTTTCATGACTAGAAAGTACACACCTGCTTGAATACTGTCAATTTGTGAGCCAAGAAACAGAGTAGGAAGATCCTGCCAAAGCCGACCAGTAACATCAGCGATCATCAAATAGCAAGAGAAACCAGCCAAATCCCGTACAATTAAGGCAGGCCGCTGATTATGTGCGAAATTCGGGCGCAAATGTAGTACGGAAAAAAAAGATAAAACCGCCCCGATTATTGATGCGATAAGGATAGCATAGGTTGCCTGTATAACACCTCGTCCAAGTATAGCAAAAAAGGCAGCTACACCGACAATTTTCAGGAATGGCACAGCCACCTTTTCGATCACAACCCGATATTCCATCCGTTTAAACCCCTGAGTCACAGATAAAAAAAAGATAGTGAATACTCCAAAGGGAACGCTTGCGGTCATTATATATAATATCGACTTAAGATTAGGTGCGGAATAAATCCGATCCACTAGCATACTAGTAAATCCTAGAAAAAAAACCATCGTTACTAAACAGGAAACTCCTACAATTAGCCCTCCTGATACAATTGTACCCACTAACCGCGCCTTATCATTATTTCCGGTATAGAGTGCTATGTATTTCACCATGCCCCCCTCAATACCAAAGCATCCAAAAAGAAGAGCGATGTTAGTTATTGAAAAGGCTAAAGCGAAAGTTCCGAATTCCTCTGAATTTAACATCCTGGCGAGCAACAATTGAAAAGTCAAATTCAGAATCATAATCGAGGCATAGCCCAAAAAATTAATCCCCGCCCCTTGAACAAGCAACTTCAACATACGAGAAGTTGTGGACTTGAGTGCTATTTGCTGTGGTGACATGTACAATCCAGTAATAACTATAACTCACCTTACGTAGGACGGATGAGTGATATAAACTATATAGCAGTCCTAGGCTGTCTCTGCTAATCCGGTTCCAGGTAATCCAGTACAAACAATTACCCTGCTTTGCATCGGCAAATGCCCTCCAGGACACCAGTTTTGCCACCTTTAACAGGTAAAAGGCACGCGATGTGCTGACTTTCCATACTTGATATCGGATTATCAGAGACAGCCTATCTAGGTCGTGAAGAGGAGTCAGGGCTTCAGCCAGCTACCCCTACGCCGATTCCGCTTTCCCATTCTGCCGATGGTCGGCAGGCGGCTCGGCAAGTGCGACGCTTGGGGCAAGCAGGCTCTCGTCGGGAAGCGTAGCCGCGCCCGCGCTACGCCCAGCGGTGCGTAGACGCTGCCAGCGCCCGCGCTTCTTCGGCTGCTCAGCGTAGCGGTAGTTGGCTCCGTAGGCGTAGTTGCCATACCCGCCAGGTTTCCCTGGAACCTTGTTTATCACCACACCAGCAATGCGCCCTCCCGACTGCGCCAGTTGCTCGACGGCATGTTTCAGCGCATGGCGGCGTGTCTTGCCCGCCAGGGTCACCAGCAGTGTTGCGTCGCATGTTCGCGCTAGGAGTGCGGCGTCAACCCCCGCGAGCAATGGTGGGCTATCAAAGATCACCACGTCAGCATGGCCCTTCAGATCCTCGATCAGCGTGATCATGCGTTGTGAACCCAGGAGATCGGCAGGGTTGGGTGGGAGTGGCCCGCTGGGCATCAGGGAAAGGTTGGCAATATCCTTTCGCAGGAACATATGATCAATCATATCACTCCCGCTCACCCTAAACAGCGCCGTTGTCACCCCAAGCACGTTAGGTATAGCGAAGATCTTATGGGTTGCCGATCGGCGCAGGTCGGTATCAACCAAGATCACACGCTTGCCGGATTGGGCGATGGCAACCGCTAGATTCGCCGCCGTGGTGCTTTTTCCCTCACCTGGGTTGGTACTTGTGACCAGAATGGTGCGGTCGAGTCGGCTAACCGACGTAAACTCTAGGTTGACCCGTAGGCCAACGTAGGCTTCTGCGCTTGGCGATAGCTCCCCATCATCCCCGGCCATGACTAGCCGGTTGATATTCTTACGCGCATCAATGCGTCCGATCTGCGCTAGGGTAGGCAGATTGAGCAAGGTATTGATATCTTCGCTCGACACCACCGTGTCATCAAGATACTCCATCAGAAAGGCAATGCCAGCAGCTAACAGGATGCCAACCACAACGGCGAGCAGGGTATTGGTCGTTGTGCGTGGAC
>Ga0194060_10003992_pt1 | contig 10300 bp, 4 predicted proteins | sample SepL225m_MetaG_FD_163427 | JGI IMG/M metagenome (GOLD analysis project Ga0194060, IMG submission 163427) | Anoxic zone freshwater microbial communities from boreal shield lake in IISD Experimental Lakes Area, Ontario, Canada - Sep2016-L222-5m | ecosystem: Environmental > Aquatic > Freshwater >... | reverse complement strand
GTGTCCATGATCGGATTCAAACGCTTGAAGAGCATCGTGACCGGCCTGATATTGCGCAACTTGATGCGTGGTGATGCCCAGCAACTGGTGCATTTTTGGGATGTCTCCGCCAAGCGTTCTCACGCCATGACCCAGTTGGCCAGCGACATGGGGCTGGTCGATACGGATATTGCCCATTCGTTTGGCCTGTTTTGCGACGTGGGCATACCGCTATTGATGCTGCGTTTTCCAGACTACATTCAAACGCTGGCCATCTGTCGCGACGAAACCGAGCGAACCTTTACCCAAGTGGAGCAGGCCAAGTACAACACCGACCATGCCCTGATCGGAGCCATCATGGCGCGCAGTTGGGACCTATCGCCCACGCTTCACCAAGCTATCCGGCTGCACCATGATTATTCAGTTTTCCAAGATACCAAAGTGCCTGAGGTTGTAAGGCAATTGGTCGCAATGAACCTGATAGCCGAGCTGGCCATTCAGCGATTCAGCTATCTGGACAGTGTGGAATGGAACAAAGGGGGGGCAGGTGCTGTCGAACTTTTGGCCATGACGGACTACGAAATCACCGAGTGGATGGACCGCCTATCCTACGACTATGCCAAGGCCGGAACTTAAACGCCCCCGCGCCTCATTCAACATACTCTTTTTTAACTAAGCCGCTTATCATGTCAACATCCCTGCCCACCGTTCTCATCGTGGATGATCACACCGACATCCGCCGCCTGCTCAGCATCACACTTGGCAGAGAGTTTCACGTTATTGAGGCCGAAGACGGCCAGAGTGCCTTGGTCGCCGTGCGCACCCACCACCCCCGTGCGGTGCTGCTCGACGTGATGATGCCGGGCCAGATGGATGGTATGCAGGTGCTTGATGCCATCAAATCGTCCCCCGATACCTGCAACATTTTGGTGGCCATGATCACCGCACGGGGTCAAGATGCCGACCATGAGGATGCCAGACAGCGCGGTGCTGATGCCTACTTCATCAAACCCTTCAGCCCTGCTGGGGTGGCAGCGTGGGTGCGCAGCAGGCTGCTTGTGTGAAACGTTTGGCTTGCAATCGCTTTTCGCTGCACTTTCAGTTCACAGTCGCGCTGGCTGGGGCCTGTGTACTGGGCGCTCTGTCTGTGGTTTTTGTGATTGAGCTGATGCAAACACAGGCTTTGACCACAGAGGTCACCCCGCATCTCACGGATGCCATGTTGCTAACCCTGTGTGTGCTGCTGTGCCTATCGGTTTGGCCGGCTCATCTCGTCGTACAACACCTGCTGGCCCCGCTTATTCGCTTGGGTCAGGCGGCATCAGACCTTGAAACCAACGCGCAACAGACAGCACCTATCCCCGTCAGCACCCTGCCTGAATTGGTGGTACTGTTTCAAGCATTCAACGCTTTGCAGCACTGCATCACAGGGCTTCGCAGCGCGCAGGATGACGTGGTGGCGGCTCGTACCCAAACCCTGGCCCACAACGAAACACGGCTAAACCACGTACTCAACGCCAGTAACGAGGGTTTTTGGGACTGGGACTGGAGTACCCACCAGGTTTACGTTAATCGGCGCTGTTGTCAGTTGCTGGGGCTGCCAGAGTCCGTTTTATCGTATCCCTCAGAGACTTTTATCGAAAGCTGGAGTCCGCAGGATCAAACCGGTCCGCAAGCAGCTATTCTTGCCTGTCTTGAGCCAGATGCGCCCACCCACCGCGAACTCCAAACCCATAAACCAGATGGAACTCCCATCTGGTTGATCGTCCATCAATCGGTAGTCGAACGTCAGGACGACGGCCGTGCTTCTCGCGTGATCGGCTGCATCAGCGACATCACCGATCGGCGCTTGGCGCAGCAGGCCTTGCAGGATAGGACGACTGAACTCAACACCATTCTTGATCTCAGTCCGGATGGCTTTGTGGCACTTGATTCTGCAAACCACGTGCGGTACGTCAGCATGGCATTCACTCGAATCACCGGTTTGGATGCATCGCTACTACAAACTTTGGACGAAGCTGATTTTTGGCGTTGCCTGTATCACAATTGCGTCAGCGACCCTCAGCCCTTAAGCTCTGCCGATCAGGGTACTGTGATTGGTGCAGCGCCTCAATTGATGGACACCTTGTGTACGCGAACCCTGATCAATCTGACATACCCGGTGCGGCGTGTGGTTGAGGTGACGCGCAGAGGCAGTCCGGCCGACGCAGTTTCACAAATTTTGTGTTTTCGCGATGTCACCCATGAAGCCGACGTGGCGCGTCTTAAAACTGAATTTTTATCGACAGCGGCTTACGAACTTCGCACACCATTGGCCAGCATTTACGGTTTTGCCGAAATATTACTCAACCCAGATCACAATGACCCAACGCGGCATGAATTTGTAGAGATCATCCACCGGCAGTCTCACCTGATGTCGCAGCTTCTGGATGAACTGCTCAATTTGTCCAGCATTGAAGCCCGCATTGCCGTGGACTTTCACCCCGTTAACACCCCTGTGCAAGCCCTGGTTGAGAACATCGTGTCCACGATGAACCTTCCGCCTACGCGCAGTGCGCCTGTCATCAGCTCGCCCCATGGCGAATTGTCCATGCACGTTGATGTCAACAAGGCTCGCCAGGCTATTTTGAACGTGCTGTCAAATGCCTACAAATATTCTTCTGAGGGTGGCGAAGTTCACATCGTTATCGACTTGGTGGATGCCCCCAGTGGCGTTGCGATGGTGTCCATCAGCGTCACCGATACCGGCATCGGTATGACCCCTGGTCAAAGCAGCCAGATTTTTGACCGCTTTTACCGTGCCAACCGCACCAGCAAAATTCCTGGTTCGGGACTGGGCATGAGCCTGGTCAAAGAAATTGCCGACTTGCATGGTGGCAACGTCACTGTGGACAGCGTCCCAGGAAAAGGCACACGCATTGCCTTGTTGTTTCCGTGTTCATTTGTTCAACAGGCCGATGGCCTACCAGCCCAGCCCATTCACTGAGAAAAACTGCCGTGCCCACCATTGCCACCCATTACCGCCGCTCACTTGTCTTGCTTTGGCTGGCTGCAGCCCTGTTGTTGGGACTGACCTGGTGGCATGTGATTGCCCTGGTGTCAGACAGCCACACCAAAGAACTGGCCGCAGCAGAACGCGACCTGGCCAATCTGACGCGTGTCAGCCAAGAACACGCTAACCGGACATTCCGTGCTACCGACCAGGTCATCCGTTTTATTCAGTCGCGCTACCTTGAAATTGGCAACCAGCTTAACCTGACGGCCTTGAGCGAACAGGGCGTGATCGATGCTGAGATATTTCCGCAAGTGGGCATCATTGATGCAAAAGGGCTTTATGTGCTGGCCAATCGGCCCATCACCGGCAAACTGGACTTGTCAGACCGCGAACATTTCAAGGTTCACATCAAAGCCGACACGGGAGAACTGTTTGTTTCCAAGCCCGTTTTGGGCCGTTCCACCGGCAAATGGTCCATTCAGTTGACACGGCGCATCACACGGCCCAACGGTGAATTTGCCGGCGTGGTGGTGGTGTCGATTGACCCCAACTATTTCACCCGCTTTTACGGTGAGCTAAAGCTCGGCAACCAAGGACTGCTGGCACTCTATGGTCTTGATGGTGTGGCGCGGGTTCGCAAGGTAGGAACTAAAGAAGAATTTGGCACCAAGGCCACGGATGCCACTTTGTTTGCGCGCATTGCACAGGGACAGACCGAGGGCACTTACACCAAGCGATCCGTGGTGGATGGTGTCGAGCGCATGTTTTACTTTCGCAAGATACCCGGCTACCAGTTGGTGGTGGTGGCCGGACTCGATACGCAGTATTTGCTGGCCAACCATCAGCGCGCCAAAGAGGCCCTGTGGCTACAGGCAGGTATGGTCAGTTTGCTGATCATGGCGCTGGCGGTCGCCATGACACATTACTTGCGGCAAATTCGCCGCGAAATGCGCATTCGCCAACAGGCACAGCGGCAGATTGAAGACCGCAATGAACAACTGAATGCAATTTTTGAGCTGAGTCCAGACGGGGTTGTAACCTTTGACCCCCAACTGCGGGTTAAGTACATCAGTCCTGCATTTATCCAAATGACAGGCGCACAGACAGTACAGCTTGCAGGCCTCCATGAAGCCGAGTTTTCTGACTGGCTGGCGCTTTGCAGCACGCCAGGGGCGACTCCCTTTATCGGCATGGCGGCTTTGCGTCAGCGCATCATCCACTCGCCTGAAGACCGCACCCTCCTTGAAGTATCTCAGCCAATCAAACGGGTGATACAAGTGGGACTGCGCTGTAGCCAGGCCAGCACGGTATCCCAAATTTTGTACCTGCACGACGTGACGCACGAGACCGAAGTGGACCGCATGAAAAGCGAGTTTTTGGCCACCGCTGCGCATGAGCTTCGCACGCCCATGGCCAGTATTTTGGGTTTTTCAGAGCTGTTGTTGAACGACGACTTTGATGCCACTGCGCGGCAAGAATTTGTGAGCACCATCTACAAACAGTCCACCTTGATGGCCCATATCTTGAATGAACTGCTTGACCTGGCGCGCATCGAAGCCCGTCGTGACAAAGACTTTTGCTACGAACGGGTTGACTTGCAAGCGCTGATAACCGACATGCTGAAAGGCTACCCATTGCCTGCCGAACGCAGCCTGCCACTTTTGGATATGCCTTTGCAGCCGCTGTACCTGCTGGCTGATGCAGGCAAGCTGCGCCAGGCTTTGTTAAACGTGATCTCCAACGCCTATAAATATTCACCAAACGGTGGTGCAGTGCAGATCAAGGCCGCCGTCCAACAGGATGACGCACCGGTCCCCCGTATCTGCGTCGAGATCACGGATTGCGGCATTGGTATGACTCCCGAGCAAGTAGCGCGGGTGTGTGAACGCTTTTACAGAGCGGATGACTCTGGCAAAATTTTAGGCACAGGCCTTGGAATGAGCATCGTCAAAGAAATTATTGACTTACACAACGGCACGCTCAGTTTGACCAGCACCCCAGGCCAAGGCACATGTGTTCGCTTGTGCTGGCCCGCCTATGCCACATCGCATGAATTGCGGCACGGCGTTTCCGTCAACCTCAGAGCCTCTGACACCAGCCCTACAGACCTGGCTTGAATTTCGTGCAATCACAGAACTTTTCGCGTCAATACAACCGGATGGTTCTGTTGCTGGTGGCCATCGTGCTGGGGATCGTCAGCCTGAATTACTGGAAAAACATGATGGCTCTGGACCACGGGGTTCAGATCAATCTGGCGGGTCGCCAGCGCATGCTGACACAACGCATACACCGGTTGTTATTTCAGATTCATGGCACCTCGTCACAAAACTTACTCTTGCCGCAGCACGTTGTGGCGCTAAACACAGCAGCCAAGCTGTTCAACGATACCTTGCAGGGCTTTACCTACGGAACGCCAACACGCAACAGTGCCAATCAAGTGGTGCGATTTGACCCCATCGACGACCCTGGAATCCGTGGCACACTGGGCAATGCCCAGGCGCTATGGCGAGGCTATATGCCCTTGTTACAGGCGCTCACAAGCCTGCCAACACCTGACAACGTGCAGGCAGCCTTGGCTTATGCCGATCGCCATTCTGAACAACTGCTTGAGCTGATGGAACAACTGACCACCCAAATGACGTTCCACAGTCAGGCACACGCACATTATTTGCTTTGGCTTGAGGGCTTGTCGTTGACATTGCTCCTTCTGCTGCTTGTGTGGTCCTTGTCACTCAAACGTCAATTGAATTTGGACGCACAAGCCAGAATCGAGGGCCTTCAACAACAAGTTGCCCACAGTGCGACAGAGCTGCAATCGGTCACCCGTCAGATCGACGATCTGATCGAAGTCAGCCCTGATATGGTGTGGGAAAAAGACACCATCGGGGTCTATCAAAGCTGCAATTTGCCTTTTGAAAACCACTTTGGATTAAGCCCCGGTCAGATCATCGGCAAAACCGACTTTGATCTGGTGTCCTATGACTTGGCCCAAATCTACCGTGAGAGCGACCGCCAGGCCATCGCTGCACGCCAACCCACCCGCCTTGAAGAATGGCACACCCCGGCCGGCAGCAACGATGCCTGTCTGTATGAAATCATCAGATCTCCCATTCGCGATGTGACCGGCAAATTAACAGGACTGCAATGCGTTGCACGCGACATCACCGAACGAAGATCGGCTGAGACCGCTTTAGCCGCAGCAGATAGCCATCGACGCATGCTTGAGCTGTGCATTGCCAAACTCAATGACGTGGTGGTGATCACAGAGGCTGACGCTGTCGACGAACCCGGGCCGCGCATCGTGTTTGTGAACGATGCTTTTGAGCAATTGACCGGCTACAGCCGAGACGAGGTCATCGGCCAGTCCCCCCGTCTGTTGCAGGGCGCAAAAACACGTCGCAGTGAGTTAAGCCGCATCCGCGATGCTTTGACGGCCTGGAAAAGTGTGCAAACCGAACTGATCAATTACAAAAAAAACGGTGATGAGTATTGGACCGAGATCAACATCACCCCGGTGGCCGATGCCACAGGCCGATTTACCCGCTGGATAGCAGTGCAGCGCGACATCACAGCGCGCAAAAAAGTCGATGCCGAGATGCTGCTGATGTGTGACCGTGCCAATGAAAGTTCACGGCTCAAGTCCGAGTTTTTGTCGGCCATCAGTCACGAAATGCGTACGCCCATGAATGCTGTACTGGGTATGGCGCAATTGCTACTCAAGACCCCACTGACGAACAGACAAACCTTGTACGTCAACCATATCTTTGAAGCCGCCACAAACTACGTACAGGTCATCAACAAAGCCCTGGATTTCTCAAGCATGGAAGGGGGCCATCTGGTCATTGAATGGCTGCCGTTTGATCTGCGGGCATTGATGGCAACCCTGGAGCTATTAACAGCACCCAAAGCGCAGGCGAAACGTCTGACGCTGCACTGCACCATCGACCACACACTGCCGCAGCAACTACAGGGAGACGAACGCCGATTGCGCCAATGCCTGCTGATTTTGCTGGACAACGCTGTCAAATTTACTGCCAAAGGGGGCATTGTCCTGAATGCCCGGGCGGTGTCTCGGTTAGGCCAAGTGTGGTTGCGGCTGGAGGTGACCGACACCGGCATCGGCCTGGGCGACGAGGTTCGGGAACGCTTGTTTCACCCCTTTGTTCAGGGCGAAGGCGGCATGACAAGGCAGTACAGTGGCATTGGGCTGGGCCTCGTAGTCTGCCGGCAACTGGTTGAGCTGATGCAGGGCCGCATGGATGTGGACAGCACACCTGACTGCGGCAGCACTTTTTGGCTTGAACTGCCGATCAGGGGGTAAAAATGTTGAAGGGAAACGTAAATACCAAATGTGCAAAACACCGCGATCACGATCACGATCACGATGACGATGACGATGACGATGACGATCACGTTCACACGACGGGGGCCTTGACCAAAACGTCCCACCATTTTTTTGACACTGGAGCACATCCGTGAACAAATTGATCAGTTTTCTCGAAAAAAAGCCACTGGGAACCCAATTGCGCTGGGGCATCGGTACGCTGCTGGGCATTGCCTTATTGCTAGGCGGACAGTCCATCTACGGTGCGCGTCAGCAAGCCATTCAGATCAGGCACATGTATGAAGTCGATCTGCTGGGGGTGTCTCACATCAAAGAGGCCAATATCCACTTGATGGAGATCGGGCGATCGCTGCGGCAAATGATGTTGGCACCCAATGCAATGGAGCGGTCTGAAGCCAGACGCACGCTTGAGTCGGCACGTGATGAGCTGTTGTTACACATCGAATCGAGCAAGGCGCACGTTGTTCAGCATGAAAACCAGCATCTGCTGGAAGCCACCCAAAACATGGTGGTACGTTACCTGCGAAATGTGGATCAGATTGTTACGCAGGTGAACGCCAATCGAGAGTACAAGGTGGATGCCACCGCAGGTCTGCTCTTCGAGGCTGACAACGACAACGTATTTGAAGAAACGCATCGGCTGATGAGTGAGCTGGTCAAAAACAAAGAGGTCGGTGCAACGCGCGCTTGGGAAAATTCCATCGCCTTTGCCAATACCACTGAGCGGATCAGTCTGGCCTTGTTGGTGATTGGACTGACGACGGGTTTGGGCGTGGGGCTGCTGCTGGGGGTTGCGGTGCGCTTGCCGCTGGATCGGCTGCGCCTGAGCATTGACGGCCTGGCCCGTGGTCAACTTGAACTTGCCGTTCCACACACAGATTTTAAAAACGAGGTGGGCGACATGGCACGCGCAATCACAGTGCTTCGTCAGACCGCTGTCGATGCTGAAACTTTGCGCTGGGTCAAATCTGGGGTGAACGATATTTCTGCCAAAGTTCTGTCCATCGACCGGCTTGAGACCTTTGCCTCTGTGCTGATGGAGCAATTAACGCCCATGGTTGGGGCGCAGACCGGCCTGTTGTATGTTCAGGACATCCAAAAAAACCACTACGCCTATGCCGGCGGGGCCGGCGTGGCTGACGCTTCCAAACTTATCCCTTTTTTTGGCGTAGATCAGGGTCTTGTGGGGCAATGTGCCCGCCAGGTCGTCCCCATCACCTTGAATCAGATCGATCAACACGACTTGCGGGTGCAGTCTGGCCTGGTGGATGCCATGCCGCGCACCGTGTCTCTGTTGCCCGTGGTCAGCGTGGGCACGGGCATGGTGATCGCCGTGCTCGAATTGTGCAGACTGGACAGCCCCAGTGCCCGTCATCACGCCCTGCTGTCAGCCATGATGCCGCTGATCGCGCTTAATCTTGAAATTTTGGAGCGCAACCGTCTCACCCGTGAATTGCTTGCCACAACCCAGGCCCAAGCCTGTGACCTGGAACGTTCAGAAGAGGAAATGCGGATGCAGCAAAATGCCCTGAGAGAGCAATCCCTGCAATTGCACCAACAGAATGAAAAAATCACGGAAGCCGCCGAGAAAGCTGAGCTTGCCACCCGCGCCAAGAGCGAATTTTTGGCCAACATGAGCCATGAAATTCGCACCCCCATGAACGCGGTGATCGGTCTGTCGCATCTGGCACTCAAAACCGATCTGTCGGATAAACAACGTGACTACGTCAGCAAGATCAATTCTGAGGGCAAGGCCCTGTTAGGCATCATCAACGACATCTTGGACTACTCCAAGATGGAAGCCGACAAGATGACGCTGGAGTTGGCACCATTCTGGCTGGACAACGTGCTCGACAGCGTGTGTACGCTGGTGGCGCAAAAAGCCCATGAGAAAGGCCTAGAGTTTTTGATCCGGGTGCAGCCCGATGTACCCCAGTCGCTGGTGGGTGATGCCATCCGCTTCAAACAGATTTTGACCAATTTGACCAACAATGCCATCAAATTTACCGAACGCGGCCAGGTCAATCTGACGGTGGCAGTGGCGCAGCGTCCCAAAACCCCGCATGGGCAAGACGGGCAACTGGATCGTATTCAGTTGCGGGTGTCGGTTCAAGACACTGGCATAGGCATGACAGCAGAGCAACTCAGTCACCTGTTCACCTCGTTTTCCCAGGCTGACAGCTCGACGACGCGCCGTTTTGGAGGCACCGGTTTAGGCCTGGCAATCTCCAAACGCTTTATCGAGATGATGGAAGGACAGATCGATGTGGTGTCTGAGCTGGGCGTTGGCAGTACGTTTAGCCTGACTGTCTGGATGGACCAGTCAGCCCAGCAAACACGGTCTCCTTTGATGACCGAGGCCGATCGCAGTGTGCGCGTGCTGGTGGTGGACGATAACGATGCAGCACGCCAAATTTTGACAGAGCAGTTGACCGGTCTGGGCCTGCGTTCCGATACCGCCTCAAGCGGTCAGGCGGGTTTGCACGCTTTGCACAGCGCTGATCTGGCTGACCCCTATGAACTGGTCTTGATGGACTGGAAAATGCCCGGTATGGACGGCATTGAGGCCACCCGTCGCATCGTTCAGGATGCCACACTGGCGCACCACCCCGCGGTGGTGATGGTCACCGCATTTGGGGCTGACGAGGCCAGAACTGCTGGATTGATCGCAGGTGCGAGTGCGTTTTTGGACAAACCGGTCAGCCAGTCACGCCTCTGGGACACCTTGGCTGGCATGATTCGGCCCGAGACGGTTGCTTTGGGGGATGTCGCGTTGCAAGCGGTCAACACCGGTCAACTGGATGGTTTAAGCGTGTTGTTGGTCGAGGACAACGAGATCAACCAGCAAATTGCACGCGAACTGATGGAGTCCATGGGCGTGCTGGTCACCTTGGCAGGCAATGGACAGCAGGCGCTAGACTTGCTGCAAGCCGCAGCGCAACCCCTGCCGTGGTCGCTGGTACTGATGGACTTGCAAATGC
>Ga0194060_10003991_pt1 | contig 10302 bp, 8 predicted proteins | sample SepL225m_MetaG_FD_163427 | JGI IMG/M metagenome (GOLD analysis project Ga0194060, IMG submission 163427) | Anoxic zone freshwater microbial communities from boreal shield lake in IISD Experimental Lakes Area, Ontario, Canada - Sep2016-L222-5m | ecosystem: Environmental > Aquatic > Freshwater >... | reverse complement strand
GCGAGGCGACGAAGCGGCCGATGCTGCTATGAACCGCAGAGGGCGGCTCGATCGCCAGTTCCGGCAGTTCAAAGGATGCCTCCACCACGGCGGTGACCTTGTGCGCGGGAATGAAGCAATCGCCCAGGGTGCGCGGCATGCGCTCGTTGACCACCGCGATGACCACGTCTGCCACTTCCACCGCGGCCAGGCTCGCCAGGCACTCCACGCCCAGAGACAGGTAGCCGTGCTCGTCCGGCGGCGCGGTGGAAACCATCGCCACCCGGATCGGCAACGCCCCGCTCTTGAACAGCTGCGGAATGTCGTGCAGATGCACCGGCAGATAGGCCGCGCGTCCCTCCTGCACCGCCTCCCGGTCGGCGCTGCCGACGAACAATACGGTATGGCGAAAATGCCCCTCCATCTCCGGCGCCGCAAGCGGGTCTTCGCCGGCGAACAGCAGGTGCAGCAGCTCCACCTGCTCCAATGACTCGGCCCGGTCCCTCAGCGCGTTGAGCAGCGGCCTCGGGGCGGCGACGTTGCCGCCGATGAATACCCGGTCGTGCGATCGCACCAATCTCGCCGCCGCTTCCGCGTCCATGCGCCGGCTGTTGTATTGATCTCTCCAGGACATAAGGTTCTCCAGACAAGCGCAGGCAGCTTCAATGCAGATGGAATAGCACAGCGTGCGGCAGCACACAAACGGAAATATCGATCGACGTGATCGGAAAAACTTTCCGGTGAGAAAGTGGCCCGGCGAAAAAGCCGTATTTTTGCGGCGAAGAGGGTCAGGCGCGCAGTGCGGCCAGATGACGGTCGACGATGCGCGTGAGCTCGCGCTCCTGCTCCGGGGTCACCTGCGGCACCGGCACTTGCGCCAGTATCTCCCGAACACGCTGTGCCGCGCGCTCATCCCAGGCCCGGCTGCCCTGGTGCTCCCAGGCTTCCCGCTTGCAGCGCACCGCCAGGTGCGAATGGCGGATTTCCCGCTGAAAATGCTCCAGCGTATGCTCGTTCCAGAGGTAATCGGGACTGTGGCCGAGTTCCTGAATCAGGTCGAGCGCCAGCGTCTCGTCGTTGATTTCGATACCGCGCACATAGCGGCGTATGGCGCCGACGATTTCATCGTCTATCACCAGTTTCTCGGCCGACATGCACAGCGTCGATTCCAGGTTTCCCGCGCCCCAGACGATGTTGACGCCGTTGGCGGCGTGGGCGAGACCCGTGATCATGGTTTCGGAGGCGGCCTGGGCGTCGGCGACCATGGACTCCGTGGACATCCACGATGCCGAAGGCAGGTTGTGGAAGTGCGCGAGATCGGCGCCCGCCGACTGCAGCAAGGCATTCTCGGGCGCGCCGGTGAGGGCCACTGCGGTGGACATGTCGAGCACATGGGCAAAACCTGCGTTGTAGATGACCGGCCGGCCGCGTTCCAGCAATTGCGCGATCACGATGCCCGAAAGCACATCGGCGTTGGCGAGCACGAGGCAGCCGGCAAGGGTCACGGGGGCGCTGCCCCCGCCCATGGGCTCCGAATTGATCATGAACGGAAGGCCGTGCCCGGCGGTATTGCGCATAGAACCTAGGCCGGTGGAGGTCCAGTGCAAGGGACTGACGATGCTGTAGCCAAAGCTCAGCAGCGGCCTTTCGGCAAGCGATACGCCGCCGGCGAGTACCTGGCCCATCTCGACCATGGCGGAGGCGCCTTCCGGCGTGAAGGTGCACGGCCGCAGGTGCTTGGACGTATGGGTCGCCATTACGCGAAAGCCGGCCACATCCCGCGCCGGCGGCGGAAAGTCGGCCACGCTCGTTCCCACCATCCCGTCGATCTCCGGACAGGCGTCCGCCACCCGGGTCAGCGCGGCGAGGTCCTGACTGAGAAGTTCGCGCCGCGTCTTTCCCTGCGCCATGTAAAGCGCGTTGCCGGTCCAGAACACGCTGCCGCCACCGGCGCCGAGTTCTTTCGCGTTCCCGCGCCGGTCGCTGAAGCGCGCCGTGGGGGGGCAACTCGCGAGGCAATCGACCACCAATTCACGCGGAATACTGACCGTATCCGCCGCCGCGCCGGCGCGCGCGCCGTTGCGCTTGAGCAGTGCGAGGATCGCCGCATCGTCGATGCGCACGCCGACTTTCTCAAGCACGTCGAGGCTCGCAGCATGGATGCGCGCGCAGTGTTCTGCGCGCAGGATTGGTTTGGCCATGGAAAAAACTCCGGATTCGATAAAACGGCAATCAGCCGCGCCTGCCCGGGACCTGCGCCGGCGCGGGCTGGCCGTCCTGCAGGAACATTTCCACCTGAACTTCGTCGCCGGGTCTGAGCACCACGAACTCATCGTTGCTCGAATCGAGCTGGCCCGGCATCTTCAGCAACGCTTCCAGCAATTCGGTGGAGCCGATTATTTCCTCGTACTCCATGTTCCAGCGCTTGCAAAAGTCGGCGACGCGCATCGCCATCGGCCTGCACTCGTCCAGTTCCTGCTGCGAGAAACCCACCATGGTGAGCTTGCGGTAGTGCCGATACTTCATTTCCACCAGATAGTCGGCGGTTTCCTCATCGTAATCGCGCACGTAGTCCAGATAGTCCTGCAGCGGTTCGTCCTTTGCGTCCAGCCAGCCTCGGGTAAGGTAGTAGGTGTTCGGATTGGCGAAAAAGCGCTGCACGTAGCGCTGGTGCGAGCCGAGGAAAATCGCGACGCAGTCGTGCGTGCGCGGGATGAGCAGGGTATGCGGCCCGGACTTCACACCGAGCAGTCCGTTGCCGCACAGGCCGTAACCGACGATGATGGTGCTCGGCTCGGCGACGGCGTCAATCTCCGTCTGCAGCGCCGCGGCGAGCTTTTTCGGCGTGTTGTGCAGCGCGATGTCCATATAGGTCACCGGGCTGTCGGGCGGCAGGAGCTTTTGCAAATGCTCCTGCATGACGCGGCAGGCGATGATGACGGTGGGCTGGGCGCTCATCGCGAGTTTCTCAGGCCGCACCCGCGGATGCGCGCATGGCGCCCGCCGCCAGCGCACGCTCTGCGCGCAGGCCCGACTCGCTCAGAATATCCGGAATCTGGTGCTCCTGGCGCGTGGCCATGATGTGCACGCCGGCGACGCCGCGCGTCGCGCGGATCGCCTGGATCATTTCGACGCAGATCTTGCGTCCTTCGAGACGCTGGTCTTCTGCCTGCTCCAGGCGGAAGACGACTTCATCGGGGATATGCACGCCGGGCACCTTGCTGCGCAGCCAGCGCGCGGTCTTGGCCGAAGCGACAGGGCCGACACCGATCAGGATGTGGCAGCGCTCGTGCAGGCCTTCGTCGCGCACGCGCTGCATGTACTCTTCGAGCAGCTTGAGATCGAAACAATACTGCGTCTGCACAAACTGCGCCCCGGCCGCGATCTTGCGCGCAAGCCGCATCGGCCGCATGCCGTAGGGCGGCGCGAACGGATTGTCCGCGCCGCCGAGAAACAGCCGCGGCACCGCGCTCAGCTTTCTGCCCGAGAGAAAGCGGCTTTCGTCGCGCATGACGCGCGCCGTCTGCAATAGGGACATGCTGTCGAGGTCGCACACGGGTTTGGCGTCCGGATGATCGCCCACCAGCGTGCTGTCGCCCGTCAGGCAGAGCAAGTTGCGGATGCCGAGCGCCGCCGCCCCGAGTATGTCTCCCTGAATGGCGATGCGGTTGCGGTCGCGACAGGCGATCTGCATCACCGGTTCGAAGCCCGCCTGGCGCAGCAGCGCGGACACGCCCAGGCTGGACATATGGCAGTTGGCGCCGCTGCCGTCGGTGACGTTGATCGCATCCACGCCTTCGCGGAAATAGTCCAGCCGCGTGTACACCTCCGCCGGGTCGGCGGAATCCGGCGGCGAGAACTCGGCGGTGACGGCGAAGGCGCCACTTGCAAGCAACTGCTCGAAACGGCTGTCGGTCGACGTCGCCGGCGCGCCCGAGAGCGGCGCCGGCCCGTGCTCGCCGCGGGCGAGGCGCATCCAGCTCGAGCTGCCGGAGAAGCGCGCGTTCGCCGGCGCGTTGGGCAGGGGCGAGAGCGCGCCTTCGCTCATGAGCTGCATGCCGCGCCAGCCTTCGACCCAGACGCACTGCATGTCCGGATCGACTTCGCAGCCGCCGTCTTCGCGCACGCCGCCGCAGGGGCCGTTGCGCACAGACTTGGGACAGTTCATCGGACAGGACATGCCGTTCTTGGACAGCAGGCACACACCGCACATGCGGCAGTCGAACATCAGACCCTTGAGGTTGCGTTCCAGCGGAATCACGGCGCGTTCGACGCGCGCGAAACCCAGCTTGAGAAACAGTGGCGCCATGGAAGCCATGAACGAGCTGAAGAGCTTGTAGAAGTACTCCAGCGTTCCCGCATGCCGAACCGACCAGTGCCGCAATGCACGCATGTCCTATTCGCCTCCGTTGTTCATGGGCGCGTCCGAAAGCTCGGTGCAGGCCACGAACAGGTCCTGGAAGTCCGCGCGGTTGGACAGCTCGACCACGCGCATCGACTGCGCGAGCTTGTGCGCGCGGCGGCGCTCGCGGCGGTTGAAAAGCGCCATGCGCGCCCCGTCTCCGGCCGCATTGCCTATCGATTCGATGCGCTCCACCGCCATGGGCGGCACAAGACCGATGGCGACAATGTCGCGCGGGTCCAGGTGATTGCCGAAGGTGCCGGCAAGGTAAATGCGGTCGAGTTGCGCCACGCCCTCCTCGCGCAGGAGGATCTCGATGCCTGCGCGCAGCGCGGCCTTGCCCAGTTGAACCGCGCGCACGTCGTGCTGCGTGAACACGATATCGCGGCCGGTTCGGCTGCCCATGCCCGGAACCAGCACGGCTTCGAGCTGGCTTGTCTGCGCCGATGCGCGCAGGCGCGGATGTGTTCCCGCCGGAGCGAAAGCGCCGTCGATACCGACCAGCCCCGCACCCACCAGCGCGGTGACGGTCGAGATCACGCCGGAGCCGCACAACCCCACCGGCCGCCTGTCGCGTTCGTTGTCTCCCGGGATCGCCGCCCAGCGTATATTGCGGCCTTCCTCCACCCAGACGCGTTCGATCGCGCCCGGCGCGGCACGCACGCCGCAGGCGATGTGCGCACCCTCGTACACGGGCCCGGTGGCGCACGACGTGGCCGTCAGGACGCCGTCGCGCGCCAGCACCACCTCGCCGTTGGTGCCGATGTCCACCAGCAGATTGTTGCCCCGGTAGAACTCCGGTCCGCGCGTGAGCACCGCCGACACAGTGTCGCCACCGATGTAACCGGCGGGCATGGGCAGCACGAACACCGGCGCCCTGGGTAAAATGGACAGACCCAGGCTCGCCGCCTCGACCTCCACGCCGTCGGAGAGGACCGGCAGATACGGTCCGCGCCCCAGCGGCGCGGGATTGATGCCGAGCAGGATATGCTGCATGGTCGGGTTGCCCACCACCACCGCATCGGCGATGTCGCTGAGCGCGACACCGGACTCCCGGGCGGCATCCCCGACCATGCGATTGATTTCGTCGACAAGCAGCTTTTGCAGCGCGCCCAGCATGGCGATATCGGTGTGGATGTGGGTCATGCGCGAGATCACGTCTTCGCCATACGCAGCCTGCGGATTGCCCGCAGTGCGCACTGCGGCGATGTCGCCGCGTTCCAGGTTGCACAGGAATACCACGATCGACGTGGTTCCTATATCCACCGCAATGCCATGCAGGGGCCGCGGTTTGCCGCGGGTGAGTTGCAGCACGCGGCGCTTTTCCAGCGTGGCGCTGACCTCCTTGCTGCTGTCGAAATCGGCCTCGCGGGAGTAGTCGGCGAGTGTCGCCAGAGGCAGTTCCACTTTGCCGTGCCCGGCACGTGCAAGCGCGTCGGAGATGCGCCCTGCGAGCGGTCGTAGCGGCTCCGCATAGGCGTCTTCGACCTCGAGCGCCACGCGCGTCACCGTGGGTGCGAGGGCGATGCGGGTCACTGTATACGGCTTTCGCGGCGGGCTCTTCAGTGCCTGGCTCTCGGGGGGGATGGAGACGCTCACCGCGCCGTACACCTGGGCCATGCAAGCGAGACGGAAATTCTTGCCGTCTTGCGCAAGCGGCAGCAGCGCGATTTCCTCCGTGCTCGGCGCCGAAAGTGCGCCCGCGGCGGCGGATTCGACGTTGACCAGGCAGGACCCGCATTTGCCGCGACCGCCGCACACCGACTTGATGCCTGCGCCCGACTTCAGCGCGCCCAGCAGCAGGTGGTCTCCCGCCGCCACGTGCGTCCGGCGCGAGTCCGGGAGAAAGGTGACCTCGATGTCGCTGGCTTTGGACTCAAGCTTCGTCATGGCTGTTCGCTTGTGACGTCGGCTGGAGCCGGCAGGCTCAGGACAGTTTGCCTTCCTGGAAGGCTTCGATCAGATTGATGCAGTATTCGTCGCGACCGAACACCGCTTCGGCGCCCAGCAGCGTCGCCATCAGCAGCTGATCCGTGGGGTCGATGATGGCGGCGTCCATGCCGTTGGCAATCGCGCCGGCGAGGAAGGTCCTGTTGACCAGCTTGCGTGCCGGCAGGCCGTGGGAAACGTTGGTCAACCCGCAAATTGTATGTACACCGGGAAAACGCGCCATGATTTCTCGCATGGCGGTGACGGTGGCCAGCGCGGAATTGGAATCCGTGCCGACGGGAAACACCAGCGGATCGACGTAAATGTCGTCCAGTGTCATCCCCCCCTTCACCAGGCGATCGACCAGGCGGATGGCGAGTTCGACCTTTTCCGCGGACGTGGAGGCAGGCACGCCTTCGCCCTGCGCCAGCGCGATCAGTTTCGCGTTGTACTGTCGCGCGAGGGGCAGAATGCTGTCGAAGCGATCCGGTTCCAGGTTGATCGAATTGATCATCGGCCGCTCGCCCTTGATCTTCGGCAGGGCCGCCAAAAGCGCCGCCGGGTCGGCGCTGTCCAGGCACAACGGAAGGTTTGTCTCGCCCTGGGCGATGTCCACCAGCCAGCAAAGCAGTTCGGCTTCGCGCCCGGGAAAAGTCCCGCCGTTGACGTCGATGTAATGCGCGCCGGCCTCGGCCTGGATGCGCACCTCGTTCGCGATGGCCGCGGCATCGAGTTTCTCCAGCGCAGCCCGGATAACCTTGCGCGAGGCATTGACGCGTTCCGCAACTATCAGCATGGTGGTCTTAGAGCCTATTCAAAATGAGGGGATATCCCCCGAGGGGACTTCCTTCGGGGCGCCTCTCCTCATACTCCCCTAGATCGGCCCGTCGCAAAATAGATTTTGCAACAGGTGCTCAGTACTTTCCGTATTTCTTCAGCGCTTTCGACATCGCCCAGACGTTTTCTATCTTGCAGTAGTCGGTCAGGCTGTTGGCGCTGCTGATCATGTAGCCGCCGCCCTTGCCCGCCACCGCGATGCGCTCCTTCACTTCCTTGTCCACTTCTTCCGGAGTTCCCAGCGTAAGGGTGTAGTCGAGGTCAATGTTGCCGATCAGGCACACCTTCGAGCCGTATTCGGCCTTCATCTTGCCGATGTCCATGGCGGCGGGCTGGATCGGATGAATGGCGTTCATGCCGAGTTTCAACAGTCCGGGAAGTATCGGGAAAAGATTGCCGTCGCTGTGGAAAGCCCAGGGCTTCTTCATCGCGTCGGCCACCATTTTCTGGTAGGGAAAGAAGAATTCCTCGTACATCTCCATGTTGACCCAGGGCATCTTGGTGTCGGCGTGGTCGTCGTTGGCCCAGTAGAAATCGAGATCCAGCTTGTTCAGGTTCTCGACCACCTTCACCGACCATTCCGAAAAACGCCGGTGGATTTCCTTCACCAGGTCCGGATCGTCGTACATCATGAGGGAGAAGACGTCCAGGCCCATGCTTTCGATCGCGCTCGCGGTGCCGAGGCGTATGCGTGCGTACACCGCATAGTCCTCGCGATATTTTTCTATCCATTTCGCGATCTGCTCGTAGCGCGCGGGATGGTTCGGATCGGGCAGAAACTCGTCGAACAGCTTGAGCGAATCGCGGTCGCAGAGCAGGCCCTTCTTGACGAAAGTGCGACCACTGGGCTCCACGCCCATTTCTGCGATCCACGGCGGCACGAAGTCGAAGGTGATCTTCTTCGGAAAATAATACGACTCCTTCATCGACTTCGACGTCTGCAACGCCTGGCTGGCGGCGCCGGCCTGGCCCGTCGGGAAATGGTAGCCGAAGCCGTCCATGCCCAGGGCGCGGCACAGTTCGCCCGGGGTGTAATCGGTGCGCCCGCCCATGATCTGGATCTGCAGCGGTTCCTCGATTTCGTTTTCGATCCAGGGCACCTGGTCAGGCTGGCCGCGGTGCAGCGCGGTCATCACTCTTTCTTTTGGCGTCATCTCATCTCCCCTTCTTTCTTGCCCGGCTGGCATTTCAATATGAGGGGACACATCCCCTCATACTCCCCTATTTCGGCCGTCGCCAAATTCATTTGGCAACGGGCAATTGCTATTGAAGCAGCTGGTTGCATTTCTCGACGCAGCCATAGGCGTCCGAGCCGTAGAAATCGGCGCCGATTTCGTCGGCGAATTTTTGCGTGACCGGCGCACCGCCTATGCCCACGCGCACCTGCTTGCGCACGCCCGCCGCGTCCATGATCTGTATGGTCTTGCGCATGCTGTCCATGGTGAGCGTGATGAGCGCGCTCATCAGGACGAACTGAGGCGATTCCTTCTTGATGGCTTCGACAAAGGCCTCCGGACTGACGTCCACACCCAGATCGACCACCTCATACCCGCCGCCTTCGAGCATGATCTTGACGATGTTCTTTCCGATGTCATGGAAGTCTCCCTGCACCGTTCCAACCAGCGCCTTGCCTTTCTTCTGGTAACTTCCCTTTGCGAGAAAGGGCTTGAGCATCTGCAACGACTCGCTCATGGCGCGCGCGCCGAGCATCATTTGCGGCAGAAAGTACTCGCCGGTCGAATACTTTTCCCCGACCACCGACATCGCGGGGATCAGCCCTTCCATCATGATCTGCTTGGCATCGATGCCTTCCGCCAGCGCGCGCTTCACCTCGTCCATGACTTCGACGCGCTTGCCTTTGATGCACTTTTCCTTGATCGATTCGAGTACGCTAGCCATCGCATTTCTCCTCCGGGGTACCTGCCCCGCCGCCAAGTTGGACACAATCACCGATACATCCAGGGTAATATATCAGTGATATATGAGAAGTGCCTTTGATCTGGATCAAAGACGGCGCAGCCCGCGCCCTTCTACGCGTCGAATTTGACGCCCATCTCCACGGCGCGGCGCTCCGCCGCAATCACGGTATTGCAAAGCAGCATGGCGATGGTCATGGGGCCGACGCCACCGGGCACCGGGGTAATCCAGCCGGCACGCTGCAGCGCCGCACCGTAGTCCACGTCCCCGACCAGCTTTCCGTCAGCGCCGCGGTTGATGCCGACGTCGATCACCACCGCGCCCGCCTTGACCATCTCCCCTCCGATCGCCTGCGGCCTGCCGATGGCGCAAATAAGAACGTCGGCGCGCCGGGCGTGCTGTGCCAGGTCCCGGGTCTGGGAGTGGCACATCGTGACCGTGGCGCCCGCCTGCATCAGCAGCAGCGAGATCGGCTTGCCCACGATGTTGCTGCGGCCGATCACAACGGCCTCCTTGCCGCGCAGATCGAGCCCGGTGGTCTTCAGCATTTCCATGATGCCCGCCGGCGTGCATGGCAGATAGCGCGGATGCCCGGTAAGCAGGTTGCCGAGGTTGCCCGGGTGCAGGCCATCGGCGTCCTTCTCAGGGGCAATACGTTCAATCACCGGATTGGTCGGAAGATGGGGCGGCAGCGGCAACTGCACGAGAATGCCGTGCACCGCCGGATCGGCGTTGAGCCGGTCGATTAGGGTGAGCACGGTCGCCAGAGAACTGTCCGCGTCCAGGATGTGCTCCTCGGAACGGATGCCTGTCTCGTGACAGCCTTTGATCTTGTTGCGTACGTATACCTGCGATGCCGGATTGTCGCCCACCATGACCACGGCTAGCCCCGGCGCGATGCCAAGTGCGTTGAGGCGGTCCGTGCGCAGCTTGCATTCGGCGCGCAGCTTCTGCGCCAGTTGTTTGCCATCGATGATCAGTGCAGTCATTTTTGCCCTCGGGTATGAGTATGAGAGAGTCGTAGATAAGACAATCGAAGCCGGCGGCAGTCGACGCGGCACGCCGTGAAAAGGTCGCGCCAGTCTAACCTTTCGTTCTTCCATGTTCAATTCCTGCACGCCTACACGACTGGATGAGCAATTGATATACTGCTTGGATATCAGATGCACGACGGTAGATGTACGACAGACACTCAGGAGGAACTCAACTTGGCACAGGCAGGCGCAAACGCGGAACGC
>Ga0194060_10003990_pt1 | contig 10304 bp, 5 predicted proteins | sample SepL225m_MetaG_FD_163427 | JGI IMG/M metagenome (GOLD analysis project Ga0194060, IMG submission 163427) | Anoxic zone freshwater microbial communities from boreal shield lake in IISD Experimental Lakes Area, Ontario, Canada - Sep2016-L222-5m | ecosystem: Environmental > Aquatic > Freshwater >... | reverse complement strand
GGGGATGTCACCCCGCGTCCCCGCGTCCCCGCGTCCCCGCGTCCCCGCGTCTAGTCCAAGTAGCCGTGGAGCCGCTGGCCGACACTCGGGTGACGCAGGCGGCTGAGGGCATCGGCCTCGATCTGGCGGGTGCGCTCGCGGGTGATCCCGAAGGCCACGCCGACTTCCTCCAGAGTGCGGCGCTGGCCATCCAGTAGGCCATAGCGCAACTGGATAATCTTACGCTCGCGCTCGGGCAGGTCGTTCAGCACCGAGTGGAGATCCTGGTGGAGCATATGCTGCGCCGCAATCTCCATGGGAGTCTCCAGGCTCTCGTCGGCGAGTACCTCGCTCATACTGCCCTCGCCCTCGTTGTTGAGCGGCTGCTCCAGCGAGACCGACTGGATCGATGCCTGTAGCAGTCGCTTCACCTTGCGGAGACTCAGGCCCATCATGTGGGCGATCTCCTCCGGGGTTGGCTCACGCTCAAGCTGCTGCTCCAGTTTGTAGATCGCCCGGCGCAGATGAACCAGCGACTCGCTTAGGTGAACGGGCAGGCGGATCAGCCGACTCTGCTCGGCAATCGAACGGGTGACGGCCTGCCTGATCCACCACGTAGCGTAGGTACTGAAGCGGTTGCCCCTGGTGTAGTCAAACTTCTCGACGGCGCGCATCAGGCCGATGTTGCCTTCTTGGATGAGATCCATAAAGGCCATCGGGCTGTTAATATACTTTTTGGCCACGCTCACCACCAGACGTAGGTTGGCCTGGATAAGTCGGCGGCGCGCATCAAGCCCACGGGCCACCAGCGTCTCCAGCACGGCTCGTGCGTGCCCATCTCGGTAACCCTCATCCTCAATCCGCAACCGTGCCGCCTTCCCGTCACCGATCTGTATGGCGAGATCCCGCTCCTGTGTCGCCGTCAGTAAGGCCACCTGGCCAATCTCGCGGAGGTAAAGTTGCACCGAGTCCTCGACTGGCTCGATGTTGCCGTCGTCACTATCCTCAACCTCTGCCTTGGCCTCAACCTCCCAGGAGTTTCCATCATCGCCAGGTACCAGGTCGATCTGTGCGTCCTGCTCCTGGATCTCATCGCTATCGTTTGCGTTGCGAATGGCGTACACAGCGATACTCCTCTATCCCCCCTGTGCGGGGCACTGACGGTGCCGGTGTTGGGTATACTTATTTTCGCCTTTTGCACAGCTTTTGTCAAGTGCCGTGTTCACCAATTTTGTGACGATTTTTTTATGCAAGGGGTGTCGGCTCCAGTGATGAGTAGCACCCTACGCCAACGAGGGTTTGCCACAGAATCACACAGAAAGACACCGAAAAACTATATTTCTGTGTCTTTCTGTGTTTTTCTGTGGCCGTACATCAACGAAGTCTCTCGTCCTACGCAACCACAACCCGATTGCGCCCCGCCTCTTTCGCTTGGTAGAGAGCGTGATCAGCATCAGATTTCATGACTCGCGATTGACAACAAACTGTGCGAGGTCAATCAGGGCGCGCTGGGCGGGCGAGGCGGGGAACCCGCTGAGGTGGCCGATGGCCTGGGCGATGTAGCGGCGGGCCTCGGCCATGGCTTTGTCAGCACCGCCTGCTGCCAACACCTCGGCAATGGCCGCGTCGACCTCGGCATCGTCCGGGTCACTCTGCTCGATGATCGCCCGCAGCCGGGGGCTGCCGGTGGCCTTCAGCGCGTAGATCAGCGGCAAGGTGATCGTGCCCTGGCGCACGTCGTTGCCAGCCGGCTTGCCGAGGGTGTCCTCGTCGCCGGTAAAGTCAAGCACGTCGTCAACAATCTGGAAAGCCACGCCCACATCGAAGCCGTAGCCCCCGAGTGCGGCGATCTGTGCGTCGCTGCCGCTGCCGGCCGCCATCCCCGCCTTACAGGCCGCCTCGAAGAGCACCGCCGTCTTCGCCCCCGTTTTGTAGAAGTACTGGCTCAGCGCCGTCTCCACCGGTTCGACCGCCGTGACCGGGCTGAGCTCACCTTCGACAATCGTCTGCACCGCCTGGGCGTAGAACGTGATGATCCGTGGGTCGGGGCTCATCGACATTTCGGCGGCGGCCAGGGCGAAGAGGTAGTCGCCCACCATCAGGGCAACGTCGTTGTCCCAACACGTGTGAACCGTGACCCGCCCGCGCCGCCGCGCCGCCTGGTCAACCAGGTCGTCGTGGACGAGGGATGCCGCGTGAATCAGTTCGGCTGACGCGGCGGCGTGGATCACATGAGCCAGTTGGTAGCTGCCGATTTGCGCTGACAAGAGAGCCATCGCTGCACGCAGACGCTTGCCGCCCGAGCGCACCGTGTGGATGCTGGCGGCGGTGATCAGTGCGGAGCGTGACTGGGAGCGTTCGATGAGCAACTGCTCGACGGCGGAAAGATCTGCTGTCAGGTTTGCCCGCTCGAAAAGATCGGTGATACTCGATCCTTGTCCAAGGCGCTGCTGCGTAGAGCGCGTGTCACCGCTGCTGGCCATCATGCTCACTGATTGCTCCCATTAGACAAGGTTCGCAGATACTTTACAGTTTGTCGCCGGTCAGCCCTCACCCTCCAGCCCCCTCTCCCTGAACGGGAGAGGAGGAGTCGGATGCGTCCTGCTGCGGAATCTCCCCTCTCCCCGTGAGGGAGAGGGGCAGGGGGTGAGGGTCGCACAGAACGGTAAAGTACATGTGCCAATCCTGAAACCTTGTCTTACGATAAGATCCCTTATTTAATCGTATTGTACGGCATATCGCTAGAACGCGCTGTTAGCGCCGCGTGCGCAGCAACTCCCAGACAAGGCGCGGGTCGGCCAGGAGGGCGCGGGCATCGGCGGCGCGGCGGGCGCGCAGGGCGGCCCGCTGCCAGGGCAGAACAAGCTGACGGTCGGCGAGGTGGTCGAGATGGAACTGGAAGATCCCGCGCAGCAGGAGGTGACCGGCGCGGGCGCGGGGCGGCACGTTGGCCCTGGCCCAGACAATCAGCACGTCGAGGGCGGTCTGCGCTTCGCCCAGGGCATCGCGCAAAACAGGGGCTGTCGCCTCACGATCAGCCAGCACGTAGAGTTGTTGGCGTATAACCAGAAAATGCAGCAGGCTGGCGGCCAGTTCCCACTCGGCGCGCTCGGCAGCCAGGGACGGCCCATCGGCGAAGGCGCTGGCGATGACCGCATCCCAGGCTGTGCGCCCGAGGGCGATCCAGTCCTCGGACGCACGCAATTGCTCAAGGCGGCGCTCGCTGTGAGGGCGTGGCGCGGCCATGTAGTCGAGCACGTCCAAGGGTGGCGCGGTCACCACATCGCGACTGGTGGGGAAGTCACGGCGCAACGCGGCCTCGGCGGGGGTGCGGTCGAGGGCCGGGTGCCATGCCGCCCCCAGAGCCTGGTAGGCGCGAGCCAGGGACTCAGGGGCACGCGGGGCGCGGGCGGCGGCGTAATTACCCAGCAGATCCTCCGCACACTGCGCGGGTGCCCAGGCCAGCCGGGCGAAGAGGTAGGCGTTCAGCGGCGCGAACAGCCACGGGCGGTCGCCAGTTAGCAGGGCGCGGACACAGCGCACCCCCGCGTCACGGTACTGAACCATGTCAGCAGCGATCACCTCGGGTAGCGGCGGGACAGACGACTTGAACAGGATGCCGTCGAGGTAATACTCAAAGACGGAGGGCGAGCCACGCGCAGGTTCCTCACGTTCAAACAGAGCGATATTCTCCGCCAGACGTGCGGCGTACACAGCGTTGATCGGATTGGCTGGCGCGCCGATCCCATGGGCGTAGGAGCGCGGGCGCGGGGCGAAGATCAGCTCGACCTGGGGGTGCGGCGCGAGAACACGTGGGGCGGACTCGGTGTCGTGGTAGGCCAGGTAGCTCACGCGGGCGTCGGGGCGCAGCTCGGCCAACACCTCGGCCAGGATGTTGGTAGCAAGCAGAGCCTGATCCGCCGCCAAGAGACCGGCGCACAGCGGGCAGGCGCACCACCCGCCGCCTAGCAGGTCGTCAGGCCAAAGGTGGTAGACCTGGGCCTCGGGATATGCCGTAAAGAAGGCCGCGCCGTTGACCCGCAGCGTCGCCTGAGTCGCCGGGTGGCTAGGGCAAAAGTTCCGGTCGGGCGTATGGCGAGTGCCGTCGAAGCGAAACAACTCCGGCCTATCGCGAAAGAGCCTGCGCGGCACGAGGTCGCTCAGGTGATGCCCGCCCAGTTCCAGATCCAGGCCGCGCTCAGCGATGCGCGGCACGAGGGCGCGGCGACGATCACGCCAACTGCTCAGACGGCAGGCTCCCAGGGCTGGGCCACGCCCAATCGTGTGGACAAAGATCGTACTGAGGCGGCTACGGGCAGCCCACGCCACCCAGGACTCGGCCTCAGCCAGAAAATGGTCGTGGCCAATGACCAGGCCACGTCCAGCCAGAGCCGGGCGGTCGGCGAGACCGGCGGTGGGGAGCGTTACCCGCTCGTGGCGCGGTAGACGCTCGCCATCGGGGCCAGGGGCCACCCAGCGGCAGCCCAGCGCCTCTAGCAGATCATAGACGGCGTAGAGCAGACCGCGTGGGCCGTCGCCGCGCAGCAGCAGCCCGTCCCGGTCAGGGGCGCGCAGGAACCCGTCGCCGCCAAGTCCGTAGCGCAGGGCGATGCGCGGGCCAGTGGCGCGAGCCACCACCGGTAAGGCGGGTGCGCCGATACGCTGAAGCGTGCGGCGCAGCTCCTCGGCGGCGAAGCAGGCCACCGGGCTGTCACCCTCAAGCTCGATCATCCACTGCGGGGTGAGGGTCAGTTCCAAGGTTATGATCTCCAGGTAGGTGTGAGGAGATTATACGTGTAATACCCCCGTGCCGCCGCTCAGCCCTCACCCCCTGCAGGGCATATGCCCTGAATCTTGCCCAACTGCGCTTGACATATGACAAACAACCTAGTATAGTGCGGCCTAGCACTTGGCCGGTATTTAATCCCTTTGCCCCAGCGCGAAGATGCCCTGACGAGAACCCGATGATCTGAGTTCCCGTCCTTTGTGTTGGGCGCGTTTCGCAGCCGGATCGCGCAGCCCAACGGCACTCTTTGGTCCCCACGGCACCGTCGGTAGCTCCCGCGATGTGTTCCGGCAAGCCCCCTCTCGTGTGGTGGCGCGCACCGGAGGGCATTTCGCTATCTGCCGCAGATTGTGCGGCGTCCCAAATGACGCGACAATGATGCTCGCCCCTTTCCTCAACGACTTCGAGGACGCGGCGGGCGTTTGTGCGTTCTTTAGCAGTTGTAAGGGTAACAGCGATGCACCTTCCTGAGCGAGATGTCCACGGTCTTTATGACCCCCGCTTTGAGCACGATGCCTGCGGGATCGGCTTTGTTGCCCAAATCAGCGGTGTCGCCGATCATAGCATCCTAACGATGGCCCTTGAGGCGCTCTGCAACCTCGAACACCGTGGGGCTGTGGCCGATGATGCGAAGACGGGTGACGGGGCCGGTGTCCTTCTGCAGTTGCCGCGTGAACTGCTGCTGCGTGAACTTGCGGCCCAGGGTCGTACGATCAGTCCGGATCGGCTTGCCCTCGGGATGTTTTTTCTGCCCCAGGACGCGGCCCAGCGCGATGCGGCGTGTACCATCGTCGCCCAGGCTCTGGAGGAGCGTGGCTTCACGCTCCTCGCCTGGCGCGACGTGCCGGTGAACCCCGACGCCCTCGGTGAGCGTGCCCTCAAGGCGATGCCGCACATCCGCCAGGCGATCATCGAGCGGCCCTACGGCGGCCCAGCTACCTTCTGTGAGCGGAACCTGTTCCTCGCCCGCAAGCAGATGGAGGCTTCCTTCATCGCGCAGGGTATCTCCGCCTATGTGCCCTCCCTCTCCTGTCATACCGTTGTCTATAAGGGCCTGCTGCTCGGCAATCACCTGGCTAATTTTTACCCCGACCTGCGTGACCCCATCGTCAGTACCGCTCTCGCCGTCTACCACCAGCGCTACTCGACAAACACCTTCCCGACCTGGGAGCGCGCCCAGCCCTTCCGTATGCTCTCGCACAATGGCGAGATCAATACGGTTCAAGGCAACGCCAATTGGATGCGTGCCCGCGAGGCATCCCTCGGTCTGCCCGATGGTTTCCTGCCCGATAGCCCCGATGCCTCGGCCCTGCTGACGCCGGTTCTCGATACCAATGGCAGCGACTCGACTCAGCTCGATAACGCCCTGGAATTGCTGGTCATCGCCGGTCGCGACATTCGTCACGCGATGACGATGCTCGTCCCCGAGGCATGGGAGAAGATCTCCGACCTCAGCCCGGCCCTGCGCGCCTTCTACCAGTACCACGCCTGTCTCATGGAGCCGTGGGACGGCCCCGCCGCCCTGACCTTCAGCGATGGCCGTGTGGTCGGTACGACCCTCGACCGCAACGGTCTGCGCCCGGCCCGCTATCTTGTCACCAACGATGGCCTGGTGATTTCCGGTTCGGAGGTGGGCACTGTCGCCATCGACGAGTCGCGCATCGCCCACAAGGGTAAACTTGGCCCCGGCCAGATGATCGCCGTGGATACAACCACCGGCCAGATCTACACGAACGAGGACATTAAGACCAGCCTCGCCGCCCGCCAGCCCTACGGTCTCTGGCTGAGCCAGCACATGCAGCAGATTGACGATTACACGTTGCCGATTGCAGAGGATGAGAACAATCTGCCATCGACAATCGATAATCTGCAATCGCTCCAGATGGCCTTCGGCTACACCTCCGAGGAACTGAACGTGGTGCTGCGGCCCATGCTCAGCAGCGGCCACGAGCCCGTGGGTTCGATGGGCGACGATACGCCAACCGCTGTCCTCTCGCAGTTGGAACTGGGCCGCCCGCTCTTCCAGTTCTTCAAACAGCGCTTCGCTGAGGTGACTAATCCGCCCATCGACTCGCTCCGCGAGGAGTTGGTGATGTCGCTGAGCGTGGCTGTCGGCACGCGCCAAAATATTCTGGTCGAGACTCCTTCCCACGCCCATCTGCTCCAGCTTACCTCGCCCATCCTTACCGACGCCCAGATCGCCGCCTTGCGCCAGGTGGCCGACCCGCTCCTGCGCAGTGTGACGATCTCGTCGCTGATGCCGGTGGCGAAAGCAAGCCTGCCCGCCGAGATCACCCGGCTCTGCGCCGATGCTGAGGCCGCCGTGCGCGGCGGTGCGGCCATCGTGATCGTCAGCGATAAAGGTGTGGACGCCGACCACGCGCCGATCCCCGCGCTGCTTGCGGTGGCCTCTGTCCACCATCACCTGATCCGTACTGGCCTGCGCTCGCGCATCAGTCTGCTGGCTGAAACCGGTGAACTGCGCGAGGTTCACCACCTCGCATGTCTGGCAGGCTATGGTGCCGAGGCGATTAATCCCTACCTGGCCCTGGCCAGCGTCCAGCAGATTGCCCGCGACCGCGACGCGCTCAAGGAGCGCACCGCTCAGCGCGAGGGTGTCCTTAATGGCAACCCGCGTGCGCTCACGCTGGCTGATGAGGCCGAGGTACACTTCATCCATGCTCTGGAGAAGGGCCTGCTCAAAACCATGTCGAAGATGGGCATCGCCTCCCTCGATAGCTACTGCGGTGCGCAGATCTTCGAGGCGGTTGGCCTCGACCCGGAGTTGGTAACCCAGTGCTTCGTCGGTACGCCCACGCGCATCGGCGGCATCTCGTTTGCTAAGCTGGAGGCCGATGTGCTGGCTCGCCACGCCCGCGCCTTCCCTGCCGACGAAGAGGATGTTGAGTCCTCCGCTCTGCCGCACGTCGGTTTCTACAAGTACAAGAAGGACGGTGAGCAGCACGCCTTTAGCCCACCTGTGATTAACGCCCTCCAGAAGGCTGCCCATAGCCATCAGGCGCTCAACGGTGACAGCAGCAGCGCCACGCCCTCAACCGAGGGTTATGCGGCCTACCACCGTTACGCCGACCTCGTGAACGGTCGCTCGCCCACCGAGCCGCGTGACCTGCTGGAGTTCCTCAACTCCGGCACGCCCATCCCTCTGGCTGAGGTTGAGCCGATTGATGCGATTGTCGCTCGCTTCTCCACGGCGGCCATGAGCCACGGCTCCACCAGTTCGGAGTCGCACGAGACTCTGGCTATCGCCATGAACCGTCTGGGCGGGATGTCGAATAGCGGCGAGGGCGGCGAGGCCGCCGAGCGCCTCAAGGACGAGCGCAACAGCCGGATCAAGCAGGTGGCCTCCGGTCGCTTCGGCGTGACCCCGGCCTACCTGGCGAGCGCCGCCGAACTCCAGATCAAGATGGCTCAGGGGGCCAAGCCCGGCGAGGGCGGCCAGCTCCCCGGTCATAAGGTGAATGATGAGATCGCCCGCATCCGCCACACGGTACCCGGCGTCGCTCTGATCTCGCCGCCGCCCCACCACGACATCTACAGCATCGAGGATCTCGCCCAACTGATCTACGATCTCAAGCAGGTCAACCCCACCGCCCGCGTCTCGGTGAAGCTCGTCGCCACCTCTGGCGTCGGCACCATCGCCGCCGGTGTGGCCAAGGGCTACGCCGACGTGATCTTGATCAGCGGCTATAACGGCGGCACCGGCGCGGCTCCCCTCAGCAGCATTAAGAACGTCGGTATTCCCTGGGAGCTGGGCCTCGCCGAAACCCAGCAGACCCTGGTGCTCAACGGGCTGCGCGCCCGCGTGCGCCTACGCGCCGACGGTGGCCTGAAGACCGGCCGCGATGTGGTGATTGCCGCCCTGCTCGGTGCCGACGAGTTCTCCTTCGGCACGGCCGCCCTGGTGGCCGAGGGCTGTATTATGGCCCGCGCCTGCCACAATAACACCTGTCCCGTGGGCATCGCTACCCAGCGCGGCGACCTGCGCGCCAAGTTCCCTGGCAAGCCCGAGATGGTGATGTCCTTCTTCCGCTATATGGCCCAGGAGGTGCGCGAGATCCTGGCCTCCCTCGGCCTCCGCTCGCTTGACGAGGCCGTCGGTCGGGCTGACCTGCTGCGCCAGAAGCAGACGGGTGTGGACAGTGCCGACATGCTTGATCTGACGCCCGTACTCGGTGCGGCGCGCATGATCACCGGCAACGCCATTCGCCACGGCGGCAAGCCCAACCAGTTGCCCACCGAGGAGGGTCTGCACGACCGGCTGATCCACGACACCAAGAGCGCTCTCTCAGCTCGCGGCCCTGTCGAGGTCAGCTATAGCATCCGCAACCGTGACCGCTCGGTGGGCGCACGGCTCAGCGGCACTATTGGTCAGATCTACGGTGACAAGGGTTTGCCCGCCGGTACGATTAAGATCAACTTCCAGGGCAGCGCCGGTCAGAGCTTCGGCGTCTTCAACGCCCCCGGCGTCGAGCTGAGCCTGATCGGCGAGGCCAACGACTATGTCGGCAAGGGCATGGCTGGCGGCCTGATCACCATCGCTCCCAGCCGGGCCGCCCGCTTTGCCTGGCACGAGAATGTGATTGCTGGCAACACCCTGCTCTACGGAGCCACCGGCGGCGAGCTCTACGTCGCCGGGCAGGTCGGCGAACGCTTCGCGGTGCGCAACTCAGGCGTCACCGCCGTGGTGGAGGGCATCGGCGACCACGGCTGCGAGTATATGACCGGCGGCACGGTCGTGATCCTCGGACACACCGGGCGTAACTTCGGGGCCGGCATGACCGGCGGTATTGCCTACATCCTTGACGAGGACGGCACCCTGGATCAGCGCTATAACCCACAGCTGATCGAACTGCGGCCCCTCAGCGTCCGCGACGAGGCCCGCATCCAGCACCTTGTTCGTCGCCACGCCGATCTCACCGGTAGCCCGCGTGCCAACGAGATCCTGGCCCACTGGGATACCTACCGCAGCCTGTTCCGCACCGCCATCCCCCGCGACGCAGTGGCCAAGATCGAGGCCGCTGTCGAGGGCACCGAGGAGGGCCGTCCGGCCAAACACGCGGCCTAGCGTTCGTTGTTATCGTGGGGCGAAGCAATACCTTAACGAATCCACCGCCGGTCAGCCCTCACCCCCTAGCCTCCTCTCTCGTTCAGGGAGAGGGGGCTGGGGGGTGAGGGCTGACCGGCGACAAACTGTAAAGTATCTGCGAACCTTGTCTGAGGTGAAAATATGTACCGCAATAGAGCAAAAGTCACCCCGGCGTCATGTCACGCAGAGCGAAGCGATATTCTTTGCGCCTTTGCGTCTTTGCGTCAGACCATATGCTTGTTTGACGCGAAGACGCGAAGACGCGAAGAGGACGAAGACCGCGTGACTTTTGCGGTACTGCCTATTACTACAGTTGTAAATATCTTCGCAGAAAGGCTCCCGCCGATCACCCCCCCTAGCCCCCCCGCACGCGGGGGGGAACCAATGCATTGTTCCCCCCCGCGTGCGGGGGGGCTAGGGGGGGTGATTCAA
>Ga0194060_10003988_pt1 | contig 10313 bp, 5 predicted proteins | sample SepL225m_MetaG_FD_163427 | JGI IMG/M metagenome (GOLD analysis project Ga0194060, IMG submission 163427) | Anoxic zone freshwater microbial communities from boreal shield lake in IISD Experimental Lakes Area, Ontario, Canada - Sep2016-L222-5m | ecosystem: Environmental > Aquatic > Freshwater >... | reverse complement strand
GTGGGACGTGGGGCGTGGGGCCGGCCCGCAACCCGCCCCACGTCCCACTCGCCGCGGACTTTGGACTCTGGACTTTGGACTTTGGACTCATCTCCTCATCACCTCATCGCGCGATATTGGCCGTAATGGCAAACATGGCAGAGAGCACACTCAGGAGGAGGAACCCGACGCCGAGGGCCATGACGATGATCATCACCGGCTCGATCATGTTGGTCATGACGCGCAAGGCAATACTGAGCTCGTTCTCGTAAGTGTCGGCGACATTCTTTAGCGCGCCCGGCACGTCGCCCGTATCCTCGCCAATTTTCACCAGGTCCACCATGAGTTGCGGGAAGATCTTGCTGCGCGCCAGCGGCTGGGCGATCGTCTTGCCGTCGGTCACCTCCTCGCGGGTTTTGGCGATGGCTTGCTTCACGATGCTGTTGGGGATGATCTGCTCGGTGATCTTGAGGGCGGTGAGCACCGGCACCCCGTTTTCCAGCAGGGTCGAGAGGGTGCGCGCGAATTGGCCAAAGATATTGAGTTTGATTACCTTGCCAAAGATCGGGGCGTTCATGCGCCAATGGTCGATCTTGCGCTTGCCCTGCTCGGTCGCCTGGAACCGCTTGAACACGATCACCACAGCGATCACCATCCCGAGCATCAGCCACCAGTAATTCGCAAAGATATGGCTGACGTTGACCAGGATTTGGGTCATCATCGGCAAGGGGATGTTCATGCCTTCGAAGATCGTCATGAACTTCGGCAGCATGAAGGTCATGAAGAAGAACATAATGGCGATCCCCACCACGGAAACGAAGGCCGGATAAACCAGCGCCGACGTAAACTTGGACTGGACCTGCGCAAACCGCTCGAAATGGTCGGCCATGCGCCGCAGCACTTCCACCAGTGCGCCGCTCGACTCGCCCGCCCGCACCATGTTCACATAAAGATCGGAGAAGATCCGCGGCTGCTTGGACATGGAGTCGGACAGGCTGCGCCCCTCCATCACGTCCTGCTTGAGGGCTTTGCTGACATCGGCCGATATGCCTTTCGACTCCAGGTGCGTCATGCTGTTGAGCGCCACCGTCAGCGGCATCCCGGAGCTGAGCAGATTGGCCATCTGCTGCGTAAACGTGGCCAACTCCTGGAGTTTCGGTCGGCGCTTCTGGGCCATCGCCTCCCGCAACGTCGGCGGCAGCAAGGCGCGCCAGTCCACCTTGCGGCCGCTGGGCCGTTCGGCCGCAGCCGCCGCCGCCGCCGCGGCCGCCGCCCCACCCTTGGCCGCATCCACCGCGACCGGGAAAAGCCCCAGGCGCTCGATTTGGACCAGGGCCGCCGAACGGTCGGCGACCTCCAGCACGCCCTGGACGACTTCACCCGAGCGGCGGCGGGCTTTGTAAGAAAATTGTGGCATATACCGAAACTGCTCGTCTCTTAAACAAGCAATCTAGCCGAAAGTTGCGCTATTCCAAGCGGCATTTTGGACAGCGGCGTGTTGGGGGCGGCAGGATCGTTTTCTTCCGGGAGTGATTTTACCCTGCCAGTCCGGAGCACGCTCAAGTAGTAGCGCCATCCCAGCCGCGATCGGCTCCGCAACCAGCAATGCCCATTAGCGACGAACTGGGGACGCCGGGTGAGGCAGTCTGTGGGCGCAGGGGCAATAGCCAATCAGGCGGGCCTGTCAGGTTGCCTTGCGAACTGGCGAGTCGCTTAGAGACTTGAGCACCTCGTTCGTGCTGCCCCGTCGGTAGCCCTGGAGGTCGAGGGTAACGTGCGCGTAACCGATCTGCTTAAGTGCTTCGGCGGCTTTGGTCGAAATCCCATTCTCCAGGAACTTCCGCATCTCGGCGGGGCCGACTTCGATGCGGGCCAAGTGAAGTTTAGCCGGCAGCGGAGAGTTGATCGTTGATAGCAAATCGGACTTCCGCAGCTCGTGGTGGCGGACGCGGACGTCGTGGAAGCCGAGATCGCGTAGAACATTCTCGGCCTGCTCGATCATATTAAGTTTCTCCGGGGTCACCGCTTCGCCATAAGGCACGCGCGAGCTGAGGCAGGCCATTTGGGGTTTGTCGGCGGTGGGCAGGCCGAGTTCGGCGGAGAGGGCGCGGATGTCAGCCTTGGTCAGGCCGGCTTCTTTCAGCGGCGCGCGCACCTGGAACTGAGCGGCGGCCTGGGCGCCGGGGCGGTAATCGCCAATGTCACTGGCGTTCTCGCCGTAGGCGATGATGGCCAGGCCTTCGGCTTTGGCCAGCGGGGCCAGCTCGGTGAAAAGCTGGTGCTTGCAGAAATAGCAGCGGTTGTCCGGGTTGGCGAGGTAGCTGGCATTTTCGAATTCGCGGGTGCGGATGATGCGCACCGGGAATTGGAACTGGCGGGCCAGGGCCAGGGCCTGCTCGAATTCACGGCGGGGCAGGCTGGGTGAGTCGGCTATCGCGGCCAGGGACTTGGCCCCCAACACTTCGTGCGCGACATAGGCCAGAAAGACCGAATCCACGCCGCCGGAGTAAGCGACCAGGCAGGATCCGTATGTGCGGAGGAGTCCGCGCAGCCGTTCAATTCGTTCCGATACCACGCCCCAAAATCGCACTTTAGGGAGGCGAAGTCGAGGAGGTTCGGAGCGTTCACCGTGGCCCGGCAGGGCTGGTCTAAAGTCCGGCCAGTTGAGGGCAGATCAGGTTCTGCCGCCCTGAAATCCGAAGACCGAAGGCCGAAACCCGAAAGCAGGCCGAAATCCGAATTTCTTAACCGCAGAGGATGCCGATATTCGCCGATAGGAAAAAGACCGTGCCGCAGTCTCCCGGCCTTGTTATCTGCGCCCATCGGCGTTATCGACGGTAACTCGGAATTCTGAGAATGGCCTGATTCGATTGGCGGCGGCTCCGCCGGGGTGGCTATCAATTCGGACTTCGACCTTCGACCTTCGGATTTCCCGCTCCGCCGGCCTGCGCTCTTCGCGTCTCGGCGGTTTAATGGAGCTCGGTTCAACTGCCTGGTTACGGCTTTAATCGGGATATTGCCTGAGGGAATGAGTGAGCGCCGATCACGGCTCGATAACCAACGTGGGCTGGGGGCGGGGTCTGGAGTCCCGGCTTTAGCCGGCCGCGCGCTATCCCTTGGCGGCGGCTCGAAATACTTGCCGATTAATGGCGAAACCCCGTCTCACCGGCTAAAGCCGGGACTCCATACCCTCCCCTCGACCGGAGCAGTGCCCCAATGCCCGTGCCGTCAGGGATCCGGTGACAAGCGCAGGCACTGGACTGCGCCCCCATCCCACCCTTGGCCGATTTCCGTCGTCTCGGTGACCCCGCCGATCTTAGGCCGACCATCAGAAACCGAGCCTTTTGTCCCACCTCCGTCGCTAGTATCAGGAGCCCTCCTATTGGCTACCTCCGTAGTACCTCCGTAGTACCTCCGTTCTACGTCCGTAGTACCTCCGTCTGGCACACGGAGGTACTACGGAGGTACTACGGAGGTATTACGGAGGTAATACGGAGGTATCCTCCATGCGTAGCAGGGCGGGGCCTCATCCGATGGAGAATGCCAGCCGATGGTAACAGGCCGCAATTTGGAGCCCAGCGCCACCACCAGGCGTCCTGGGGACCCAAGGGCAGCCTCGGCACCCCCCTCAGGTTTTTCATGTCACAAATAGCTTTTAGGGGGCAAGGGACAGGAGGCGGCCCGGTAAACGGCATCGTTCAAAGTTCGGATGCCTCGATTTGTCGCCACGCGGCCGATAGTTCTCCCTCTCCTCCCGCGGAGGAGAGGGGGAAGAAGCCGCGCCGCGTTCACGGGGGTAAAATCCGAAGCCCGCAGGCCGGTACAAATCCGAATTGACCTGAAAAACGGCACGGGCGATCAACTCTCGGGCGGGGAATTTAACCGCAGAGACGCGAAGAGCGCGGAGAAAAGAGGCTGGGGAGGGTTTCCTTCTTTGCACTGCTATAGCCAAAGTTGTTCGCCAGTTGCGAGGAATCCATGCGCCACCCCGAAAGACAGAATCATGGCGAGACAGAATCATAGATAGTGTCTGGCCAGGGGCGGCGAGCTGCCTTGCGCACTATTCTGAATCTTTATGTATTAACCGTCCGCGAAGGCCAGCCGGGAGCGCATTCGCGAGTCCCTGGCGGAGCCCCGGCTTTGAAACCGGCGCTCCGCCCGTGTGCCAACGACTCGCGAATGCGCTCCAGTTACCAGGGTGGTGGCGCCCGCGCCTCTTCGCTCGCCAGGCGCCCCGGGCTGCGGCAAGCTTGCTGCCGCCGTGAAGCTGGCGTCGAAACTCGCAAAAACATTGATTGAACTGCTGTTAGGGTGTCTGCTGATCTTCCTGATGCTCCGCTGGTTTGAACATAGTCAGGTCTATCACCCGAACCGGGTCCTGACCGCCACGGCCGCCCAACTCGGCCGGCCGTTCGAGGATGTGCTGTTCAAGGCCAGCGATGGCGTCGAGCTCAACGGCTGGTTTTTCCCGGCGGACACGAATTCTCCCCGGGCGCATTTGGCGGTGCTGGTTTGCCACGGCAACGCTGGCAATATCGGCCACCGGCTCGATACGTGCATCGCCCTGCTGGCAACCGGCGTTACTGTCTTTGTGTTCGATTACCGCGGCTACGGCCGGAGCCAGGGGCGGCCGAGCGAGGAAGGCACCTATCGCGACGCCCAGGCGGCCTACCAGTGGCTGCGGCAAAAGCGATTCTCCGGGGTGAACATCATTGCGTTCGGCGAATCCCTGGGCGGTGGCATCGCGGCGGAGCTGGCGGCTCGGGAGCCGGTCGGGGGGCTGGTGCTGCAAAGCACGTTCACCAGCATCCCGGATATGGGCGCGGACTTGTTCCCGTGGCTGCCGGTACGCTGGCTCGCTACCATACAGTACGACACGCATAGCAAACTGCCGCGGCTCCATGTTCCCGTCCTCGTCATGCACAGCTCCGCGGATGAGCTGGTCAGTTACCGTCACGGCCAGGCGAACTTCGCCGCGGCCAATGAGCCCAAGCTGTTTTGGGAGCTGCGCGGCGACCACAACGATCCGTTGGCCGATGCCCAGCACTTCAACGCGGGGTTGGAGAAGTTCCTCGGCCTGGTCGAAGCCGGTGGCGTCGGTGGCACGCGCGGCGTGGAGACCCGTCCGCCTCGTCAGCCACCCGGCGCCACCCAAACGAACTGAGAGGTCCCTATGGGTCAGGATTCGCCGGCAGAGCCGGGCCGACTTAAGGCGGCGTGGCCGCCGGGGCGAAGAGGCTCGCCAACAGTTTCGGTTAATCGACCTCTGGCAGGCTTGCGCACCGTGAGCCGGAGACCCTAAAGTGTCCCTGCGGCCATGGTGCCGTTTTAGAGAGATCCCATAAATGAATACATACATTGCAGATGTTCTCGAGGTCGCGGCGCGCCGTAATGCAGGCGAGCCGGAGTTTCTACAAGCCGCACGTGAGGTGATCGAGTCTCTCGGCCCGGTCATCGAACGGCACCGTAAGTACCGCGACGGGCAGATCCTCGAACGAATGGTGGAGCCGGAACGACAAATCCTATTCCGCGTTGCCTGGCAGGATGACGCCGGCCGGATGCAGGTGAACCGAGGGTTCCGCGTGCAATTCAACAGCGCCATTGGACCGTTCAAAGGCGGCCTGCGCTTTCACCCGAGTGTCAACGTCGGCATCCTCAAGTTTCTGGGCTTCGAGCAGGTCTTCAAGAACTCGCTCACCACGCTGCCGATGGGCGGCGGCAAGGGCGGCTCCGACTTCGACCCGAAAGGCAAGTCGTCGGGCGAGGTGATGCGTTTCTGTCAGAGCTTCATGACGGAACTGTTCCGCCACATCGGCCCGGACACGGACGTGCCCGCGGGCGACATTGGGGTGGGCGGCCGCGAGATCGGCTTTCTGTTCGGCCAGTACAAGCGGCTGAAGGGGGAATTCACCGGTGTGCTCACCGGCAAAGGGCTCCACTGGGGTGGCTCGCTCATGCGGCCGGAGGCCACGGGCTACGGCGCGGTCTATTTCGCCGAGGAGATGCTCAAGACCCGCAATGAGTCGCTCGCGGGCAAGGTCTGCACCGTCTCAGGGTCCGGCAACGTCGCGCAATACACCATCGAGAAGCTCCTGCAATGCGGCGCCAAGCCCGTGACCCTGTCAGACTCGGACGGCACCATCCACGATCCGGCTGGGTTCAACCCGGAGAAGCTGGCGTGGGTGCTGGACCTCAAGAACGTTCGCCGCGGGCGCATCAAGGAATATGCGGAGAAGTTCCGCGCCACCTACATCCCGGGCGAACGGCCCTGGTCGGTGCCCTGCGACTGCGCCTTTCCGAGTGCCACCCAGAACGAGATCGCCGCCGAGGACGCAAAGGAGCTACTTAAGAACGGCTGCCAGTTGGTCTCCGAGGGCGCAAATATGCCGTCCGCCCCCGAGGCCGTTGATACCTACCTGCAAGCCGGCATTCTCTACGGCCCCGGCAAAGCCGCCAACGCTGGCGGGGTGGCCACCTCCGGCCTGGAGATGAGCCAAAACTCGATGCGCTTGAACTGGAGCCGCGAGGAAGTGGATCAGCGGCTGCATCGCATCATGGTCGATATCCACCGCAACTGCCGCGCGACGGCCGAGGATTATGGCGTGCCCGGGAACTACGTGATGGGCGCCAACATCGCCGGCTTTGTCAAAGTGGCCGATGCGATGCTCGACCAGGGATTGGTTTGAAGCAAGTCGGCGGGTGATCCGGGGCCAGGAGACAAACATGCGGAACCAACCTCCAGCGACGACCGGTCTGCCCGGGCTCGATGCGGTGCTGAGCGGCATCGAGCCGGGCGACAACATCGTGTGGGAGGTGAATCTGATCGCTGATTACCAGGAGTTTGTGTCGCCTTACGCCGCGGCGGCCCGGGCGGTGGGCCGCCGTCTGGTTTACTTCCGCTTCGCCGATCACCCGGTGCTGCTGTCGCCGGCACCCGGCATCGAGCAACACGACCTGGATCCCCGGTGTGGCTTCGAGGCCTTCGTGCGCGCCGTGCATGCCGTGATCGAAACCGCCGGCCGGGGCACGCTCTATGTGTTCGACTGCCTGTCGCATCTGGCCGACACCTGGGGCTCCGACCAGAGCCTGGGCAACTTCTTCCAGCTCACCTGCCCACGGTTGTTGGACCTGGAGACCGTGACCTACTTTGGTATCTACCGCGACCGGCACTCGGCCTACGCGCTGGAGCCGATCCGGGGCACCACGCAGTTCATGCTCGATGTGTTCCGGCTGGAAGGGCGGCTCTACATCCGGCCGGTCAAAGTCCAGTACCGGTCGCGGGAGGTCATGAACACGTTGCATGTGCGCAGTGCCGATCAGTTCCGGCCGGTGAAGGAAAGCGCCGTGCTGGCTCCCATTCTCTCGCACACGCAGTGGCCGCGCTTGCAGGGCGATCGGCGGGGGGGATACTGGCGGCGGCTCTTCCGCGACGCCGAATCGGTAGCCGAGGAATGTCGCCTGGGCCAATGCGCCCCGGAGCGGCTGGAGGAAACGCTGCGGCGGGTGCGCTGGGCGCTGCGCGTGCATCGCTCCGGCATCGCCGGGCTGGTGGAGCGGTTCCTGAAGCTCGAGGATTTTCTGGCCCTCCGTGACCGCATGATCGGGATCGGCTCCGTCGGCGGCAAAACCCTCGGCATGCTCGTCGCGCGCGCGATCGTGCGCGAGCGCGACCCCGAGCTGGCATCCCGGCTGGAAGCGCACGATTCCTTCTTCGTGGGCGCCGAGGTTTTCATCACCTTTCTGGTGCAAAATAATGTCTGGTGGCTCCGCGAGCGGCAGAAGCAACCCGAGTCCTTCCTCCAGGGCTTGGACGAAGGCCGCCAGCGCATCCTGGCAGGACATTTCCCCACGGGAATTCTGGAGCAGTTTCAGGGCATGCTGGATTATTTTGGCGAATCTCCTTACATCGTGCGCTCCAGTTCCATTCTCGAGGACGCGCGGGGCAATGCGTTTTCCGGGAAGTATGAGAGCGTTTTCGTCGCCAATCGCGGCTCGCGGGAGAAGCGCAAGCAGGCGCTGCTCGAAGCCGTGCGCCGTGTTTATGCGAGCGTCCTCGATGCAGAGGCGCTGCTCTACCGGAAGCGCCGCGGGCTGTTGGAAAGCGAGGAGCGCATGGCGCTGCTCATCATGCGCGTCAGCGGCGCGCCCAACGGCCGCTATTATTATCCGCAAGCGGCTGGCGTCGGCTTGTCCTTCAACCCGTTTGTCTGGCATAAGGATATCGATCCACAGGCCGGAGTGGTGCGTCTGGTCTTTGGCCTCGGCACCCGGGCCGTGGACCGCAGCGATGACGACTACACCCGGCTGGTGGCGCTCAACGCACCCGCCCGCCGGCCCGAAGCGGATGTGGACGATGTGTGCGAGCATTCGCAGCGGCGCATGGACTGCCTCGACCTGCAGGAGGATAAATTCGTCTCGCTGCCTTTCCAGGACGTTATCGAGCAGGGCCCCGACTTCCCGCTCGACCTGTACCTGACCCGGACCGCCCAGGATTTTCCTCTCATCACGTTCGACCGGTTGCTCCGGGAGACACCGGTGGCCCGTGATTTACGTCACATGCTGGAGATGCTGGAGTCGGTTTACGAGCACCCGGTGGACATCGAGTTCACGCTGAACTTTCTCGGCGACGGCTCCTATCGCATCCACCTGCTCCAATGCCGCACGTTTCAGATCCGGCGTGAGATCAGTGGCACGTCGCTTCCCGCCCAGACCGCGCATACGACCCTCCTGGCCGCCCATGGCGCGGTGATTGGCGTGTCGCGCGAGCAACCTCTCAGCCGGATCATTTATATTGTCACGGACAAGTACGCGGCGTTGCCCGAGCAAGCCCGCTATGCGGTCGCCCGGCTGATCGGCAAACTCAATCGGTTCCATGCCGCGGATGATCGTGGACTGATGCTGATCGGCCCTGGCCGCTGGGGCACCCATAGCCCCTCTTTGGGCATTCCCGTGTCGTTTACCGAAATCAGCCGCGCCTCTGTTGTCTGCGAAATGGTGGCGATGCACGAGAGTCTCATCCCGGATGTATCGCTCGGCACTCACTTCTTTAATGACCTGGTTGAGCACGATATGTTGTACGTGGCCTATTTCCCGAAGAAGGCCGGCAATAGCATCAACGACGATTGGTTTCGCCAAGCGCCCAACCGGTTGCTGGAGCTCGAACGCGGCGCGGCGAGCCTGGCGGAGGTCGTTCGCGTGATTGACTGTGGCGATGCCGGGCAGCGCGTCTGGCTTCGGGCCGATACGACGGAGCAGGAGGCGCTGGTGTACACCCGGCCCTGACGGGGGCAGGGCCGGGCGGCTCTAAAGTCCGGCCAGTGGAGGGAAGATCCTGTTCTGCCGCCCTGAAATCCGAAGGCCGAAGGCCGAAACCCGAAAGCAGGCCGAAATCCGAATTCCGAGAATGGCCTGATTCGATTGGCGGCGGCTCCGTCGGGGTGGCTATCAATTCGGACCTCGGCTTTCGGTCTGCGGGTCTCGGGTTGGGAATGGCCCGGACCGACTTTAGAGCCGCCCTGGGGGCAGGGTGCGCAACTGCCTCGGACCTCAGGAGACAAACGCAAGCTCACTTCCCTGGCTCCGCAAATTCGAGCTGCGCAGCCCAGCAGGCCGTGAGGGCGTGCAACAACTCCCGCGTTGGCGCCAGGCCTTCCGACGGTTTGATGACTTCGACGGCGTGGAGCAGATAAGCCAGCACCAGCGCGCGCTCGCACCCGGCGATGCCGGCGCACGCCGCATATTGCTTGAACGCGGCTGAATTCAGCAGGCCTTCCACCCGCCGCACCAGCGCGGAGGTCGGCAGATGTCCCACCAGAATGGCGCTTTGAATGACGTAGTGGAACCAGTCCCAGCCGGGAATGCCGGTGAGTTCGCCACGCTCCCAGTCGAGCACCGTCCACGCCCCGCCGGGTGCGACCTTGATGTTCCACGGCGCAAGATCCCCATGATGGATCGCGGCCTGGATGACTCGCCCGCGGAGTTGCGCGGCGATAAGCGGAAACAGTTTGCTCCCGGAACCGGCCTTTTCCAGCCGCTCCCAGTCGGAAGTGGTGGCCACCGTGACACTTCGGTGCGGATCGACCCAAGACTCCAGCAACGAAGGCAGGGCAGCCTCGGGTTGCGGTCGGGGCGAGTCGCCCGCAAAGAAATCCAGCGCCAGCGCGCGCAAACGCGAAGACTGGAAAGCACCCCGCAGCTTGGGAACCGCCCTCGTGCTGGCAGGGACGGCTGCCAGGAAGGATTCCTCCTTTTCGATCAAACCTCGCGCTTGCGCGCTCAGACCGGCCTTTACCACCGCGACCGGCTTTTGGTGGGCGTCAAAGACCAGCAAAAGG
>Ga0194060_10003987_pt1 | contig 10313 bp, 16 predicted proteins | sample SepL225m_MetaG_FD_163427 | JGI IMG/M metagenome (GOLD analysis project Ga0194060, IMG submission 163427) | Anoxic zone freshwater microbial communities from boreal shield lake in IISD Experimental Lakes Area, Ontario, Canada - Sep2016-L222-5m | ecosystem: Environmental > Aquatic > Freshwater >... | reverse complement strand
TTCAAGGACTTCGTCCCCTATGTGTACGCCCTTATAAAGCTGAACGAAGGCCCCATCATCTCCAGCAATATCCTCGGCTGCGATCCGGAGGCCGTCTATATCGATATGCCCGTGCGGGTGTTATATGAGGACGTTCCTGAAATAGGCATGACCATCCCGTACTTTGAGCCAGATCCTCCAAATGGTGCGGCAAGCTAGATATCACCTTGCCTCGGAAAAACCCGGATATGGGCAGCGGGTCTGCGCCCAATGCCAGTTTCAGAGACGAAAGAGAGATAAGATCATGCATGGCAAAATGAAGTATGCTGTATTTTTAATGGTGATTTCGTTCCTGTCTTTGCCCTTGATGCTACGGGCAGCGGAAACCCAACATGATGTGCTCCGCAAATTAGAGGAAGGAGCGAAAAGAGAGGGAAAGGTTGTCTGGTATGGTTCAATGAACCTTGACGAGGCGATTCCCTTCGTCAAAAAATTCGAACAGAAATATCCGTTTATAAAAATCGATTATATGCGGTCAAAAGGGGAAGTCAATGCAAATCGCGTATTGGCAGAGACAAGGGCCGGCAAGAACCAGTTCGACTTGATCAGCGGCAAGCTCCGGGCGCTTATCTTTCTCAAGAAGATGGGGCTGTTGGAAAAATATCGGTCACTGGAGTATAAAAATTATCCTGAAAGTTTCCGGGATCCCGAAGGGTATTGGATCACCCAGTATCTATCAACCTATTGCATCGGTTATAATTCTCGGCTTGTCAAACCGCAAGATGTGCCGAAGAGTTATGAAGGCTTGCTCGATCCCAAATGGAAAGGCAAACTTGCCATGGATTATTACGACTATGACTGGTTTACCGGACTCATGGAAATCATGGGCCGAGACAAAGGCCTCGTCTATATGCAAGGCCTGGCAAAACAGGAACCGATCATGCGCTCGGGACATACGCTTTTGTCCCAATTGCTGGCGGCAGGAGAATTTTCCCTTTCCACCATGTATCTGAATTCTGTAGCACGCATGAAAAAAATAAACGCCCCGGTGGACTGGATCAGGTTCGATTTTCCAGCACCTACGAGCCTCACCTCCATCAGTATGTTTGATAAAGCGCCTCATCCCTTCGCGGCAAAGCTGCTCTATGAGTTCATCCTTTCTAAGGAAGCCAATGATTTTCTTCCCACTGTGGGGAGAATTTCGCCGCGGCCGGACGTTCCTTTTCCTGGGATTCCTAAAGACTTTAAGTTCTATCCCTTGAGTGAAGCCCTGCTCACTGACGTAACAGATAAAAACATAAAAGAATATGATAGGATTTTCAAAAAGGGACCTCGTTGAAAAGACCGTTCAGGGCGCCATAGCAAGACAGAAACGCATGGTAATCTTCGAAAGCGGAACAGAAAAGTAAGGAAAGGGATAAAGAAACAGCATGATTGAGAACGATTGGAAGTCCGATTTAACCCCCCTGTTCAACCCCCGGTCTATAGCCCTGATCGGGGCTTCTGAAACATCCCATTACGGCCGGGCTTTTTATCATAACCTGACGGATTTCGGCTACACCGGAAAAATAGTTCTTATCAACCCGAAACGCGATGAGTTGTTCGGGCAGCAATGCCACCGCAGCCTTCAGGACATTCCCGAACCCGTCGATGCCTTCATTATGACGATTCCTGCCCCGGCGGTCATCCCTGCTCTGCAGGATTGCCGGGCAAAGGGGGTGAAGGCGGGGATCATCATTTCCGCCGGCTTCGCCGAAGCCTCGCGGGAGGGAATAACGCTGCAGAAGCAGGTTCAGGAGATCGCCGCGGCCGGAGAGATGCGTATTTGCGGTCCCAACTGCTTCGGCCTGGCGAACGTGCACGGCCGGGTCGGCGCGATCAGCGGCGCTGACGTGAAGTTCCTGACTCCCGGTAACATCAGCCTGATTTTTCAAAGCGGCGGACTGCTCAACTTTATGCAGCTTGCCGCCTGGGACCGGGGCTGGGGGATGAGCCATCTCGTCTCCTGCGGCAATCAGGCGGTACTCAACGTTTCCGATTATCTTGACTATTTGGTGAGAGACGCAGGGACGGACGTGATCGGCCTGCTTATGGAAGAGATCAAGGACGAGCAAAAATTTCGCCGGGCCGCCGAGTTGGCAATAAAGCGGGAAAAGCCGATCATTATGCTCAAGATCGGCAGCTCCCAAAAGGGCAAGCGAGCAGCGAAGGCGCACACGGGAAGCATCGCCGGTTCGGCCCGGTATTATGATGCCTTATTTAAGGAATATGGCATTACGAGAGTGCATGATCTGGATGGTTTCATCGAGACGGTAGAAATCTTCTCCAAGAGAAAAAGAATAACGGGCAAAGGCATGGGACTCTTCGTGCCTTCGGGTTGTGAATGCGGCCTGATTGCCGATATTGCCCATCAGGAGGGCATCAAACTTCCTGATCTCTCCCCGGAGACGGTTGCCAAGATTGCCCAGGTCCAATCCCCCTTTCTTTCCATCCTGAACCCGCTCAACGCCCCGGAAGCAGCGGTACGGAAAGCAGATGTCTTTAAAACTTGCGTCAACTCCCTGATTGAAGATAAGGCGTTGGATATGGTCGGCATCAGAATTCAAATGCCAAGGCTCCGGGAAAGTAAAGATGTGGTGGCCCGCTTCCTTGATGTTGCTGAAGCCGCAGAAAAAACCGATAAGATCGTTCTCTTCTTTTCCCGGGCCTCGGTAAGCCTGCCGGAATACTGGCGCAAGCTGCTCCGGGAGCACCGGGTGCCCTTTGTGCTGGAGTACCGGAAGGCCTTTAAAGCCCTCCGGGCTCTTGTCGATTACTACCGTTTTCTCGCTCGTCGAGCGAATTGACTATAAGTGATGATCAGCCACCAAACCCTTAAATAATTTTTTTAAACCTTTTTGCAAACGGTAACTTACACAAAGGAACCAAGCTTATCTTCCCGTGTTGGAATAACAAATTCCATATCCAACTCTATTAACGTCTTTTTTGGTGGGATTCCTTGGTCATTTAATCCTAAACTCCAATACGCTTTCTTCCGCATAGCGAAAAATTGCTCCCGATCCAAAATCTTAGGCACTCCATATTTATTGTAGATGGTCTCGTCAAAAAAGCGGTCCGGCAGAATGTCGTCCCGGTTATATTGGGACCTATTATACCGCCGCTCGGCATAATGCTGGCAAAAAGTCCAATGGCTGGTGCTCGATGTTTACCAAAGGCATCGCTTACTATTCCCGTTGCAGAGGGGAGAAAGATTCCTCCGCCAATGCCTTGAATTATGCGAAAAATACCAGCCAGTATATGTTAGGGGAGAGACCTGCCGCAAGTGAGCTCAAGGTAAAGATAAGCACCGCTATCAAAAAAAGTCGCGTCCCCAGTCATCACTAAGCTTACCGGCTAGGGGCATGGTGACGCTCCGGGAAAATTGATACCCTGTAATAGTCCATCCAACCCAGGCGAGGTTGGTGTGCATGTCGACAAGCATTGTCCGTAAACTGACGGATACAATGCTTATGTCTTATGAGCGACTTATAACAGCAATCGATAAAGAATTGGCAATGTTCCAAAACTCAGAACAATGCCTATCCCAACCAATGCCGCCGCCAGGGACGGTGAGAGGTTGGCTAATAGAGCCAAGGCTCCTGCTGAAACCATTGGCGGCATGCCAGCTTCAAAGATCGCAACTTGTACTGATCTTCCTTTCAACCCGATGATTTTACATAAAAGTAGTGCAGCAACCGGGGCCGCTACGAGCTTTATCAAAAGCCCTATGCAGCATGGGGAAATCACTTTTTTATCTAAATGCAATGTAAATCGAAAGCCCACGGCAATCATTACTAAGGGCACCAATGTTGACGACAATATTTTTAAGATACTCACCGCAATAGGCGGGTAAGGGAAGGATCTCATAATGAAGGATAGAATGAGCGCAATGAAGGGAGGGAATGAAAGAACGTTCTTTAATACTTTGGTTATAGAGGGATTGCATCCCTTTGATCCATAAATAGCCAGTATGAGGGAGCCATAGGTTGCCAATGCCATGAATGATCCCAGCTGATCATATAATAGTGCATATGATATAGCTTGATCCCCAAAGAATGCTTTAACCATAGGGATTCCAAGGAAGGATGTGTTACCTAAGGGTATCAACAGGAGGAGGCAGCCTGTCGTAGCGCGTTCCCATTTTAGAAGTCTGGCCAAACCTAATATTAAAGCACAAGAGAATAGGAGCATTCCCCAGGGCATCAATATAAGTACTAGTAAGTCATTTGCGAAAATCAACTCGGGAATCTTGAGAATAACTAAGGCAGGCAACGATATATAAACAACAAACTGATTCAATACATTCCCAGTTTGATCGGGAAAATCCGGAATATGTCGTAGAACTATACCTATAAGGAGAAATGTTATCGTCGCTATGAAATTTTCCATATTATGTTGTTGGCTGGTAAACAGTTCTTCTAAAGCCTATCGATGGGAGACAAAATAAGTCAGACATACATGATCTGCTATTTTCTGGATTGTTCAGGATTTTGATGGCTTCAGTTTCGCAATGTCGATTTCTCCCTATGGAGGTAGATTTTAATCTTCCGTTTGTTTCTCAGAGCTGATCGCCAAGATGGAATCAAGAACAGCTCTGTCCGCACCGGTCTGGCCACCGGAAATTATTTTATTCATTTTAAGATGACCTCTTAAAAAGTAATAGACCATTGAGCCCCGAATAAAAAAAGTAACAGGCAAAAAAAGCCAGAAGAGCTGCGCCGACAGACATCAGCATTCGGTACATATAGGGGGCTAAGAACCGTCTGCCCTTAGCCACAGCAAGAGCTACTGCTCCATACCATAGACAATCAGCAAGGATGTGGCCCGCAAAAAAGCAGGCGATACCCGCCAGACCGAACCGCAAGCTTTGCGTAATGTAACCAAGGCCGATGGTTACCCACCAGATTGAAAAATAGGGATTGGAAACACTTATAGTAATCCCTTTGAGGATAAGATTGTGCTCTTCTCCTATTTCCTCGCTTGCCTCTGCAAATTTCAATGTTGGGAGAGACCTCCAGAGCGACCAAGCCATCCCTAGGAGAATGGTGCCTCCGATAATAGAAACGGAAATGAAGAACCATTGATTGTTTAACAGGGGCGACAGGCCCAGAAGAATGGCGTAGATCAACACCATTTCCAATATACCGTGACCTGCCATGAGAAGGGGAGCGGTAATAAAACCACGGCGCAGGCTTTCCGTGATCGTCATCGTCAGCAGAGGGCCGGGCATCATAGCGCCCGAGAGCGCAACGGTAAAAGAAGAGAGAAAAATGGCAATATAAGGAAGCAATGCTATTGTTGTCATGATTTAATCATTACCTGCATCATCTTGAATTTCTTCAACGCCTTTAATGCATGGGGTTTCCCACCAGGCATAATGATTATTTCCCCTTCTTTCAAATGATGGGATTCACCGGAGATAATAATATCAGCTTCACCATCCACTATTTGCACAAGAGCATCAAAAGGAGCCCTATGTTCACTGAGGCACTCTGGTCAAAAGCAAAGAGAGCTACTGTCCCGGCGTCTTTCTTAATGATCTCCTTACTTACAACAGAACCTGCCTGATACGCTACCATATGCCTTGTGTTTAATATTTGCTGAGCCATGTTGTCCTCCGTCGTATAGGTTTAATTACCCTTTAATGCGCTGAGTTGTTTCTCCTTCTGGCTAATCTCATTCTCCAGCTCTTCGATAACCATGATCTGATGGGGACGAATTGAATGTGCAGGCAGAGCAGCCTCTCGCTCCTCTTTCTCTTCCCGAAGCTTCATGATTTCCTCCTCCAGCAAGCGAATTTCATGTTCCATGATTTGCCCTATCGTTTTACCATTGTGTCACTTTTTACCTACCGATGCGAGATAAACAGTGAACTCCTCCTTGCCGTCAATCCTCAGCAAACGATCGATCCTTTCCTGATCGTATGCGGCAATTGCACAAGTTCCAGCATCAATGGCTTCACAGGCAAGATAAAGATTTTGACAAACATGTCCGGCTTCAATTGCAATGACTTTATGTGCTGCCAGTCCATAGCGCCATTCCATTCGATAGGGCATGGTTGTCCAGATCAATGTGACTGCCGCATTGCCTGGATATGGTTGATTAAGGACCGCCTGTACAATCTTCCGGTCCAGATTCTCTTCCGTAAATTCTAACAAAAGTTGATGTTCAAGGGGAAGATAACGATAGATCCCCTGATCTAATCCTTGGGCATTCAGTACGCAGAGATATGTTTCCAGCGCGTGCCTGCATCCGGCAGAAGGAACTGTACGCAATGCATGACCGGGACCAAGCCACTGTTTTATTCCTTGAGTGGCCCACAATAGGAAAGACAGTTCAGTAAGTGATAGTTGCTCATCACTATAGTTCCTGCAGGTCTCACGGTTCTCTATAGCTGACTCAATATCAATTTTGCCGATGCCTTTAAACGTATTCCTGTTGGGGAGGGCAATTCGCTTTGCCTCTTTTGGGTAAGGTTTTTCTATGGGAGGCGGTTCAATCCCCTTATTTTGATCAGTTTGAGAAAAATCAATTTCCTTGCGAATTGAATCTTTGAGGAAATATCTGTATTGATCAAGGCGGTTCCTATCCATATTACCTCATGAGTTTAACGCTCAAGCACTACATCATTAAACCGAAATCCGCCACCTAATTTAGCCTGGCAGGCTGTCATATTCACTTTTTGGCAGTGATTTTTCTCCCCTTCTCTGGACTTTTTTCGTCAAAAATGGCTGTTCAGGTACATCCCTCTTCAAATGTGTCATTGAAGCAGGTATTGGGGCGCAAAATGGATGCACTTCGCCATCAATCTGAAATTTGACCTCAAAGTTTGTTTTTCTCGGCTCATGGTGACTCTCTGCAGGCGCTATCCCAAAGGGGAAAGTGCCATGATCCGACTTCTGGCCCAAGTCAGGAGATCAACCGCCGGATGATCTTTAACCAGAGGGATAATAAAATCCCGGGAATGTTCTACACTACGCCCCGGTATGTTAATCAGTGCAAAGCGCATTGCCTTCATCCGTTTCGGAATCCAGGACTTCCCCATAGCCAACCGCTTCATGGCGCTATTGAAATTCATCGCCAATATCATGATCAACCACCAGGCGGCATTCTCACCAAAATCACCAGCCGGCAACTTGCCTCCGGCCAAATCGGCCACCTTCCCCGCGTGCACAATATCTCAGGAGCTCATGCTGGTATCCTGCCGTGTCCGACCGCAGGCGAACCGTCTCAACTCCCGCAGGCAATAACGCCAAGGCTTCCTGCAGTACCCGCAACTGTTCATAGCCCGCGGGAACGTTCCCGTCACGCAACTCCGTATGTAATACCACCCCCTGTTCCGCCCACCAGGTGTTCAACGGTTGATACGCCTTGGGTCCTTTATAACTTTAGAAGGCATCCCGCTTATTCGTCTCCACCAAGGTGGCATCCTGATCCAACGTAGCAGTCCGTTGCGGATTATGACAGAGACTTTGTGATTTGATGTAAGAATTTATTTTCCTGCATATTGTCTCCTTTCAAAATTATTGAAGGCATTCAGTGGTGTTCAGTTATCGTTAGCTTTTTAAGAGTGACAAGCCTGATCAACGATCAAGTTGATATGAGCCCTTCCATTAAATGACTATCTAATGAAATTTGTCCATGCCCTCTCTTCCTTCTCAGGTGGGGGGACACCTGCCTTTTTACCTGCTTCGATTGATTTTAAAAGCCAAGCCATATTCCGGCCAAGCATCCTCATTGTCTGTAATCCTTCAAGATCCTGTAATACTTCTTCCGGTGTATTACCATGTACCATGTTCCAGTACTGAGATGACACAATCGGCATATTACTAATGGTGAAATATTTATTTAGCTGGTCAAACGCGGATGCGGCGCCACCTCTGCGGCAGCTTACGATTGCTGCACCAGGTTTATACCCAAACACATTCTTGCCAGAAAAAAAGCACCTGTCTAAAAATGATGTTATCATACCGGATGGTCCCGCGTAATGAACAGGAGAACCAAAAATAAAACCATCTGATCTATTTGCTTTATCAAGCGCTACGTTGACAGCATCATCAAACACGCAGTTCCCTATTTCAGAGCACTTTTTACATGCCATGCATCCCCTGATAGGATCATTTCCTACATGGAATATCTCTGTTTCAATATCAGACCTGTTCAACTCCTTTTCCACTTCACAAAGGGCTGTGTAAGTACATCCTTTTTTGTGTGGACTTCCATTTACCAATAAAACTTTCATGTTATACGCCTCCACTGCTCCAGAATTGGTTATGCAAACGGATTATCCACGGATTCAGCCGGTTTTACGCTTACTTTCTCCGGTAACTCGACTGCTGTCATTTCCTGTATTGTCGCATCTATGATGTCCTTCAGCTTTTTTGCGTTAGCTAAAACTATTTTATCGAGAGTAATATCAATGCTTCCGTAGATGGAAATCCGGTCAATCCGATTCTCAATGGTTAAATCATTGCCGATCTGAATGGAATCAATTTCATTTATGAATGGACTGAATTCGCTCTTCTTCGCCATTACCTACCTCCACGTCTTTTATGTTCCTTTGGTGCCGGTAGTCTCATCCCGGCACCTTTGACTTTATTGCTGATCGAAGGAAAAACGGTTATTCCACTAATTTTTTCCAGTTCAGCTATCGTCACAACCTGGGCTTGCGCTCCATCAGAGTTCCCCACAACATATGCACCTGCTTCCTGTCTTTTAGGATCATGTATCGCCTTAAACATCTGCGTTGGAACCATTACAGCACCACCAATCCTTTGGACGCCACCTCCAGAATAGATAGGTCCAGTGACCATGTAGATGTCACCACGGTCTTATGCGAAATCCCTAGTAGCGGACTCTATCCCTTCCCAGACGCCTCGGTTCACAGAAGATTTTTGAGGGACCACATTGGCAAGCGTAAAGCATTCTTGCTGCGCTTCAGGAGTTTACGTATCGCCGGATGGAGCCACATGACCTCGATCAAATCCAGACCGTGCGTAATGGTTAACTCCGCTCTCTCTGATGCCGGTAGATTGGGATCAGGATGAAAATTACCACTTCTCTTTAGACCTCTGGCTTGAGCCAATCTTTCACGGGTAAGATGTTCTACCGCATAGAGTGGAGTTTTGGCCACTCCTGAATGTTTCAGAGCAAAACCGGAGTAGCAAAGATCCTCTGTTTTTGCTGCCAGCTTCTGATTGATTAAGTCAGGAGCCTGACCAGATGCAAAGTGCTCAGGACAGGTTGTGGGAGCGGCAAATGCTATAGATGAGAGGAAGAAAGCGGCAATAATCACTGGTAGCAGACGAGAGAGTGGCTTCATATATACGGAGTCCAACCTATATAGTATTTTGCATACCCTACCAGCTTCTTAAATGAGAGAACACCATTTTTTATTGAAGTCCTCCGGGGCGGTCGGTTTGATTTTGTCGCAGCTTTCAACTGGAACTACTTGGCCAAAAAATATGGCTGGCCGGGAGTTACACCTACCTAAGCAGAACTGTGGCGTTATTAAAATTGTTTATTGCTTATTCGTACTATTGCATATGCCGTTATGATCTCAATCCATTCATTTCCTTTTCAAGACAGGCGGGACAAATCCCGTGACTGAACAGCGCTTCGGAGTGCTCCGTAAAATATTTTTCCAACAGATGCCAGTCATTCTGATCATCCCTGATTTTTTTACAATACGAGCAGATCGGGATAACTCCCTCCAACTGTTTGACTTGCGACAAAGTGGACTCAAGCTCTGCAACACGCTCATGCAGCTCGCGTTTCAGTTTTTCGAGCAGCAGGTTTTTTTTCACCGATTCGCGCTGAAGATTGATCAACTCATTGTTCAGGGTGCCGATTTGTTCGACCGCCCGGCTTTCCGTCAGCATCAATCGTTCGCAGAACAGCAGGCATCCGCCCTCCGTCTTAACGGCGTGGCAGTTGAGGGTGGTGTTCGCACCCATTTGGTTCCTGCAGGACAGCCTCATTTCTTCGACATGCTTGAGGTCGTTCTCACCCAAGATCAGATAATCCCCCACTGGAGATCCGATGGGTTTCTGTTGCAGTTGAAACATCCGCATGAAACCCTGGTTGCAGTCCAGGATGTTCAATGCCGGGTCGATGATCACGATCCCTGTGCTGCTGACGGTATCTAGATACAATTCAATATCTTTTCGCCGGTTTACCAGCTCTTCTTCAAGGATAGTCATGCGATTCGTCGCTCCCACCACGCATTGGCGGCAAGCGTTCCCTGGTCGGCGTCGGCAGCGTCGACCAGGGAACGCTTGCCGCCAATGCGTGGT
>Ga0194060_10003985_pt1 | contig 10315 bp, 8 predicted proteins | sample SepL225m_MetaG_FD_163427 | JGI IMG/M metagenome (GOLD analysis project Ga0194060, IMG submission 163427) | Anoxic zone freshwater microbial communities from boreal shield lake in IISD Experimental Lakes Area, Ontario, Canada - Sep2016-L222-5m | ecosystem: Environmental > Aquatic > Freshwater >... | reverse complement strand
CAGGTGCCGCAGGCGGTTCGGCCGCCTTGAGGAAGTCTTCGAACTTGATCGTCTTGCCGCTCTTGATGATGGCGATCGGCTCGATCTTGCCGCTCTTCATGGTGAAGATCGTCATCTCCGCATCCTTGCGATCGCCTTTCTCGTCGAACTCGATCTTGCCGCTCGCCCCCGCATAGCTGATCTTGGCCAACTCCGGCAGATACTTCGCGGGATCGGGCGAGTTCGCCTTCTTCATCGCTTCTATCATCAGGTTCGCGGCGTCGTAGGTGAACGGGGCGTACAGGATGGGGTCGATCTTGAATTTCGCCTTGTAGGCGTCGAGGAACTTCTTGTTCGCGGCCTGGACCGGGAGACCCGCCTGCGAGCAGAGCAGGCCTTCCGCGGCATCACCCGCAAGCTCCTTCATCTTGTCGGTGCAGGCGCCGTCGCCGAACGCGAACACCGCCTTGATGCCGAGTTCCCGGCCCTGCTTCAGCAGCGGACCGCCGGTGGCGTCCATTCCGCCGTAGAACACGGCATCCGGCTTCTTGCCTTTCACTTTGGTGAGGATGGCCTTGAAGTCGGCCGTCTTGTCCGTGCCCTTCTCGCGCGGCAGTACTTTGACTCCCGCCGCTTTCAGCGTTTTCTCGACTTCGTTGGCGAGGCCCTCGCCGTAGGCGGTGGCGTCGTCGATCACTGCAACGGTCTTCGGTTTGATTTCCCCGGCCAGGTAACTCGCGATCGCCGGCCCCTGCTGATCGTCGCGGCCGACGACGCGGAACACGGTCTTGAAACCCTGCTCGGTGAGCTGCGGATTGGTCGACGAACCGCTGATCATCGGCACGCCAGCCTGGTTGTAAATCGTCGATGCCGGTATGGACACGCCGGAATTGAGGTGGCCGACCACACCCGCGACTTTCGCGTCGACCAGCTTCTGTGCCACTGTCGTGCCGACCTTCGGGTCGGCCTGATCATCCTCGGCGACCAATTCCAGCCTGACGTTCTTGCCATCGAGCTTGATGCCCTTGGAATTGGCTTCCTCGACTGCCAGACGCGCACCGTTTTCGTTGTCCTTGCCCAGGTGCGCGATGCCGCCCGTGAGCGGGCCCACGTGACCGAGTTTGACCACCATCGGAGGCGGCGGGGGCGGCGGCGCGGCCGGTTCGGGCTTCTGTTCTTCGCCGCAACCGGCGAAAGTGAGCGCCGCGATGGCGGCGAGTACGGCCAGACTGAACTGAGTGCGTTGCATGGAAATCTCCCGTGGAAAAGGCGGGATGATTCTAACACCGGCGGCTACTGGCGGCCTCGTGCCTGGCACAAAAAAGCCGGCGCGAGGCCGGCCTTGTCCGCGGCAGCCGGTGCGTCTATTTCTTGGCTGCCAGCACCCACTTGACCAGGGTCTTGATGTCCGCGTCCGGCACCGCTGCGTTGGGCGGCATCGGAACCTGACCCCATGCGCCGGCGCCGCCGTTCTTGACCTTGGTGATCAGCTTCGCTTCCGCGCCCGCGTCGCCCTTGTACTTGGCAGCGACCTCGACATAGGCCGGTCCGATCACTTTCTTGTCCATGGCGTGACAGGTGAGGCAGTTGTACTTCTTTGCCAGTGCTTCGGAAGCGACTGCATTGCCGGCGCTGGCCAGCAGCCCAGCGGAAACGATTAACGAGGTAACCAGAGTCTTCACTATCTCTCCTTGGGAAAGTATCGGGATGGCAAACCGCCGGATATTACCCGACTTCGGGCGCTTCCAGCACGTGGAGCAATAATTCCAAATTATCCACGGGCGGCAGACAAGTAACGCCCTCACACACCCATGCGTTGACAACGCCGGAGACAGAAGGCTTGGCAAGCAGGGGCGAAAGGCCGGTGGTTTCATCGGGAACCGCGAAAATGAGCACGGCCGGAAGGTACCGCTGGCCCAGCGCCTTCTGCCACCGTCGCAGTTCCACGAGTGGTCCGCGCAGTACGACCACCCGGGGCGGCGCCATCGCCTCCTCCAGCGCCACGAGCAGGCTGGTATGGCCGTTCGGATGCTGCGCCAGGGCCGGATAGAAGAGCTGCAGCGTGCGCTCGGCAGCGTCGAGGTAACGCGATTCGCCGGTAATGTGACCCAGGCGCTGCAGGGCGAGCGCCGCCACGCCGTTGCCCGACGGCGTGGCGCCGTCATGACCCGGTTTGGGCCGGTGGATCAACTGTTCGTGGTCGTGGCTGGTGAAGAAGAACCCGCCCAGAGCGGGATCGCAGAACTGTTCCAACAGCGAATCGGCCAGGTCCTCGGCGAATGCGAGATCGCGAGGCTGAAAGTCGGTCTGCATGACTTCGACCAAGGCAGCGAGCAGGAAGGCGTAATCGTCTAGGTAGGCGTTCAGGTGCGCGCGGCCGTCTTTGCAGGTGGCGAGCAGGCGGGCGCGCGCCGATCCCGCTTCTTCCTGCCACAGTGCGCCGCGGATGAATTCGAGCGCGGCGCGGGCGGAGCCCAGCCACTCGGGGCGCCCGAACACGCGCGCCGCCCGGGCCATGCCGGCAATCGTCAGCGCGTTCCAGCTGGTGAGGATCTTCTCGTCGCGTCCGGGGTGGATGCGCCGCTCGCGCGCTGCATACAACTTGGCGCGAGCGCCGGCGAGCAGCGCGCCGCATTCCTGTTCGGGCTTTTCCAATGCGCCGGCGATGTCCCCCAACCCGCGCGCGACATGCAAATGCCAGTGTGTTCCCTCGAAATTGGGGCTGTCCACCAAGCCGTAATGGGGAGCACACACGGCGTATTCGTCGCCGTCGAGCAGGGCGCGCGCCTCATCCGGGGTCCAGACATAGAACTTGCCTTCCTCGTGCTCCGAATCCGCGTCCAGACTGGAGTAATAGCCGCCTTCGGGCGATTGCATTTCGCGCATGATCCAGGCCGCGGTTTCCCCGGCGACGGCGGCGAACAGCGGATCACGCGTCAGCGCCCAGGCGTCGCTGTAGCACGCGAGCAGCGGACCGTTGTCGTAGAGCATTTTCTCGAAGTGCGGGATGAGCCAGTGCGCGTCCACGCTATAGCGACTGAAGCCGCCGCCGAGCTGATCGTATATGCCGCCTAGGGCCATCCGGCGCAGGGTGTGGACTGCCATGTTCAGCGGCTCGATCGCGTCATCCCCGCCACCGACCGCACCAGGGTGCATGCCACCGCCGGCATGGTGCCGCAGGCATAGATCGAGGTCGGTCGGATGCGGAAACTTGGGAGCTGAGCCGAAGCCGCCGTCGCGCGCATCGAAACTCGCCGCCAGATTCTGCAAGGCCAGTCCTATCGGCGCGCGGGTGAACTCGGAATGGTGCGCCGGGCTCGCCGGCTGCACACGCTCGAAACCGCCGAGTATGGCCTCGCCCTGGCGTGTTATCTGCTCGCGCTCGGAGCGGTAGAACTGCACCACGCGCCGCAACAGATCGGGAAATCCCGGCAAGCCGTAACGCGGCGTCTTGGGAAAATACGTTCCTCCGTAGAACGGCCTTTGCTCGGGCGTCAGGAACATGGTGAGCGGCCAGCCGCCGGAACGCTGGCTGATCATCTGGTGCGCCAATTGGTAAATCTGATCCAGATCGGGCCGCTCCTCCCGATCGACCTTGATATTGATGAAGAACCGGTTCATCAGCGCGGCGACATCGGCGTCTTCGAACGATTCGTGCGCCATCACATGACACCAGTGGCAGGCGGAGTAGCCGATCGACAGCAGGATCGGTTTGTCCTCCACGCGAGCCGCCTGCAGCGCCTCTTCGCCCCAGGCGTACCAGTCCACCGGGTTGCCTGAGTGCTGCTGCAGATAGGGGCTGGTTTCCCGGGCTAGGCGGTTTGGCATTGCATCATGGGAATGTGCGATGGGGCACGGTAAGGAATAGGACGCTTCTGCTCCTTACCGGTTCCCCATTACCGGAATTGGGTTCATGGAAGCCGCCGCCTGACGACGACTGCTTCCAGATACATACGGCGGCTACAGGTCGCCGTCGGTGATCGCGCCCAGACTCGCGGTCGACACCAGTTTCATGTATTTCGCCAGCAGGCCGCGGGTGTAGCGCGGTTTGGGCGCCTTCCATTTCTTGCGCCGCGCCGCCAGTTCCTTCGCCGTGACGTTCACCTGGATCAGGCGCTTCTTCGCGTCGATGGTGATGGAGTCGCCCTCCTTCACCAGCGCGATCGGCCCGCCGACATAGGCTTCCGGCGCGACGTGGCCGACGACCATGCCCCAAGTGCCGCCGGAGAAGCGGCCGTCAGTGATCAGCCCCACCGACTCACCAAGTCCCTGGCCAATGAGCGCCGAAGTGGGCGCCAACATCTCCTGCATGCCCGGGCCGCCTTTGGGCCCTTCGTAACGGATCACGATCACATCGCCCGGCTTGATGCGCTTCGCCATGATCGCGTCCATGCATTTCGGCTCGGAATCGAATACGCGCGCCGGGCCGGTGATGGACGGGTTTTTCAGGCCGGTGATCTTGGCCACGCAGCCTTCGGGCGCGAGGTTGCCCTTGAGGATCGCGAGATGACCCTGCGCGTACATCGGCTTTGCCCATTGGCGGATCACGTCCTGGTCGCTGCGCGGCGCATTCGGTATCTTCGCCAGTTCCTGGGCGATGGTGCGCCCGGTGATGGTCATGCAATCGCCGTGGAGCAAACCGTGCACCAGCAGCATTTTCAGCACCTGCGGCACGCCGCCCGCGCGATGGAAATCCACCGCCACGTACTGGCCCGACGGTTTCAGGTCGCACAGTACCGGCACCTTGCGCCGTACGCGCTCGAAATCGTCTATGCTCCACTTCACGCCGGCGGCCGAGGCGATCGCCAGGAAGTGCAGCACCGCGTTGGTCGAACCGCCGGTGGCCATGATCAGGCTGACCGCGTTTTCAATCGACTTGCGCGTGATGATCTGCCGCGGCAGGATCTGCTTGCGTATCGCGTTCACCAAAACGGCGGCCGAGTCCGCGGCGGATATCGCTTTCTCCGCGTCGGGCGACGCCATCTGCGAGGACCCCATCAGGCTCATACCCATAGCCTCGAAGGAGGACGACATGGTGTTGGCGGTGTACATGCCGCCGCAGGCACCAACGGTCGGGCAGGCGTTTTTTTCCACGCCGACGAAATCTTCCTTGCTCATCTTGCCGGCGGTGTAGGCGCCGACCGCCTCGAACGCGCTGACGATGGTGAGGTCCTGGCCCTTCCATCTGCCCGGTTTGATGGTCCCCGCATAGACGTAGATACCGGGAATGTTCATGCGCGCGATGGCCATCATGCCGCCGGGCATGTTCTTGTCGCAGCCGCCGCACACCAGCACGCCGTCCATGGCCTGACCGTTGACCGAGGTCTCGATGCAGTCGGCGATGACCTCGCGCGACACCAGGCTGTATTTCATCGCCTCGGTGCCCATGCCGATGCCGTCGGTGATGGTGGGCACGCCGAACACCTGAGGCTTGGCCCCGGCGGCTTCGAGCGCCGCCATGGCGCGGTCGACCAGCGGCTGGATGCCGGCGTTGCAGGGATTCATGGTCGAATGCCCGTTGGCCACGCCGACGATGGGCTTGTCGAAATCGCCGTCGCGAAAGCCGACGGCGCGCAGCATGGCGCGGTTGGGCGAGCGGGCCACGCCCTGGGTGATGAGTTTGCTTCTGCGGTTATCCGCCATGTTGCTCTCCTTCGTTTATCACTGAGTTAAATTCTTCGTCGATGTGGCCGACGATATCACCGGCTCCGGCCGGATACAACCGAGTATGGCACCGCCGGCGACCATGACGAAGCCCGCGGCGTGGTAAAGAAACAGATGTTCGCCGATGAACAGGGCGGCGAATATACTGGAAAACACGGCCATGAGGTGAATCAGGATGCCGGCGCGCACCGCACCCACGCGTTCCACGCCGTAGCTGAAGAGCACCGTCGACACCAGCGTGGCCAGCGCGCCGATGTAGAACAGCCCCAGCAATTCGCGCGCGCCCAGACGGATCGAAGCGGTATGTACCCATTGATATGCCGCAAGAGGCAGCGTCAGCATTTCACCTATCAGCGACAGCACGAAGACGAAGGCATATACCGACAGGGACTGCGGCCTGTCTTTCAAGCGGATCGTGTACAGCGCCCATGTCACCATGCCGCCCAGCATAAGGAGGTCGCCGTGATTGAATTCCAGATGCAGCAGGGATCGCAAGTCGCCGTGCGCCAGTATCAGCAGTACGCCGCAAAGCGATATCGTGAGTCCGGCGGCTTCGAGCCTGCGCGGGCGGCGCGCATACCAGCCCCAGCTGATGAGAATGATGAGAACCGGTATGGTGGAATTGAGCAATCCGAGGTGGATGGCCGTGCTCGATGCAAGCCCGGTGTACACCAGCGCGGTCTGGGGAGCGCTACCGATCAGCGTAAGCAGCAGCAGCAATTTCCAGTCACGCCTGAGCGTCTGTCCGATCGCGCGCCGTTCCGGCCAGACGAACGGCAGCAGCACGACAAAAACGACGGCCCAGCGCGCCGATGCCATCACCAGCGGCGGAATCGCGTCCATCATCGCACGCGAAACGACGCCATTGCTGCCCCACAGCGCGGTAGTACAGACCAGGGCGGCGTAGGCTAGGGCGCGCGAGGAAGCGGGGATCGAAGGCATGATGGTCTGGCGCCGCTGAATCGCCGCGGCAGTGTTATATCGAGTGATAAACCTTACAATGAGCGTTGCATTGTAAGCCCCGCAGGCGTCGAACACGCACCATGTTGATACATCCTCAAATCGATCCTGTCGTAATCGACCCGTCACGTGCGATCGCGACTTACCCCTCAAGCGAAATTCGCCAATGCTGATTCATCCCCAGATCGACCCTGTCGCAATCGCATTGGGCCCGCTGGCGATACGCTGGTACGGCCTCATGTATCTCGTCGGTTTCGGCGCCGCGTTCCTGCTCGCCCGCGGCCGCATTAATCTGGGCCGGAGCGGAAACATCTCCCACGCCGTATTCGACGACCTGTTTTTTTTCAGCGTACTCGGCGTGGTGCTGGGCGGGCGCCTGGGCTACGTGCTGTTTTACAAGCCGGTCTATTACCTTGCCCACCCGCTGGAGATCCTCTCCGTCTGGCAGGGCGGCATGTCCTTTCATGGCGGGTTCCTGGGCGTGCTCATCGCCATGGTGTACATCGCGCGAAAATATCGGATTCGCTGGCTCGCCATTACCGATTTCATCGCCCCGCTGGTTCCGCCCGCGCTGGCAGCCGGCCGCCTGGGCAACTTTATCAACGGCGAACTCTGGGGAAGGGTCATAGAAAAAGGCGCCGACATTCCCTGGGGCATGGTGTTTCGCGGTGCGGGACCCCTGCCGCGCCATCCCTCGCAGCTGTATCAGTTCGGCCTTGAGGGACTGCTGCTGTTTGCGATCCTGTGGATTTATTCTTCCAAGCCGCGTCCCACGGGTGCGGTATCGGCGATGTTCCTCATCGGCTACGGGACGCTTCGATTCGTGGCGGAGTTCTTTCGCGAACCCGATGACTTCCTCGGACTGCTGGCCTTCAGCCTGTCCATGGGCCAATGGCTGTCCCTGCCCATGGTGCTGGCCGGGATGGTCATGCTCGCCTGGTCCGGTCGAAAGGTGTAGTCTATTCGGAAGGAGGTCTGTCATGGACGACGATATCGACTACGCGCTGCGCGCCGCGCTGCAGCAGCGCTTCAGCGAACTGCAGATGGAGCACCGCGACCTGGACGACGCGATCGCACGCCTGTCGGAAAATCCTTTGCCCGACCAGCTGCGCATGCAGCGGCTGAAGAAGCGCAAACTGCTGCTAAAGGACCAACTCACCCATCTGGAACGCCAGCTTGATCCGGACGTGCTGGCTTAGACCAAAGCTGATCGGTTTTACTTTCGTTTGCCGGACAGCAAACCGGGCTTGAGTCCGGTCGCCACACTGGCGTTTTCCAGCCGCAGAAACGTGGCATAGCCTTCGGCGACCACCGCAAAGCCGTAGGACAAACGCCCCTTCAGGCGCACCGCCTGCGGGCTGAACAGGTCGCCGCCGGGGCTGAATCCGGGCAGGTGCACATAGGCCACCGGTTTATCGGCGCAATCGGGACATACTCCAGGTTCACCCGCCAGCGTGATTTGCCTCTCGTCGCTGTGCATGGCGGCGAGGTAGCCGCGCAACTCGACCTCCTCTCCTGACAGCGCTTCAGCGCGCTTGCTGAAGGTCATGCGTTGCGTGCCGATGTGGTCGAACAGGTCGCGAAAGGAAATGGTCTGCATGTCTCGTCCGTAGTCCGAATGCCGAGCTCAGCCTGCTGCGCGCACGATCAGCGAAATGCCGTTGGCAAGCAGCAGCACCGCCACTACGCGCAGCAGAAACTCGCGCGTCACGCGCTTGAATGCCCAGGACGCGAGAGTCAGTCCGATCATCGCGGCCAGCACCGCAAACGCTGCCGCAACCCCGACTTCTACCCTGAATATCAAGCCGGTGACGGCGAAGGCCGTTACACGCATGCCGATGCTGAACACCGTGTTGAGCGTAAGCGTGGCGCGGAACTGCTCCTTCGACAAAGGCCGGTGCGACAGATAGATGGCGTAGGGCGGCCCGCCCGCGCCGAACAAGGTGCTGGTGATACCGCCTGAAAATCCGGCCAAATAAGCCCAATGCCGGCTTACCGTGGTGGCACCCGGCCGCGAAAGCAAGGCGTAGACGGCATAGCAGGCCACAAACAGTCCGAGCGCCAACATTGTCTTGGACCGAGGCAGATTGACCAGCGCCGTAATGCCGATCACCGTGCCGACCAGGATGAACGGCACCATGCGCATGATTTCGGCCTTCACCGCATCCTTGGGGTTCTGAAAGCCGATGCGCAGCGCGCTGGCGAAATCCACCAGCGAGAATACCGCCAGCGCAAACGGCAGGGGTACGAAGTGGGTGGCCAGGGGAATGGTGACCAGCGCCGAACCGAAGCCGGTTATGCCGTACACCAGCGAGCCAATGAAGGCGATCGCTGCGATCAGCACCACGAGCCATATTTCGTCTGGCACTGGAAAACCTGCGCTCAGCGGCCCGCCGGCGCAGCCAATGCCTGCGCCAGCACCTGCGCGACGTGAACGGCTTCGCGCGGCACATTGGACGCGGTCGCACGTGCGCCGGTGCTCAATCCGTCATGTATCTGATGCCTGCAGCTGGTGCCATCGGCGATGAGCAGCGTGTCCGCGCCGGCTTTGCGCATTGCCGGCAGCAGCGCCGCTTCGGCCATTTTCATCGATATATCGTAGTGGCCGGCCTCGTAGCCGAAGGCGCCCGCCATGCCACAGCATCCCGATGTGATGGTTTCAACTTTCAGCTCCGGGATCAACCCCAGCACCTGCTCGACAGCAGGCATCCCGGCGAATGCTTTCTGGTGGCAATGGCCGTGTAACAACGCCTTCTTCTGCGGCAACGGCTTCAGCTTCAACTTCAATCGTCCCGCCTGATGCTCCGCGGCGAGAAACTCCTCGAACAAGACTGCGCGCGCGGCGAGCGCGTCGGCTTCGGCCCCGGGAAGCATCGCCTTGAACTCGTCGCGCAGGGTATAGAGACAGGAAGGCTCGAGCCCGATGACGGGAAGCCCGCGCGCCACATAAGGCTTGAGTGCTTCGATGGTGCGCCGCGCCTCTGCCCTGGCCTGGTCCACCTGGCCGCTGGCGAGGAAAGTGCGGCCGCAGCATAGAGGACGTTCGCCGTCCGCGGCGCGCGCGATATGAACGCAATAGCCCGCCGCCTCCAGCACGGCGAGCGCAGCACGCGCGTTGTCGGGCTCGAAATAATTGTTGAAGGTGTCGACCAGAAGCACGACCTCGCGCGCCGGGGCGCCTTCCGACTTGTCCGAGGTACCTGTTCCGGAAAGGAAGGCGTCGCCGCGCCATTTTGGCAGGGACCGCTTCGCCGAGAGGCCCAGCAGCGATTCGCTCAGCGCGGCCAGGCCGGGAATGGCGTCGCGGAGGTTGGCCAGCCAGGATAGCCGCGAAGCCCAGGGCGCGTAGCGCGGCAACCAGGCGATCAGCCTCGCCTTCAACGGCAGACCGTGACGCTCGTGGTAGTGATGCAGGAACTCGATTTTCATCTTCGCCATGTCGATGCCCGTGGGGCATTCGCGCTTGCAGCCTTTGCAGCTCACGCACAGATCCATGGCTGCGTACATCGCATCCGAAGTGAAGGCGCCCTCGCCGAGCTGTCCGGAAAGCGCGAGCCGCAGAGTATTGGCGCGGCCGCGCGTCAGGTCGCGCTCGTTGCCGGTGGCGCGATAGGACGGACACATGGTGCCGGCGTCAAACTTGCGGCAGTGGCCGTTGTTATTGCACATCTCCACTGCGGCGACCAAGCCGCGGCTGGACGCGGCTTGGTCG
>Ga0194060_10003984_pt1 | contig 10315 bp, 8 predicted proteins | sample SepL225m_MetaG_FD_163427 | JGI IMG/M metagenome (GOLD analysis project Ga0194060, IMG submission 163427) | Anoxic zone freshwater microbial communities from boreal shield lake in IISD Experimental Lakes Area, Ontario, Canada - Sep2016-L222-5m | ecosystem: Environmental > Aquatic > Freshwater >... | reverse complement strand
ATTATGCCTGTGATTACTGGACAGGCGTTTGCTATACCACCAACAGAAGGGTTTGGGAGCATGATGAAGTGTTTAAAGAATATCTTCAACAGGTAAGGGCATATGCCATTGATATGGAAACCGCCACAATCTTTACAGTAGGTTTTTATAATAAGATCCCCACGGGAGCCTTGTTGCTGGTGAGTGATAGTCCGATGGTACCTGAAGGTGTAAAAACAGAAGACAGTGATAAAAAAGTTACAGCAGAATTTGTTGAGCGTCATCTGAAGATCGGAATTGATTCATTGAAACAATTGATCAATGATGGTTTAACGGTTAGGCATTTGAAATTTTGATGCGCCACATTTTTAAAACAGCCGCTACAATCGATTAATTAATTTCACCCCTTCGGGGTTTTCTCTCATTTTTTAATGTTTGCTATAGTAATTGCATCCCTTCGGGATTTTAATACTTACCGTCTATTTATTGGATATATAAAAAACAACAATAACAATATTCACTATCAATGGATTAAGACATCATTAATAGAGACCGTATTTGATAGAGATTATGCAAAATTGAGATATGAGCAAAACCCCGAAGGGGTGATATTACACTAGACCAATCGGAAGCCCCATAAGAAATCCCGAAGGGGTGAAATTAAAAATCAAAAAGATATTTTTCATCAAATTCAACTTTGAAATTCCTTAAAAAGGACAAATATTCTTCTCGGAAGGTTTTAGTAAGATGGTGCCGTTTTTGATTTTTAATATAATCAACTACTACCCCAAAATTAGAAGCTGAATATGAAAATGCACCATATCCTTCTTGCCATGCAAATTTTCCTGGAAAATATTTTTTACTATTGATAAAATTCGTTGAATTGTTTTTTATATCCCTGACAAGATCTGCAATATTCATTGATGGCTTAAGTCCAACCAAGATATGAATATGATCTGGCATCCCATTAACAGCCAGTGATTTCTGATTCTTAAATTTGACAATGCCCGATATATACTGGTATACTTCTTCCTCAATATCTGAATGAATAAGGTATTCTCGGCCCTTAACAGCGAAAACATATTGAATATAAATTTGTGAAAAGGTTCCTGGCATTTACTTAAAATTTATATGCCTAGTTAAGTATTTTGAATTATTACAAAAGCTAGGTTAATTTTTTAAAAAATCTTCAATTCTAACATTAACTTAAACGTTTATTTCACCAAGAATACTGAGTATTCTTTTGAATTAATAGAATTTGCATCTATAAAATTCTTGCCCGGTTATTATCTGCATTTAAAAAATATGGAGCAAATGCTTATAATATCATAGTGATGAAGCGTAGTTCCCCATTTTGGTTATATTTATTGTATAATCAACGAATAGGACAACCCAATTGAATCCCCTCATTTCCATAAAAGACCTATCGGTACAATTCAAGCAGGACGGGCATATCCATCAGGCGGTGAAGCAGGTTTCCTTTAACCTAAAGCCGGGTGAGCTATTTGCATTGGTAGGAGAAAGCGGCTCTGGAAAATCCGTCACGGCCTTATCGATCATGCAATTGCTCTCGAAACAGAGCCATGCCAGCGGAGCAATCATGTGGCAGCCTTCAGAAAAGGACCCCATTGAACTGCTTGGTCTGTCAACTGAAAAGATCAACGGCATCAGGGGAAAATCCATTGCGATGATATTTCAGGAACCCATGACGGCCCTCAATCCGGTATTCACCTGTGGATATCAGGTGATAGAAGTATTACGCCGGCATGAAAAATTATCACTTAAAGAGGCGCGTCAAAGAACCATCGAACTTTTTAAGCAGGTACAACTTCCTGATCCGGCAACTATCCTTAACCGTTATCCACATCAACTCAGCGGAGGACAAAAACAAAGGGTGATGATCGCCATGGCCATGAGTTGCCAGCCTGCTTTGCTCATTGCAGACGAACCCACTACAGCATTGGATGTTACCGTTCAAAAAACAATCCTGGAACTGATCAGATCTTTGCAACAACAAAATGGAATGGCCGTGCTGCTGATCACCCATGATCTGGGCATAGTGGCCGATATGGCCGATTCCATTGCCGTAATGTATAAGGGCGAGATCGTGGAATCGGGCGCTGCTGCCGCTATATTAAAATCACCACAGCATCCCTATACCAAGGCATTGCTCGCTTGCAGACCAGCAGGCAAACCTAAAAATGAACGATTGCCGGTGGTGAGTGATTTTATGCAGGAAGCATCGCTATCATCGCCTATCCCCGAGATCAACACATCTCAAAATATAGTACTGCCCACTGAATCTGCTCCAACCCTTCTCGAAGTAAAAAATCTTTGTGTGCATTTCCCGGCTAAAAAAAATATGCTGGGTAAAACAACTGAATTTTTTCGGGCGGTGGATGATGTAAGCTTTAGTGTACAACAGGGAGAAACGGTAGGACTGGTTGGTGAAAGCGGATGCGGAAAAACAACCCTGGGCCGAACCATTTTACAGCTGATCAAACCCAGTGCAGGCGAGATCCTGTTAGCGGGTAAAGACATCAGTCATATTGCTGCTCCGGCTTTTCGGCATATGCGTAAAGACCTGCAGATCGTATTTCAGGATCCCTATGGGTCGCTCAATCCCAGGATCAGTATTGGCAATGCTATTATGGAACCCCTGAAAATTCATGGATTGCTTGGCAACCGGAATGAAGGCAAAGAAAAAGTGATGGACCTGCTGGAAAAAGTGAGCCTATCGCCCGACCATTTCAACCGGTATCCGCACCAGTTCAGCGGAGGTCAGCGACAACGCATCTGTATTGCCCGGGCGCTCGCCACGCATCCCTCGTTTCTTATTTTCGATGAATCTGTATCTGCGCTCGACATTAGCGTTCAGGCCCAAGTGCTCAACCTACTGAATGACCTAAAGAAATCATTCGGATTTACCGCTATATTCATTTCGCACGACCTGTCGGTAGTACATTATATCTGCAACCGTATCTTAGTGATGAACAAGGGGAAAATAGTGGAATCCGGCGAAGCCAGCCAGGTATATTATCACCCGCAAAACGCCTATACGCAACGCCTCATAGAGGCCATTCCGGGGAAAAACTTTATGCAATCCGCCTGAAAACGGACATTTTTTCGTAACTTTGCACTCTCAAAATCATGCCGTAACATGATAAGTGCCTCTGAAAAGGCTATATCTAAAAGGAACCGCACGGCATGTAACCATTAAAATAGATTACATGAAATTATCCCAGTTTCGATTCGACCTCCCTCTTAATTTAATTGCACAACACCCAACCAAAAAACGTGAAGACAGTCGCCTGATGGTGATCAACCGTAAAAGCGGACAGATCGACAACATGCATTTTAAGGACATCATGCAGTTCTTCGACGACAAAGATGTGTTTGTGGTAAACAACACCAAGGTATTTCCTGCCCGTATGTACGGTCGTAAGGAAAAAACAGGTGCTAAGATCGAAGTGTTCCTGCTGCGTGAGTTGAACAAAGCCAATAAACTTTGGGATGTGATTGTAGATCCTGCGCGTAAGATCCGCGTGGGCAACAAATTATATTTTGGAGAAAGTGATGAACTGGTTGCTGAAGTGATCGATAACACCACCAGTCGTGGCCGTACCATCCGTTTTTTATGGGATGGCACAGAAGAAGAATTTCGCAACATGCTTGAGCTGATGGGCGAAACACCACTGCCTAAATACATTAAAAGAAAACCGGAAGAAGAAGATAAAGAGCGTTATCAAACAGTGTATGCCAAGCACGAAGGTGCAGTAGCGGCACCAACTGCGGGTATGCATTTCAGTAAGGAACTGATCAAACGTTTAGAGATCAAGGGCGTACGATTTGCTGAAGTAACATTGCACACCGGCCTCGGCACATTCAGGCCCATTGAAGTGGAAGACCTGAGTAAACATAAGATGGATGCAGAATATTACCGCATTGAAGAAACTGCCTGCAAGATCGTGAACAAAGCCAAAGAGTCGGGCAACCGCATCTGCTCTATCGGTACTACCACCATGCGTGCCATGGAGTCTTCTTTCACGGCACAAAAAATGCTGAAACCATCTGAAGGCTGGACCAATCATTTTATCCATCCGCCTTATAATTTTAATATTGCTGATGCACTGGTTACCAATTTCCATCTGCCAAAAACAAGTCTGCTGATCATGGCCTGCGCATTTGCCGGCTACGACCTGATGATGGAAGCCTATAAAAAAGGAATCAAGGATAAATACCGCTTCTTCAGTTATGGCGATGCCATGCTGATCATTTAGTAGTTAAGATATACTTTCAAAAAGCTCCTCAACCAAGGAGCTTTTTTTGTGCCCTTGCATCAGAAAAAATGTACTATTAATTGTAATGCAGTTTTACTAACTTTAGTTTCACTAAACTTTCAGTATGAAAACGATCGGTCAATGGCTAACTGAATATGGCGAAAGCCACCAGGATCATACCAACAAAACCATTCACTGGATCTGTGTTCCCATCATATTCTTTACCATTACCGGAATGTTGTACAGCATTAAACTTCCTTATTGGATTGAGGGACATCAGGTAAATATTGCCTTGATCGCTATGCTGGTATTGCAATTATATTATATCAAGCTTTCGCCAAAATTATGGGTGGGTTTACTGGCGTTTTCCGTTTGCTGCTTGTTTGTTAGTCACCAGATTGAACGGATGAATATTGCCCCGCTCTGGATGATCTGTTTGATCTTATTTGTAATGGCCTGGGTAGGTCAGTTCTATGGCCATCATGTAGAAGGGAAGAAGCCATCATTTTTTAAAGACCTGCAGTTCCTGCTGATCGGACCGGCATGGCTGATGAGTTTTATTTACCAACGATTGGGTATCAAGTTTTGATACATGGCTTGACTGCCTGATGAGCTATAATTGCATTGGACGATCGTACGTTGAATACAATGTTCTATCCCACACCTTCAACTTATAATCTAAACAATCCCTTGTTCAGTAATTGCAGTGTTTGTTCTTTATCATTGCGTGCGATCAGCAAGGAGATATTATGACGGCTTCCTCCATAGCTGATCATCCTCACAGGTACTACAGAAATTGATTCAAAAAGTTTCTGCATGATATCCTTGGTTTCGGTGATCTCATTACCTACAATGGAAACGATGGTTTGATTGGTATCGATTTCAACTGTACCAAACACTTCCAGTTCTTTGGTAATCTCCGTTAAATAAATATCATTGTCGATCGTAACTGAAACGGCTACCTCAGAAGTAGTGATCATGTCGATGGAGGTCCTGTATTTTTCAAACACTTCAAAAACTTTACGCAAGAAACCATATGCCAGCAACATCCTGCTGCTTTTGATCTTGATGGCGGTGATACCGTCTTTTGCCGCAACAGCTTTTACCCCTACGCTTCCTGCTTTTTCTGTGATCAGTGTTCCCTTGGCTTCCGGGAAAAGTGTATTCAATAACCTTACGGGTACATTATAATATTGTGCCGGCCATATACTGGCCGGATGAAGGATCTTGGCTCCAAAATAAGCGAGCTCGGCAGCTTCTTCAAAACTAAGCTGGTCGATGGGTACTGTTTTTTCAACTACCCGGGGATCATTATTATGCATCCCGTCAATATCGGTCCAGATCTCACATACACTGGCGTTGATGGCAGCGGCAATAAGGGATGCGCTGTAATCACTTCCGCCGCGCTTCAAATTATCAACTTCTCCCCTTGCATTGCGGCTGATATATCCTTGTGTGATAAAAATATTTTTATCCTTATGCCGTTGCAGTAATTGAGCCAGTTTCACTTTGATGGTCCCAATTTGTGGTTCATCATATCCATCTATCGTCATGAAATCGAGAGCGGGCAACAACACATGATCCAAACCCGCTTCATCCAAGTACACGCAGAATATTTTTGTGCTCAACAATTCGCCTTGTGCCAGAATATCTTTATTAAGTGCCTCACTAAAAGAAATTTTCAGAATGATGGTCAGAAATTCAAAATGTTCGGCAATAATTGCCCCTGCCCTTTCAAGCGATTGCGGTTGCTTCAGCAGATCTTTTATGAATTGGCGGTAATGCAGTTCAAGCGCATCAATTTGTTCTCTGGCGGCATTACGGTCGCCCTTCGATAATGACTGGCTGATCTCCACCAGCGCATTGGTTGTTCCGCTTAGTGCGGAAAGCACAACAATCTTTGGCTCTGCATCTTTACTGATGAGCTTGGCTACTTCCTGCATGCGGTGCGGTTTACCAACGCTGGTACCGCCGAATTTCATTACTTTCATCCTTGATTTTTTGGATTGCAAATATACTATTACGCTGGGTATTTTATGCTAGAATCTGACTAGCCCAACTGCAGGTCATATTTTTTGCCGATGGCTTGAAGATCTTCCAGCACGGCATTTCCCAGGGGAATGCCATTTGCTCTTCTATCCAATTCCATTTCTCTTTCGGGATCTCCGGGTATGATTATTTTACTTTCCCCTTCAACAGGCTTTGCTTCCCTAAAGCGACGGATCCATTTGTCCATATTTGATTTGAACTCATCGGTGCTTCTGAATGCATCTATGCGCATGGCACCAAAAAAATGTCCTATCCCTTCACCCGGTAACTCGTCGGGCATGGGTACATAGGCGGGGAATGGAGGCACCCAGGGACCAAAGTTGGCTCCACTGAGTACTCCTGAAAAAATATCTACGATGGCGCCCAAAGCGTATCCTTTATGACTTCCATGCTCACGATCGCCACCGAGCGGAAGCAAAGCGCCTCCATTTTTCAATGCATGGGCATCGTTGGTGGGTTTTCCATCCTGCGTTTGTACCCAACCGTTAGGTACTGCTTCATTTTTGCGTTGCAGGATCTCGAGTTTTCCATTGGCGGCAGTGGTGGTAGCAAAGTCGGCCACAAATGGTGGCTCTGATCCGGCCGGAATGGCTACGGCAATAGGATTGGTACCCAATAATTTCTCTACGGAAAAAGTTGGCGCTACCAGGGCCGAGGCATTGGTCATGGCCATACCGATCATATCGTGAGGCAGGGCCATCATGGCATGCTGTCCGGCTATACCAAAATGGTTGCTATGTTTCACAGCTACCCAACCTGTGCCTACCGTTTTGGCCTTTTCGATGGCCACCTGCATGGCATATGGAGCTACTACCAGGCCCAGTCCTGCATCGCCATCCACCACAGCAGTAGAAGGCGTTTCATGGATGACGCGAATGTCTGGAGTAGCATTCACTCTTCCAACTTCCCATAGTCTGATATATCCTGATAAACGGGCTACACCATGACTTTCAATTCCCCTTAGGTCGGCACTCAATAAACTGATCGTGGCGGTAATGGCATCTTTCTCTGAACATCCCATGCAGATAAAAATGCCCTTGGCAAATGCATATAATTGCTCGTAACTGTACATCTTATTCATCGCACAAAAATAATGATTATGCCACAGATGGCTTTGCATCAGGCATAAATAGAAAACCGTTCATAGAAATGAACGGTTTGTTTTGCTCAACCTTCTGCTTATGTAAAAAAAATGAAATGGCAATTGATCCAATTGTTCATTCAGGATAATAGATAACAAATGGGTAAAAAGGTTTAAAGCTTGCATAAAAAAACCGGTTCAATTTGAACCGGTTCATATGATTTTAGATAAGAATTACCTCAAGAAAAGTATTTCCCTGTATTTAGGCAGCAGCCAGAATGCATCATCAACCAGCAGTTCCAGTTTATCAACATGATAGCGGATGGTATCAAAATGCAAGCCTTTTACCTGATCACAATAGGCAATTGCTTTTTCTCTGGTATCAGTGATCTCATTGGCTTTTTTACGGGCTTCGATCATTTTTTCCACATGATCACTGATCACGTTGATATGATCGCTGATGGCTTCCAGTACCTGCAATTGATTGGCATATGATTTTGCTGACAGGCCAATTGCTTTTAACCCGCTGATATTGCTCACCAGCACATTCTGATATTTGATGGCGGATGGCAGTATGAAAGTTGTAGCCAAGTCGCCCATAACACGGGCTTCGATCTGTACTTTTTTAACATAGGCTTCCAGCATGATCTCGTGCCTGGCTTCCAGTTCTGCATGGTTGTAGATCTCATTGCCGGCGAAAAGTTTCTTTGTATTCTCAGTTACATAAGCATCGAGTGCAAGTGGAGTTGTTTTCACATTTGGCAAACCACGTTTGGCGGCTTCCTTCTCCCATTCTTCGCTATAACCATCTCCTTCAAACAATACTTTTTTACTGTCGACGATATATTTCTGGATCACCTGCATTATCGCAACTTCTTTCTTCTCCCCTTTCTCGATCAGCTTATCTACTTCAATTTTAAATTGTTTAAGGGTTTGAGCCATGATCGCATTCAGGGTGGTCATTGCATTGGCACAATTGGCAGAAGAACCTACGGCACGGAATTCAAATTTATTTCCGGTGAAGGCAAAGGGTGAAGTTCTGTTCCGGTCGGTATTGTCGAGCATCAGTTCAGGGATGCTTTTATGTATATCGAGTTTCAGCATCGCTTCATCCTGTTCATCAAAATGACCGGATACCCTTGTTTCCACCTGTTTCAACACTTCTGTCAGGTATTTACCGATGAATATGGAGATGATGGCCGGAGGAGCTTCGTTTGCCCCTAACCGGTGGTCATTACCTGCAGAGGCGATAGATGCACGTAAGAGGTCGGCATAATCATGCACCGCTTTAATGGTGTTCACAAAGAATGCCAGGAACATCAGGTTGGTCTTGGGTGTTTTACCCGGTGCCAACAGGTTCACACCGGTATCGGTGGCCATGCTCCAGTTATTGTGTTTTCCGCTGCCATTGATGCCGGCAAAAGGTTTTTCGTGCAACAGCACTTTCAGGTTATGCCTTTTGGCCACGCGCTCCATGATATCCATCAACAGGGTGTTGTGGTCAACAGCCAGGTTGGTTTCTTCAAAGATGGGAGCACACTCAAACTGTGCGGGTGCTACTTCATTATGGCGTGTGCGAATGGGGATACCCAGTTTATAGCTTTCCTGTTCAAAGTCGCGCATGAAAGCGTATATGCGTTCGGGTATGGCTCCAAAATAATGGTCGTCTAATTGTTGTCCTTTAGCGGGTGCATGACCGAACACGGTACGTCCGGTAAGCAATAGATCAGGACGGGCATTGGCCAACCCGGCATCTACTACAAAATATTCCTGTTCCCAGCCAAGGGTAGCGGTTACTTTAGTTACATTTTTATCGAAATACTGGCAAACGTCAACGGCTGCTTTATCCAGCGCCACCAATGCTTTCAGCAAGGGTGTTTTGGTATCCAGTGATTCGCCGGTATAAGAAACAAAGATGGTGGGAATGCAAAGGGTCTTGCCTTGTCCGATCTCCATGATAAATGCCGGAGAGGATGGATCCCAGGCGGTATAACCCCTGGCTTCAAATGTGGCCCTTAAGCCGCCACTGGGAAAAGAGGATGCATCTGGTTCCTGTTGAATGAGGGCAGCTCCTTCAAATTCTTCAATGGGGGTGCCATCGCTTTTCAAAGTGAAAAATGAATCGTGTTTTTCGGCTGATAAACCGGTGAGTGGTTGAAACCAGTGGGTGAAATGGGTTACTCCTTTACTTTCTGCCCAGGCACGGATGCCATTGGCGATCTGAGAACCCATATTCCGGTCAATTTTTTTACCCCCACGTGTAGATGCAACCAGGCTTTTATAGGCTTCGTCACTTAAAAACTGACGTGCCACCTGGAGGGTAAATACATTTTCATTGAAAATGGCAGTGATCTTTGCAGATCCTTCAACCCTGATCTCAGGGGGATTACTACTTAAATTGTCAAGTGCTTTAAAGCGTAAAGATTGCATGTTTTATTGGTTTATGACTGCAAAAAAACATTAAATCTATTTATAAAACAAGATTTTCAGAACAAATGCACCTTAATTTAACAGATTGTGGAAAAATAATTTATATTACTTTATTTTATTATTTTAAAAATCAGACCCCATTTGAACCAGTCGGTAAGCAGCAGCAAGGGGGTGATGAGGAAAGGCAGATACAGACTTCGATAGCGCAGCAATGTACCCAGGTTGGGCACGATATAGCCTATGAACAGAAATAGACTAAAGACGAAGAAAATAGAAAAAACAAGGAAACCTCGTGAATGGTCGGAGGCAATTCTTATCCGGTAAAACAAGAAAGCAAGGAATAATAATTCATAGCATAGCCATTCCAGATTCATGGGTAACAAGATGCGAGAAGGCAATTCCCAAACATAGGGCCTGAGCAGCACATGATTGAGGGCCTGCGGCATATTCACCAATAAACTTTCCCCGCTGGATGAAAGAGGCCGCAGCGGAATGG
>Ga0194060_10003982_pt1 | contig 10317 bp, 8 predicted proteins | sample SepL225m_MetaG_FD_163427 | JGI IMG/M metagenome (GOLD analysis project Ga0194060, IMG submission 163427) | Anoxic zone freshwater microbial communities from boreal shield lake in IISD Experimental Lakes Area, Ontario, Canada - Sep2016-L222-5m | ecosystem: Environmental > Aquatic > Freshwater >... | reverse complement strand
AATCAGTTAAAGAAAAAGAAACTGGTGATTGGTAGTGGAAAAACAGTTTCTCTAAATTCAAAAATAGTAGTTAATTTTCATGATAACAGTAACTTTATATTTTCATTCAAATGCGTATTAGAGGAAAAAGAGAACTAGGAAGGACGTATGATAAACAAGAAGGTGAAGAGAACATCCCGATCAAAAAAAGTGCTGGGGAAAAAATTGATGATGTATTCAAAATTCCAGAGCAAAGAATTTCAGAGGATTGTATCAAAGCCGTTGCAAAGCAAATGGGCATTTCTGAGGATGTTGCTCGTAAGGTACATGACTTCCAATGGTTCGAAGTAAAGAAGGCAAGTGATGAAATGAAATTGATACACGTGTCAAAATTTTTTAAGCTTAAATTTTTTGAAAAAACTTCCTTGACTTATATAAAAGCTATGGAAAAGGAATTAGAAGATCTCAACCAGAAGTATGAATATACACCTGTTAAAAAGAGAAAGGAGTACATAGAAGAAAAAAGACAGGAACTTAGAGATAAAATAAATACCTTACAAACTCAGCTTAGTAAATCTATTCAAAAAAAGAAAAAAATATGAACATTGATTTTAAAGGAATACTTGAAGGTCTTAGTAATTCAGTCTTTGTAAAAGAGTCAGTAGAAAAAGTAGCTGCTGAGAGAATTGCTATATGTAAACAATGTCCTCATTACTCAGTTAATGTAGTTGCTGCAGGGGGTGGACCTTTTATTCGTAAAGATTCTTTTTGTACAGATTGTGGTTGCAATATGTATTTAAAAACAAGAGCATTATCGGCTTCTTGTCCTCTTGGTAGTACAAGTTCTCATTTTCCAAATGAAACATCTAAATGGTCAGCTATAACTACAGATGGTGAAGCAGCAGAAAAAATACTAGAAACACCTGAGCTGAAAAAAGAACTTGATGCATATAAAATAAAATTAAGTCAAAACAAAATAAACGAACATGAATAATTCAATCCATAACGAAATAAGAATAACTGATATCAATAAAGGCATAATAGCAATTGATATGACCGATTTAGACTTCTTTACTGTTACTTTAAATGCTGATAAATTAGGTTATATTTCAATTGGAAATTTGAAAAAGCAATTAGAAGCATACGGTTATAAAATAGTTTCAACGTCAAATTAAAATACATGGCAACTAGAAGACAGACATACATCAATGCTGAATTAGAATGGGCAGAACAAAAACTTTTAGAGTGGAGACAGTATGTTGATGACAATCCATTTCAATCAATGAAAGATAGGATTGAGTGGAAACCTACATCTAAAGGTGGAATGATACCAATGGTTATAGCATCTATTGAATCACAGATAAAGTGTGTGAGAGATACAATGAAAGAATATTTACTACTTTTGGAACAAGTAGAACGTATGAGACAAGTAGAAGAGAATAAAAAAGTGGATGTTAAAGGAGGAGAAAAACGTCCTGCAAGAATGTAAAACAAAAAATGTTACAAGAGCTTAAAGATGGTATTAAACCAAAGCATTTAAAGTTTTCCGATTTTTTCTTAAATAGGAAAACACTTCCTGAACCAGGGACTGATGCTTTTAATAGACTTGTAAAAGAAGAAGAGGAAAGACTTTTTGGTGGTGTATATGTAAATGGAGTTTACTTTTCTGGGTTTTTATATTGGCACTTAAACCATTGGTGGATACGTGATGACGTAGAAGACAATTACGGCAATATTGTGAGAAGGAGATTACGCCCCTCTCTTCGTGATAATGAGTGGGTAGTTGCTGAATATCTCGAGCAATGTAGGGTGGAAAAGAAAGGCTACTTACATATTGGAGTACGTCAGTTTGGTAAGTCCGAAATTATGGCTTCTTATCAAGGGTACCATGCTACACTTTTCGAAAATACACAGAATGTAATCGTGGGTGGAAGTGATAGTGATCTTTCCCTTTTAAAAGATAAGTTAGATTATGGACTAAAGAACGTATGGGAAGGATTACGTATCCCTATGTTAGATAAGGACTGGAGAAAACCCATGGTACGGCTTGGTCTTAAAGCCAAAAATAATGATGATGAGATATGGTCGTATGTGATAGTAAGAAACGTAGCTGATGGTAAAAATACTGAGGGACCGGCAGGTATAACAGCCAAGGCATTTGCTATAGATGAGATTGGTAAGTTTCCTTTTGCCCAAACTTTTGAGGCAAGTAAACCTGCTTTTAAATCTAAGTTTGGTTGGCGTTGTGTTCCTCTGCTTTTTGGTACAGGAGGAGCTTTTGAAAAAGGAGCAGATGCAGAAAGATTCTTTTATCATCCAGAGGCTAATAACTTTTTAGCAGTTACAGATCCTGAAACAGGGGAAAAGACTTGTGTGTTTATGTCTGGTCTTTATAGGTTAGACTGCAAGTATACTACTACATTAGGTGACTATCTAAAGCGAGAATTAAAATTAGACCCTAATACTCCTACTCCAGAGTTAGATAAAATTACTTTCTACGCCTCTGATAAAGTAAAAGCTTTACAACTTATTAAAGATGAAAGAGCTCAAAAAGCCTTAGATCCGGATCAGACGGAGTACTTGAAACAAATCATGTACTACCCACTAACACCGAAGGAATGCTTTCTATCCTCATCAGATAATTTCTTTAATGGGGATATAGCCAGGATGCAAAAAGAAAGGTTAGAAATACAATTCCCAGGATTAAGGATTGGTACGTATGTAGAATTAGAAGAGCAGGAGGATAAGGTTATTCATAAGCCAACCCTTAAACTTCCAGTATCATCATTCCCAAGGACTGCTAAAGAAAGTACAGACTGCCCCGTAGTAATCTTAGAACACCCATTTCATGAACCTCCTTATGGTTTATATGTGGCTGGAGTGGATCCTTATAGGTTTGCAACTGCTCCTAATTCCGATTCACTTGGTGCCATCTACATTTTCAAACGAACTTATGATGTATTAAGTGATTCCTTTCAGGATATGCCGGTTGCTTGGTATGTAGGTAGACCTCCTAATAAAGATACATGGAACAATACTGCAAGATTACTTATTAAGTATTACAATGCTATCACTCTTTGTGAGAATGATGAGATGTCTTTTATTGACTACATGATTGGTAAAGGAGAAGGACATATGTTAATGGATACACCTGATTGGATTAAAGAGTATAATCCAAATAGTAGTGGTAATCTTAGAAGTAAAGGGGTAAGTGCTGCTCCAAAAAATATTGAGCTATTTAATACAAATTTAAAGCAGTATATGGAAGAACACTTCACATCTGCTCCTATTCCTGGCTCCGATGAAACTAGAAAAATTTTAGGGGTTGCTAAAATAAATGACCCAATGGTTTTAGAAGAAGTTATTAAATGGAATAAAGATGGTAACTTTGACCGGATTAGAGCCTTATCTATAGCCATAACTGCAGCAAGAAAAATGGATCTACAACGAGTACAAGTATCTATAGAGTCTGAAGACCCCCGTTTTAAAGTAGCAGTACAGGCAAAAAGAAGAAGGTCTACTTTTAGGCAGATGCACTATTCTACTACGGTTGGTAATAGGTCATCAATACGAAAGCTTTTTAAATAATTAAGTACAATGGCAATTATTAAACATCTAAGTGAATATAATGCACCTCAAGAAGTGCTAATGAATTTGTTTCCTGACCAATTTGTAGGTGAAGGATTATCTATAGATTCTAATAGAAGACTAACGGATGAGGCAGGGAATGTTCTTCCTATGCCTAAACAGCATGTAAGCACATTAACAAAAAGAAGTGCTAATTGGTGGAAAATAAATATGGACTATTTTTATACAGTAGCTCTTGCCCAATATAACCACCAACGAGTAAAAATTGTTAGAAACTATGAGCTTTTAAAAGGTAAACTTCGCCCAGAGGATTTCTACCAAGAGGCACCAATTATGTCTTTTGTGGACCAGCTAATGCAAGATGTTGACTTGCCTGCTTATGTGCAACATTACCCTATTTTAAATCCACCTATTAATACTATGGTAGGGGAGAAAAGTAAAAGACCAGATGTTTCCAGACCGAAAGCAGTGGATGATATTTCAATGGGAGAGGAAGCAGAGTACTATACGCAACTTTATCAAACCTATATACAGGATAAAATTCGAGAAAAGATAGCAGCAGACCTCCAACAAAAAGGAGAAGATGTATCTAATCTAGAAGAGTTTAATAAGAAGGTTGAGGAATTAACCGTTCCTATATTAAAAGAGCAAGTTGAAAATTACACGTCTGCTGGGGAGGTTTGGGCATCCAGGCAAATAGAGGCTCTTAAAAGAGAGTTTAATTTAAAGGAAGAATTTGAACAAGCTTTTAGGGACTTGCTTATTTCTAACAGAGAGTTTTTTCATAATTACGTTGATAGGAGTAAAACAGGGTTTAAAGCTGAGAAGGTTAACCCAAAAAATGTATGGTGGTTAACCACACCGGATAAAAAATACATACGAGATTCTTATGTTTCTGGGTTAATAGAAATAATGGAGTTAAGTGAGATAATTCATAAATATGACTTTTTAGTAGAAGAAGAAATAGATCATCTCCGTAATTATGCAATGCAGGCATTTTTTCCTTATTCTAGAGTTACCAATTTGGATAAAGGGGAAACTGGGGCAGAGAGTATTCAGTATAATACTTATGACCCTCTTATTTTGCAGGAAAGGCAACAAATGGAAGCATGGATGAATACTGATAACAACCAGGAAATGAATGGTTTGTTAGGTAATGCTGCTCCTTCTGTAGGTACATTTGGTAATAGGTTTATTGTTACAACAGCTTATTGGAACTCAAAAAGGAAGATTTGTAAACTAGTTTATATTGATGTTGATGGAATTGAACAAAGTGAAATAGTTGGAGATGACTATAAGGATGGAGACCATCCTCAGCAAATTTCATTAGAATGTACTTGGGAGAACCAGTATTATAAAGGAATAAAGATAGGAGACGATATTTATCATGTAGAGCCTTTAGAAATTTTAGACTATTCTCCAATTATTGGAGTAGTGCATGAATTAGAAAATACAGTGTCTGTTTCCCTTATAGATTTAATGAAACCTTTTCAAACTCTTTATAACGTTTGTTTAAATCAAATGTATAGACTGTTGGAAAAAGAAAAGGGCAAAGTATTACTTATGTCAAAAAGACATGTTCCTTTACAGAAAGGAGGAACCTATGAAGACTCATTAGAAATATGGGAAAGACAAGCAGAAGAGGAAGGTGTTATTTGGATAGATGATTCTCCAGAAAATACAAAACGTCCTTCTACTTTTAATCAATACACTGTAGTTGACTGGACTCTTTCTTCTCAGATTCAGACCAGATATGAGCTAGCTGTCAGTCTTAAGAATGAGTGTTGGGAATTAATTGGATTAAATAGACAAAGACTGGGGTCTGTTACTGCTTCGGAGTCTGCAACCGGCACTAACACAGCTGTATCTCAATCCTATGCACAAACAGAGCCTTATTTTGTACAACAAGAATACGTAGAAAACCAGGAATTACAATGCATTTTAGATATTGCTCTCTATTTAGAAGGGCAAAAAAAGCAGTCTACATTAAGCTTTGTCGATTCTTATGGTAGTAATGCTTTTGTGAAAATACAGTCGGACCTCCACTTAAAGGGTAGAGACATCAAGCTGTTCATGACCTCCAGAGCAGATGACATGAAAATGTTTAAAGATATTCAAGGACTTGCTCAACCGGCTTTACAAAATGGGGCAAGCCTTTATGAAGTTTCTCAAATGTATACGGAAACGTCTATTCGTAAACTAATGGATGTCTATAAAAAACTTCAAGAGAAACAAGATGGCTTATTACAACAAAAATCTCAAACAGAACAAAAGGCTCAGGAATTAGGAGAGCAAAAGTTACAAAGAGAAGAAGCTAGAGAAGATAAACAACACCAAGATGAGATAGCTCTTAAACTTTATGAAATTGATACAAAAGCAAATACAGAGTTGACTGTAGCAAAGATTAAAGAAAAAGTTCAGTTGCACAAGGATAGCCTTTCTCAAGAAGGTGGTCCGGACTATGCGGATATCATGAGTGACCATCTTAAGCAACAAGAAACTATTTATAAAAGGGATATAGAGCAAATGAAGATAGACTTAGAGAAACAAAAGATGGAACAAGCCCAAAGAGATAGCCAAACTACTGCAGCTCATAATGAAAGAAAACTTGACTTAGAAGAGGACCGCAATAATATTGAAAAACAAAAAATAAAAAAAATGGGAAGTAAAGCATCTTCTTCCAAGTAAAACCTACTAAATTTTTTTAATTACGGCATAATAGATTACATATTTTTTAACCGATCTAATAAAGCACTTGTTCATGTAATAAAACAGTGTGTACCTTTAGGTCATAATTACAACTACATATGGCACAACACGAAGATAATTTCTTTGATGAAGACCTCAATTTTGGTGTCGAAACAGATGGGAATGAAATTAAAGAGTTTGAGGCGTTTATGGAGGGTACTACTCCTCCTCCTTCTAAAAAAGTCCCTGCTGATAAGATTAAAGCAGCTAGTGAAAAGGACAAACTTGAAGAAAAAGAAAAAGGCAAAGCTCTTACAGAAGAGGAACGCTTAAAAGCAAATCAAGATGCTAAGAAAAAGGAAGAGGAAGATGCTCGAAAATTTATTGAAGGAGAAGGCAGTGATGAAGATGAAGAAGAAGATGAGCTTGATGAGGATGGTAATCCTATTAAAGCATCCTCAAAATCTAAAGCAACTCCTTCGAATAAAAATTTAGATAAGAGTGCTGAAGACAATGATTTTGAAGCACTTGCTAAAGACCTTTTCCAAGTAGGAATATTTACTCTTGATGCAGAGGAAGGTGAAGATGAAGAAATCCCAACAACCTCTGAGGAATTTATTGAAAGATTTAATTGGGAGAAACAAAAAGTTGCTGAACAAATGGTTCTCCATTTTGCTAATAAGCATGGAGAAGAGTATAGAGACTTATTTGATGCAGTCTTTGTAAAAGGAGCTGACCCAAAAGAATATGTTACCAAGTACTTAGAAGTCAAGTCTTTCACGGATATGGATATGACTGATGAGATGAATCAAGAAAGAGTAGTAGAAACGGGACTAAGAAAACAAGGATGGGAGGAGGATGATATTAAAGCTGAAGTTAAGAAATTAAAACTTAACGCAGATCTTGAAACAACTTCCCACCGTTATCACAAGGCTCTCATTAAATCAGAAGAAGCTGATCTTGTGCAAAGACAAGAAACTGCTAAAGAGAATCTAGAAAGGAAACGTATAGCAGAACAACAATACTCTACAAATATTCGTAGTATACTAAGTGAAAAACTTAAGACACAAGTATTTGATGGTATACCAGTAAGCAGAGACTCTGCTTCAAAAACATTAGATTTCTTAGAAACTAAAAAATGGAAGTTACCTACTGGTGAATTAATAACTGATTTTGATAGAGTGATAATGGATCTACAAAGACCAGAAAATCATGCTATAAAAGTTAAACTTGGTCTTTTATTTTCAAAAGGGTATGAACCAGGAAAGCCTATTTCTCTTGATGTTGTGTCAGTAGCCAAAAAAGCAGTTTCCACTGAAACGAACACATTGTTCCAATCAGTACGAGGAAAAGCAAGAAAAGAAGGATTACTAACTACAAATAATAAAAATTCCGGATTTTTAGACGGTCTATAATAAAATAAAAATTAAATCAACTAACAATGGCTTTACAACAAATACCTGGTTATAGTTCAGGGTACATCGCAACTAGATATTCCTCTATGAATAAGAGGGCTTTGGGGAAATTCACTGATTCGAATCACATTCAAATGTTGCATTCTGAATCACCTGCTGACTATGATAAAAAAATCATAAGTCTTTACACCCAAACAAGCATGTATTCAAATGACTTCTTACAGATGCTAATGAAGTCTAAACCTTATTTCATTGATAAAGCAACTGACTATTGGAAATGGAAAGTTTCTGTTCCTTATCAGTTCCCTGTATTAATTGAGGTACCGGATAGTACTCTATTATTGAGTAACATAGGTATTGATCGTCAGAGCTTTGAAATGGTTTTTGACAAGAAAGAGTTCTTTATTAATGACGTTATTACTGCTAACCGTATGTATGGTCAGCAATTTATTGTCGTTAATGACCCTCTTCCTTATGGTCGTGCATGGAAATATACTATGCAATTGGTTACACAAAACCCTGCAACAACTTCTGTAGATCTACAATGGTTAGCTGAAGGACGTGAGTTTGAGTTTTTGTATAACGCCACTGGTGAGTTTGATGAAAAAGGCTCTGGACTTGGTACACTAGGGGATGAGATTCAGTTATATGATTCTCTTGGTGCTGCAAATTTGGTTGAGCATACTGTGACTGATTGGGCAGATACTAAAGTAGCCAATGCTGCTTCTAGAGGAGTAGATAAAGATGGTAATTTAATGGACCTTATTATGTACTCTAAAAAAGTACGTAATGCAGAAGGTGAGCATAAGTACGTTACTGCTTGGGAGCCATTTATTGAAATGGAACTTCGTAAACGTATGCTTGACATGAAGGTTAAGAAAATGATTTGGGCTCAGGGTGGGTCATCTAACACAGGTGGTGGCAACCAAGAGTTGAAAAAGTTATCAATGGGTGTGTACCCTAGAATGAGAGCTTTTGGTAATCTAGAGCAATACAATGCTGGACAGTTCTCAATTAATATTTTGCGTAATGTATTTGGAGACCTTTTCTATCGTAGAGAGGATGTTAAAAATCGTAGAGTAAAATTATTTACTAATGAAGCAGGTATTGAAGTATTCCGTGCAGCTGCTAAGGATGATCTCTTAAAAGCAGGTTTCACTATCATTGCTGATGATCGTTTCATAGAAGGTAAAGGACAAAATATGACTGTAAATTGGGCATTTGACTCAATGGTAACAATGGATACAGGTCGTATTGAAGTATCTCACTTAATGGAATTAGATTTGCCTCAAACAAACTCTGAGTATGGACGTAATAAAAAATCTACTCCAGTATTCATGGTGTTTGATGTATCTCCACAAGGTGATCAAATGTCTTCTGACAATATCAGAGAGGTAAGACCAGCTTCTGCACCTAGTATGACTTGGGGTTATATTGATGGTACTCGTCACCACTTAGGACATGCTGCTTCAAAAGGAATGAGTTCTACAAGTATGTTCCCTGGTTACAAAATCTGGATGAAAGATAGATACGATGTATTTATTGAAGATACAACCCGTACTGCACTTATTGAACAAGTACCTCAGTTCTAATACAACTGAGTAATAAATAAAAAGGGTAAGCCTCTTTCCCTTAAATAAGAGGCAACAACTACATACTGTGATAAAATGGCAAGAATAGCTAAAATTTTACCTCTACCGGTTACTGTAAAACCTGGTGAAATGACAATGAGAAATGCTTTGGCAGAAAAAGGGTATATGAGACACCCAGGAACCGGGATAGGAATAATTCCAGTTCAAGGATTGGACTTAAAATACTTAACAGGACTTGACCCAGAAGCTACCTATATACGTAGGATGGCTATGGTAAATCCTGAAGCTGCAGAAAAAGAAGCAAGAATAGTTAAAGAACGTAAAGAACGTTTAGAAGCTATTACTGGGTTTGACCTTGGACCTCGTTCTGAGTACTATTCTGGTGTTTATGGACCAGGTTTTAATACTGGGCAAGTAGCATCAAGAGTAAAATTGGTAGATGGTGATAATACTTTTATCTTTTCAAACCCTCATAAAGAAATTGAATTTTGGTGGGTTAGTCAGATTACTGATTTAATTGCCCCTTCTTTAGAAGATTGGAAGAAAGGAAACTGCAAAGCAAGTGTTCAGTTTTATATATCTAATACGGAAAGGGAGCAATCTATTATCTACGAACAAAATATGACTATAGCTCAGGCTCTTGAGTCTTTGAAAACAATGTCTGTTGATAGACAAAGAAAAGTTGCTAAATTAATAGGAGTTCCTATTACGGATAATGACAAGCCAGAAACTGTATTTAATCAATTATTTACTTTACTTAGTAAGACTAACATTGAGTACGGTGAATTTAAAGGACAAAATGCTATTTCTCTATTTAACAAAATAGCTACTTTAAGTGAAAAAACATTGGCTATTAAGAGCCTTGTAAAAGAGGCTTTACTGCTTCGAGTTTTTGTCAAGAAACAAGGTATTATTTATGATGGTGAAATGTCTATAGCCGCTTCAGAAGATGAACTAGTAGATAATTTATCTTTAGAGTCTAGACAGCTAGAATACTTAGCTCTTGAAACTAGGGTGGCTGATAAAAAGAAGATTAAAAACAGTATTGAGAATTT
>Ga0194060_10003981_pt1 | contig 10317 bp, 6 predicted proteins | sample SepL225m_MetaG_FD_163427 | JGI IMG/M metagenome (GOLD analysis project Ga0194060, IMG submission 163427) | Anoxic zone freshwater microbial communities from boreal shield lake in IISD Experimental Lakes Area, Ontario, Canada - Sep2016-L222-5m | ecosystem: Environmental > Aquatic > Freshwater >... | reverse complement strand
ATGTGGGGTATTCGGGTTGCGCTCTCCTGGCTGGCTGCTGGTTGGCTGCATCTCTCGTTGTATGCTGTCTGGGGGGTATTTCTGATCGACTGGTATTTCCGGGGAGCGGCCTTTGCCTGGAGGTATCACCGCCGGGATCTGCATGGGTCGGTGTTGTAGCTGATCAATCCTCGCTCTTCTCTGTCAAAATCCGTATAGCCGCATCCATGCAGAACTCGCGACAAACTCCGCATCCTGTGCAGATGAGCGGATCAAAAGTCGGCTCCGCTTCGGATGCCCCGTTCTGCAATGCGCCTGTCGGACATATCGCAACGCACCCCTGGCACTTTGAGCATGCTTCACTGATTGAGAGAGAAGTGTCTAAACGTTTTCCCAACAGAGCCGCCTGTTCGATGGAGAGTTTTTTTCTGGTGTCATTAAGCAGTTTTCTCCTGATCGGCAGCCGTTTTTCGGCATATCCGGTGCGGCGCTCGCTCTGTTTGTTATTTGCGGATAGTATTACGGCGGCGCTCTGAAATAGAGATTTACGAAAAGAGCCGAAAAATCCCCGGCGGTCAACCGCTTCAGCCTGGTAATCGATATCCTCTGTAGACTCCGCGATACGGATATTGCACCCACCTTCCAGTAATTCCCCCCCATAAAGTGATTCCAACCGTTGCCGCAGGTGGGAAATTATTGCACAGTTCGGACATTCAGCGCATCCGGTCAGATTAATGGTCAGCGTCCCGGTCAGAGAGTGACAGAGGGTCAGCAGATGCTCTTCCGACAGCCCACCCAGGCAGGGGAGAGAGGAGTTGGATGCCTCTTTCGTACGAACGCAGCCAAAAACCGGAGCGGGTACGCGGCTCAACTGCGCCAGAATGCTCGAAAAATCAGCGTTCTCTTCCAATGCGCCTGTCGGACAGAGAGAAGTGCAGAGGAGGCAACCACGGCAGTGGTGCGGATTGACCGCAAGAAAACCGTCGAGTGATATAGCTCTGTGCGGACAGATATCGGCGCATCGGCGGCAGCAGCTTTCGCTGTAGCGCATCTTCAGGCAGCGTGACCCGTCCAGAACCAGGTCATCCCTGCCACCTGTTATCGTTTTTGTGTCAGTATACAAGTTGATATCCTGGGTAGGGTGCGCCGTGCGCACCGCTCACATCGTCAAGTCTTGGATCAGATCGCATAGATTGGTGCGCACGGCGCACCCTACAGATTGAATTAAATAGCATCTTGATTGCGATTCCGAATCAGCAGGGCATAATCAGCATTTACGAAAGCGGCTGCAGAACGGGCTATCGCCTGATAGAAGGGGGCTTCGCCATCGTTGATAATCGCCGAGGTAAACGGCTCCAGCCAGGGGAGCAGGAATCTGCCGAGAAATTCCTTTTGCAGGGAGATGATCCGGGATGCTTCATCCGGATTGCCGGCAGCCTCCGCCTCCCGCTCTTTAAATGCCAGAAAGGAGAGGAACTCCAGCTCGACGGCAAAATGATCCGGAAGTTCGTGAAAGTCCTCGGCCAGTTGCAGACCGCAGTTGTGGTAGAAAGCCGCTACCCTGGCGGTCGAATCCCCCATGACGGTTTTTGTGTCGTCAAGATAGATTGAACCGTAAGGGGGGGCAACCAACTGGAAGGGGCCGATAAAGAGGCGGGCATGTTCGACCGCCAGAGCGTCAAGAGAGTTGTCGGCCAGGGCAGCGGCGGCATCTCCGGCAAATCGGGCTGCTTCCGGCGCAACAGAAGCGAGAAGATCGGCAAGAGTTGCGCAGCACTTCTCCTCGATCAGCTCTTTTGATGGCGGATAGAAACAGGCCGCCAGCAGGCGGTAGGCATCTTCTCGTGCTGTGGTGATATTATTATTTTCAGTCATATGGATTGTTCCTTAAAACCAAAATCGGCTTTTTTTAGTAACTAATGGTTGAAATTGAAGTGTTTGGGACAGAACCCCATCAGGCATCCCAGTTTGACGTATCAAAAAGATTGAACCGCAAAGACGCGAAGATCGCAAAGAAAGAAAACAACGAAAAAACATTTGAACATGGATTAACAGGATAAAGGGTTTTGATTTTCTTTGCGATCTTTGCGTCTTTGCGGTTCACGCTTGTCAGATTTTTAGTTTCTTGCTTTTGAATCCGCCTTTATCCGTTCAATCCGCCTTTTCCGTGTTCCATAGTCTTTGTTCTTTAACTGTCTGGTTCCAGCTTGTTTTAAAAGCAGGGGCGAAGCAAGTTTAACCCGCTTCGCCCGGTTTTGATTGTCGCAATATATTTGTCATTCCCGAGGTTGTAATCGGGAATCCAGATTTTAAAGCTGGATCCCCGATAAAGGCACTCGGGGATGACAAGTTTTTTATTGTAACGTGGAATTAGACATTTTCATCAAACCTTACTCCCACCCTTAAAAGCACGGATGTAAGCCACATTCGGCCTGGTTTTCTTATCTTCCTGGAGGCGCATCGGCTTGTGCTTTGCCAGCAGTTTGGCCGTTTCACCTGCCGCGTCGTTTATGTCGCCGAAGATACGGGCTTTTGCAGGGCAGGCTGCCACACAGTTCGGCTGCTCACCTTTGGCGACACGGTGCGCGCAGAAGATGCACTTCTCAACTACACCCTGCTTGCGGATGTTCTCGTAATCGGGATGGCTGTATTTATGCTGGTTCGGAATCACTCCGCCAGCCATTTTGGCGGTTTCTGCGCCGGAAGCTGTGCAACCTTTGATCATCTCGCTGGCGTCGCGGGAAGCTGCGTGCGGGGCAGCGCCGATATTGGCGCTGATTACCGAGTATGCCGCCTTCTCCTTTGCCACATCTGTGGCGCTGTAAGGGCAGGCTTTCTGGCAGCGTCGGCAGCCGATGCAGCGCTCGTCGTTGTGCATGGTGATGCCTTCGGCGGTTTTGAACATCGCCTTTGGCTGCACCGGGCAGGCCTTCACACAGGGTGCGTCGCTGCAGTGGTTGCACAGCACCGGTATGGCGGTGAAAGTCGGGTTCGGGAATTTCCCCTCCTCCCTGTAGATAAAGTCGGCCCAGTTGTATGTCTGGCCGTTTGCTCTGGCCTGGGTATTATTTTCGGTCTTGCAGGCCAGGGCGCAGGCACCGCAGCCGACACATTTTTGAAGGTCAATGACCATTCCATATTGTTTTGCCATTTATAATCTCCCCCCTTTCCTAGGCTTTCTCGATTTTGACGCCGGTGAAACCGCCGTTGCGTGCCGTTGCACCGCTCAGGCGGTCGAAATCAGATGGCATAAGTTCATTGTTATTACCGCCACGCGCTGTCTTGCCGTACTCCCCGGCTGCAACGCGGCCGTAGGCCCAGTGCCCCTGTCCGTAGCACTTTGCCACTGTTCCGGGGCGTACCCCTTCCCAGAGACGGGCTGAACAGGTGATGGAGCCGGTGGTGGAGGTGAGGCGGATCTTGTCGCCATCCTTGATTCCCAGTTTTTTTGCATCTTCCGGGTTGATTTTGGCGACATCATCCCAGCTCTTGTCACCCACGTCCACTTTTTTGAACTCATTGTACCAGACTGTGTTGGCGGAGCGCCCTTCACGGTTCAGGCGTGATTTATGGTCAATGAAGGTGAATGGGTAATCCTTCTCGCTGCCGTGACGCTTTGGCGATTCATAATGCGGAACAAAGACCAGTTCCCCCTGCGCCTCATAACCGCTCGATTTCAGTACGTCATCGATGCTGGTCTTATGTTTTTCGGCAAACAGGGTGAGCGTTTTTTTCAACGTTTCGCTGTAAAACTCAAACTTATTGGTGTCTGTCTTGAACTTGCCCCAGTTTTTCTTGTAGGCATAAACTTCTGTGTTGTAGATCCCCTTCTTTTTGAACTCTGCCCAACCGGAAATCTTGTCGCCCTTCATCTTATCCTTGCCATCCCACACCTTGGAGCTGCTGATTTTGGCGGCGATCTCACAGAACTCGGCTGCGTTGGTCGGCTTCTTACCTGTTTCCGGATCTTCAAACGACGCGTAATAGTCATACAGATTGGTAAACCCTTTGGCTTTGAGCTTCTCGGCCAGCAGCCACATAACCTCGGTCTCTTCGGCTTTCACATTCCAGAGCGCCTTGGCAACCGGCTGCTGTATGGATACATGACCATGCAGGTTGGCCATGTTGCCGATAATGGAGAGTTTTTCAGTCGGCGCAAAAGTGGCGGGGAGTACCACATCGGCAAACTGTGTCATCTCCGAGGCGTTTGTCACCAGATGGACAAAAAACGGAACTTTGGCCATAGCCTTGTCCCAGCGCTGCGCGCCGGTACAGGAGAAGTTGAAGTTGCTCCAGGTGCTGATAAAAATCTGGCAGGCTGCCGGGTCTTTCAGGATACCGTCCGCCACAGCGTTTGTGACTACGTTCGCTTTGGCGCTTTCCGTCACCTTGCCATCCTTCTCCTTCTTCGAATCGTAGCCCCCCATGATGGCCGGCATATCCTTGGCGCCCCGACCGTCAAGCTTCTTCCCCTTGCTCCCTTTTTTTGCCACCTCATCAACAAAGGCATCTGTTATGTCAGGGAATTTATTGGTTGGCGAACTGGATGACTGAAACACGCCCCCTTCGGTCTCAATCGAACCAAGTATGCCGTTCAGTGCGTAAACAGCCATAGCAGCGTAGGTGCCGCGTATCTGCATTGCAGCCCCTGGCCCCATCCATACGGAACAGGCAGTGCCAGCTTTACCCATTGCACGCGCAACACGGACGATCTGCTCTGCCGGAATCAGGCTCTTCCCGGCGGCCCAGGCAGGAGATTTGTCTTTAAGTTCGATGTTCCACCATTTTATAAGTCCGTGAGTCTGTTTCTCCACAAAGGCAGCCTCATCAATGGCAACGCCGGTTTTGAAAAGGTTCTTCCCATCCTTGAAGTCGCCGACAAACTCCTTGCTCCAGAGCCCTTCGGTCAGAAGTACATGGGCTATGGCTCCGGCCAGAGCGCCATCCTCCCCCGGTTTGATCGGGAGCCATTCATTGGCTTTGACTCCGGATGTGGAGAGACGGGGATCAACTACGATGACTGTGCCGCGATCAAAAATATCGCCAAACTTGCTGATGGCATTCGGTACCTGGCGGTTGGAGGAGAGCGGATCACAACCCCAGATAACCAGACATTTTGTCTTTGCCAGATCATAATCGCGGTAGCCGAAGAAACCCTGTGTGTAGCCTGGTCCCATCTTCTCCGCCTCGGCGCAGATGGCACTGTGTGAAAAATAATTGCCGGTTCCGTAAATCTTGGGAAGGGTACCGTAGAGCAGGTCGGTGGCGGTTGAAGAGTAACGGCCACGCATGTAGGTCAGCTTTTCCGGATGACCGCTCTTGCGCAGCTCGATCATCTTGTCGGCCACCAGATCCAGCGCATCATCCCATGAAATCGGGACAAATCGGGGATCGATGCCGCGCCCTTTTTCAGGGTTCGTCCGCTTCATCGGAACCTTGATCCGGTCAGGGTCGTAGGTCTGCTGGATCATCAGGTGGCCACGCGGACAGCAGTAGCCGCCGTTGGCTTTTGACAACTGGTTGCCGCGAACCTTGCAGATACGCCCCTCCTGAACAAAGAACTCCACCGGACACCAGGCGGTGCAGCCCTGGCAGGTGGATGGGATCCATTCCCCTTTGGGGGGTTCACCGGCAGCCGGTATGTGGTGAGACGCAAAGGCGTTAAGCTTCGGCAGACCGATGGTTGCCACGGCGCCAGCCGCAGCGGTTAACTTGAGAAAATCTCTTCGTTTGATTTCCATTTAGCTTCCTCCTATTTTTTGTGACACTTGGCGCAATCGCCTTTAACTGAAAACGCTTTCTTGCCGTTGTGGCATGCGCCACACGACTTCCCCTTCTGCATCTCCTTCATACTGACAACCTTGTGCTGCCCCTTGCTCAGGTAAAGCTTGTCGTGGCAGTCGGTGCATGCCAGAGAGACCCCGCCAACATGAACCTCATGGCTGAAAACTGCGTCACCCCCCTTGTTCTTCAGGGTAATCTCCCCCCCGCCGACGGCTGCCAGTGCGCTGCCGATCCCCATCAGCGCGATACAGGCTGTTAATGCTGCGATTCTTTTCATGCGTCTGATCCTCCTTTCATGGTGTGATGGTAAGTATTCAACATACTACTGCATTCAAAATCCCCAGACATCTTTTGATCTCATCAATCAGCACATTCAGTGCCACCGGTTTGGATACATAACCGTCAAAACCATCTTCTATAAACCGCTCTCTGTCGTGCCGCAGCGAGTAGGCGGTCATGGCAATCACCGGTTGATGGCGGGATGTCCCCTTTTCCCGGCTCCGGATTTCTCTTAAAGCTTCTTCGCCACTCATAACCGGCATCTGAACATCCATCAGGATAAGATCGAACGACTGGCGCTTCATGGCATCAAGGCAGGCCAGGCCATTTTCCACAAAGACCCCTGAAAATCCGAGTTTACGGCAGATTGCTCTGTTAAACGCCATATTCATCTCATTGTCTTCAACAAACAGTACCTTCAGTTTCGGGCCAGCCCAGTCAAAAACTTTTGGCATGGTCTCTGTTTCCGGGGCGTTTGCCTGCAACGTGACGTTAAACGGCAGGATCAGCCTGAAACAGCTCCCCTCCCCCAGGGCACTTTCCACTACAAGAGTACCACCCATCAGCTCCGCCAGGTTACGGGAGATGGCAAGGCCGAGGCCGGTGCCGCCATAGTCCCGCGTAGTTGTGCTTTCAGCCTGGGTAAATGGTTTGAAGATATTCTCCAGGGCATCGGTCGCCATTCCTATGCCGGTGTCGCGAACAGAAATCTCTGTCAATACGGAAGAGTCATGCCATTCAAGAGTTCTGGCGGTGATGGTAATCCCCCCCTTTGCGGTAAACTTGGCGGCGTTGCTAAGGAGGTTATTCAGTATCTGTTTGATTCGGAGTATATCACCGGTGACTACTAACGGGATATCACTGCCCACATCGAGAGTAAAGAACAACCCTTTTTTGAAAATGGCAGATTTGTGCAGCAGCATGATATCGTCCAGAGCAGGTTTTAACCCGAAGTCAGAGTTTTCTATGGTAATCATCCCCGCTTCTATTTTGGAGAGGTCAAGGACATCGTTGATCAGTGCCAGCAGATGGTTACCGGATTTGGCAAGCATCTGCACATACCCCTCCTGCTCTTCAGTCAGCGTCGTCATCTCCAGAAGTTGGGTCATGCCGATAACCCCATTCATAGGGGTGCGGATCTCGTGGCTCATGTTGGAGAGGAATTCACTCTTGGCGCGGTTGGCAGCTTCGGCTTCTTCAGACTTTACTGACAGTTCCCTGTTCAGTAGTTCCAGCTTGAGTTGAGCCTGTTTGAGTTCGGTGACATCAGATATCAGCACAAAAAAACCCTTCACCTGATTGTTGACCAGGTCAGGGATGTAGTGCATCCAGGTATCAACGTTACTGCCATCCCTTTTGGTCAATTTACGTTCTAAATGCAGATGTTCCCCTTGTAATACAGCATTGTGGTACGATTTGCTCTCGTTGAAGACTTCGTCCCCCAACAGTTCACGCACATGAATACCCCGCATCTCCTCTTTTGTCCTGCCGAACCATTCCAGGTAGGCTGCATTGGCAAAACTGCAGTGCAGATCCCTGGTCCAGTACCCGATCGTGTCCGGAATGATGTCGGTCAGGTGCTGCAGGAAACGCTCATTCTTCTCTATGGTGAGAGCCATGTTTTTTTGCTCGGTAATGTCGTAAACAAGGACAATTATCCTGTCCGGCCTACCGGCATTATCGTACAGCAATCCGTTTGCCTTGTGTACCCAGATGGATTCACCTGACCTCGCAAGGTAGCGGTTATCGATTTCAAAATGATCCATCTCGCCTCTTATCATTTTTCCGATAAGCACCAGGTTAATCTCTCTGTCATCAGGGTGTATCAGATCGCTGATACGCATGGCAGCCAGTTCATCTCTGCTGTAGCCGAGCATCTTTCTAAACGCAGGATTGGAGTCAATAATGCTTCCGCTGACGTCAGCAATTCCGATTCCGGCAATGGTGCTGTTAAACAGCATCTGGAGACGCTGTTCACTCTCACGCAGGGCAAGTTCAGTTTCCTTGATTGCAGTGATGTCCTGTATTGTTCCTATGCTGTTGTGTGGTTTCCCCTGCTCATCATATGCAGTCTCTGTCTGTGCTCTTACCCAGGAAGTTTTTCCGTCTACCACGATACGATACATAACGTTATATCTGGCATTGGTGGCCAATGCATCTTCCCATGCTGCCAGTACCCTCGCTCGATCATCAGGGTGGAGAGTGGGCATAAACTGTTCAAATGTGATCCTCCTCTGCGCTGGCAAGCCCAGGATGCGACAGAGTTCTACAGAGCACTCACTTTTTTCGGTGGTATAGTCGTACATCCAACTGCCAACCTTGCCAACCATCTGGGCACGGTTCAGGTTTTCTTTGCTCTGTCGAAGCTTTTGCTCCGACTGTTTACGCTCGGTTATATCGCGGTAGAAGGCGAGCAGAAGTATTGTGCCGTTCATCTCAACCGGAAGCATACGCACCTCGGCAAAGAACTGTTCGCCGGTATCTACTCTGCGATGAAGCCACTCGATATCCTGCACTCCGTGTGTGAAAGCCTTTTCAATTAAACGTTCTGCTGCTGGATACGATTCGGAGCCATCAGGCTGAAACGGTGGGGAATATTCAGCGGGGTGTCTTTTCAGAATATCCTCGCGTGAAACGGCTCCGAACATCTTTACGGCAGCCTGATTGCAGTCAACAACACCATCGGCACCATAAAGAAATATGCCGTCAGGAGACGCAGTAAAGATCGTCTGGAATTTTTCTTTGACCTTGTCACTGTGTATTTCCGCACGTTTACGTTCGGTGACGTTCTCATGTGAAATAACTGCAAACCGGGTATCGAAAATGGTAAACGGAGAGATGGTGCAGGTAAACCAGCGCTCACTGGTGGGGGAGTGGCAGGGGTACTCCATACAGAAATAGGAAGTGTCACCGCTGATGACCGCTTTGATAGCGTCAGCGAAACGTACGATATCAGGCTCATCTTCCGTGCATGGCACCGTACATGCCTCCAGATAATTCGAGCCTGCGGAACACATATCGAGAACGCCGCCATTGTCAGCGGCAAAAGTATCCCAGGCACGATTGGTGAGGAGTATCGTTCCATCGGCGTCGATTACGCAGATATGGGCGCTGAGGCCATCAAGTGTGGCGTGGGTAAATGCCTCCTGCCTCCTCAAAGCAAGCTCCGTCTCTTTGAGTACGGTAATATCCAGTGCGGTTCCGACGCAGTTTACGGGCTGCTGCCCGTCAAATAGAATCTCTGCTTGCGCCTTCACCCAGCGGATTTTACCGTTTACTACAATACGATGCTCAATATTATATTCAGCTCTGGCGACTAAAGAAGCTTCCCATGCTGCCTTTACCATCTCTCGATCGTCAGGGTGGAGGAACTGAAAAAATTGCTCTAAAGAGATTTTGTCCTGCGGCGGGATTCCAAAGATGTAAAAGGCTTCTTCAGACCATTCCATATTGCCGGTGGCAAAGTCGAGCGACCAACTGCCAAGCCGTGCGACCGCCTGGGCACGGTTCAGGTTTTCTTCGCTCTGGCGCAACTTGATCCCAGCATTTTTCTGTGCTGTAATATCCTTGTCAACGCCACGATAACCGAGCAGGTTGCCGGAGACATCGAGAACAGGCACTCCGTTGGTAACCAGCAGCACCCTGTGGCCATCCTTATGGATATTCCAGTTTTCCAGATCCCTTATAGGTGCTTTAAGCTGGATGATTTCACTAAAAAGAGTTCCAACCCGCTCAAGTTCTGCCGGTTGCATCTGGTCAAAGGGGGGTCTTCCGATCATCTCTGCGGCGGTATAGCCCAGAAAGCGCTCCACCTGCGGCGAGCAGTAAGTATAGCGCCCCGCTGCATCCACTTCCCAGACCCAGTCTGTCATATTCTCAATAATGGCGTTAAGGATGCTGTTCGCAGTAGCTGTTTCCTGGCGTGACTGTTCCAACTGTTTTTCGACCAGCAGTCGGCGGGCACACCCCAGCAGTGCCTCATAAAGCTTACTGCTGACCACCGGCTTGACAATATATCCGCTGACACCGAGATCAATACTCCGCTTCAGATAATGAGTCTCCTCGAAAGCGGATTGGATAATAACCGGAACCTCCGGATCAGCGCTACGGATCTCCTCCAGCATGGCCAGTCCATCCATCACCGGCATCCGGATATCGGTGATGATAATATCCGGATTGTGCTGCCGCCAGAGGTCCAGACCTTCCGCTCCGTTTCTGGCGGTTAGAAGCCGCCCGACCGGGCGCGACAGAAATTCGCCGGCCTGCTTGCGGGCG
>Ga0194060_10003980_pt1 | contig 10319 bp, 13 predicted proteins | sample SepL225m_MetaG_FD_163427 | JGI IMG/M metagenome (GOLD analysis project Ga0194060, IMG submission 163427) | Anoxic zone freshwater microbial communities from boreal shield lake in IISD Experimental Lakes Area, Ontario, Canada - Sep2016-L222-5m | ecosystem: Environmental > Aquatic > Freshwater >... | reverse complement strand
TTGTTTTTGATCGCCCGCTACCTGGAGCGGATTGGCGACCACGCCACCAACATTGCGGAAATTGCCATATTCGTCGCGGAAGGTCGCGATGTGAGGCATCATTCAGACCGCAAGGCAGACACCGGGGGGCAGTAGCCGGAAGCGAGAAGGCGGCACGGCCGACAGGCCCAACACCGTCTCTTTCATTTTACTCCGGGTTCTGGAGTCTTTTTCCTGGCATCCGTGCTTTGGACGATTTCCCGGAGGATGGTGCGGTATCCCTTTTTCCCCGCCTCCATTTCATCGGTCACTTCCTTGACGATGGTTCGGGTGCCTTTCAAGGCCTCCTGTTCGACATTGAATTCGTGAGTTCCGATACGGATGACATCACCCGCCTTGAGAATGGCCACCTCGGTGCGAACCCCGTTGAGGTAGATCCCGTTGCGTGAATTCATGTCCTTGATCACAAGATCACGATCCCACTGTCTGATTTCCGCGTGGATCCGCGAGATCCGGGTTTCCGGAATACTGACGTCGGCTTCCGGAGACCGCCCGAATGTCAGGGAGGCTCTTCCCGTCAGGAGTATTTCATTGGTATTGCCGTCAACATTGGTGAATTTCAGGAACATAGCAACCTCCACTCCGTGTCATCCCCTGCACCATACCAAAACTTCCGAGACTTCGGCAAGAACCCTCCGTCAGTCGTCATGAGGAATCGTTCCCTTCAAGGCGAGAGGGAGGCCCGCGATAATGAAAAGGACGGTGTCGGCAACGGTGGCCAGGTCCTGGTTAAGCCAGCCTTGCAAGTCCCGGAATTCCCGTCCGAGGGAAGATTCAGGCACTATGCCCATGCCGACCTCGTTGCTGACGATAATGACGCCGGTGTGACTATTCTTTAGCGCCGCAAGCAACTCTTGTTTCCGCGCCCGTACGGCGGGTTCGCCCTCCTTCAGGAGCACATTCGTCAACCACAGCGTGGCGCAATCCAGCAGGACGCCGTCATGGGCGGGCGCGGTGTCGCAAATCACGCGGGCCACATCGAGTGGTTCCTCGACGCAGCCCCAGCGCGCCCCGCGCTGTTGCTGGTGAAGCTTGACGCGGTTTGCCATTTCCTGATCCAGTGTTTCCGCCGGCGCAAGATAGAGTGGCTTCATCCACCACTGCTCCGCCAGGCGCTGGGCATAGGTGCTCTTGCCGCTGCGTGCCCCGCCCAGAACGAGAACGATTTGCTTATTACCCTTCATAGACAGTCTGCCAGTCTTGTAATGGATGACAACGTATCATCGTATCCGAAAGTCTCCAGCGTCAAGACATCGTTATAGTTCCCGATGGAACGGAGCGTCTCCCGGACAAGGGGAATGGGTGAACGGTCCAGTGAATAATGCCGCGACGACAGGTCGGTCCCATAGAGATGAATGATCCGGGTCCGGGGCAGCCAGCGTTTGACATGGGCGCGCCAGTCCTGGTTCATTTGCCAGAGATGGCCGAAGTCGAGGCAAATGCCAAAGGGGATTTCAGCGAGCAGGGGTTCACACCATTCAAAGGGATACCCGAGATTCTCCACGCAGAATTGCCGGGGATCCTCGACCTCGAGGGATAGCATTTTCATCAGGGGGAACGAGTCCTCCTGCCACTGCCGCACCCGGTCAGGCGTTGCATCATCCTTAATTCCCTCCACATGCAGGATCCAGCCGTGCGGGTTCAGCGGGCGGCATGCTTCCATGAGGCGCCGGGCGACGGCGAGAAAGGCTTCCCGTTCCGCGCGGTCCGGACTGCCCATGGCCTTGTCGATCGGGAAGTGGACGGTGAAGGAAAGGTTATTCTCGGAGGCCAGGGCCTTCCACCGTTGAATATCGGCGGGAGAGGGGAAATTCGAAGCCTCGGACGATTCAAAGAAAACCAACTCAATGTCATCCACCACCGGCGCCAGTGCCCGGATATTGGTCTCGATGTCAGCTGGATAGACATACGAGGTCACTCCCAGGCGGAAGGGTACTGGATGAGTCAGAGACGGGAGATCCGGGAATGCGCCCTCTTTCCCATCAGGGGCGAGGGTCGGGGTGAGGGTGTTCATAGCGGTTATTTCCCCGGCATGTACTTCACGATTTTGACGGATTCAGATGTCACGAGTCCGCCGCATCGGCTTTCTTCGAGGAGTTGGTCAAGGACGGGTCTGAACGCCGTGATTTTCGGCTCCGTGTCCGCGATCTCGATCACGACCGGAAGATCGGACGAAAGATCCAGAACCCGGTTCGTCCGGAAGTGGCTGGAGGCGCCATAGGACATGAGTCCCCGCAGAACCGTGGCGCCAGCCAGGCCGGCTTCGTGCGCTTTTTTCACAATGACTTCATGCAGGGAGGTGTGGTGATGGAGGTCGCTCTCTCCGATGAAAATCCTCAGTAATGTTGCTTCACTTTCAGGCTTCATGGCTTTCTCCTAATGCATCCAGTTTCGGACGAGACTCACACAACTCATTCCAGCAATAAACGCCAGGACGGCTCCGAAAAAAGTTCCATTCAGGTAAACGATGGAGTGGAGCCATTCCCCATCCCGGACCATCTGGATCAACTCATAGATTAAGGAGGATAGCGTGGTAAACCCTCCGCAGAACCCCGTGGCGAGAAACAGGCGGGCGGCAGGCGAGAGGATTTCCGTGGCCGCCGCGAGTTGACTGACGATTCCGATAACAAAGCATCCGGCCAGATTGGAGGCGAGGGTTCCCCACGGCATCGGGGCTCCCGGCGCACTCAAGCATAACGTCAGGCCGAACCGGCAGAGACTGCCGATGAGTCCGCCCAGCCCCACCATTATGTATGGAAAAAATGAGTTCATTTAATTCAGGGTTGTTAAGTTGTCGAGTTGTTAGGGGAAGAGAAGCAACTTCCCAACAACTTAGCAACCCAACAACTTAACAACCGGACTTATTCCTCAACCGGAACATTCATCACGCGTACAGGTGTGCCTGCCGCAACCATGCTTGCGAGTGTGGTGATGTCCCAGTTTGTCAGGCGAAAACAACCGTGGGATTCCCGTCGCCCGATGGTTTCCGGATGAGGGGTTCCGTGCATGCCGAATCCGGGGGCGTTCAGACTGAGCCAATAAACGCCGACAGGGTTTCGCGGACCAGGGGGAATAATCAGTTTTCGGCCGATTTCCCGGGCGTGCGCCGATTCCGGGAAGTTGTCGGGATCAAAGGTGTAGTTTGGCCTGGGGGCGAAAGCGATAAGCGTCAGATCGCCCGCCGGAACCTTGTTCAGTTTCTTGGCGATGGAGCAGGGGAACGAGGCAATGAGGTCATTATTGGTATCGTAGGCACGGATACGGTAGGCGCTGCAGTCCACTTCAAGACGCGCGGCATCCATGCGCCAGTCGTCCGCCCGTGAATTTGGAACGACGACCCGTGTTCCTGCGATGACACCTCCCCAGTTTGTAATGGCGGGATTGAGGCGTCGAAGGAATAACAGGGAGACATGGAACTGTTCGAGTAATACCTCATCAAGGCTGCTGCAGGCCATGGCGGGAACCTTGGCGGCTTCCTCCCAGTCCGTCGGCGCTGTGCCCACTTTGCCCAGATCGCCGTCGGTTATTGTATAAGTTCCGGTGGCGGGTTCGGTGTCGGACATAAGATCCTTCCGGGCCTCGGTAACGGTCATGCCCATGGACTGCGCGTAATCATGGAGGGCTTGCGTCGTACGGGATCCGGCCTGGCCGTCGATGAGTCCGACACCGAAACCATTCCGGTCCAGGGCGGCTTGAAGGGTTGCGGTTTCTTTCACGCTTGGGGCTTTGAGTCCGGACTTGGGCGGCCGAGTGGTGGCCATGACCAGGGTGGAAGTGCTGGTAATGCTGACGGTCGCCTGATGGTTGGTCGTGGCGGGATAGGGCACGGGGCGGTGTTTGACCCGTGTTACCAGCGTGGTAGAGATCTTGATGGTTGGCAGTGTGGAAGCCGTCTGGCCCTGGCCAGACACCGGCCAGAGGCTTGCCAGAATAACAAGGATGGGGACAATCATCTTCATAACCATGACCGAAACCGTATCCGGCCCAAGGGATGCTGGCAAGCGGTTTTTCTGTGAATTCCTATGAAGCAGTTAATAATTGTTGTAGATTCGACAACTATATTATAACTAGTGATAGCAGTGCTGCAAGGCTGAGGCCGATTTGAATATTGACAATATAACCACGAAAGTAATATATAGGTAATATTTGAATGATATATCAAGTGAGAATCAGAAAGAAGGTCGTGAAGAATCTTGACCGTTTGGCGTTAGAGGTGCGGCAGTTATTCTTCCTGCTTGTGGAAGATCTTAAGCAGTTCGGGCCGATCCAGAAGGACTGGAAGAATTATTCAAAACTGGGCGGGACTCGATACCACTGCCATCTGAATTACAGTCATGTGGCATGTTGGACTTGGGAAAAGAACACAATTGAAGTTGAGGTATATTATGTTGGCAGTCGTGAAAAAGCCCCATATTGAAATCGCCCTGAGCGGGGAGAATCCAGTTGAGTTGCTGAATTGGATTCGGCGTAAATTTGAAGTGAGCATTCTGACACCCTGGCGCGAAACAAGTGTTTCGGTTGAAGAGACGGAATTCTGGCGGGATATGAACAGGAACAGGGCCGGTAATCTACTGGCTGGAGCCCGGCTGAAAGCTGACATGACACAAACTGAACTGGCGGAGAAAGTCGGAGTCCGACAAAATATGGTAAGCGAATACGAAAACGGGAAACGCACCATGTCTCCATCCATGATCAAGCGTTTCTCGCAGGTCTTGGGCCTGGACTCAGGCCGTTTGCAGGCAAGAGACGGAGAACCTGACTATCGGGCCTTATAACCCAGGGCCTCGATGGCGTGGCGTAGGGCGTCCGGGTTGAGTGCGATACCGCTCACGGTTGCGGTTCCTTTGGCAAGGCTCACTCTGTGGCGACCTCTTCGCGGGGCTCGCCGCGCAACAAGGCCACGCCCAGAATCACCAGGAGCGCCACGGCGCAGAGAATATCGAAAATCGATCCTGCGGAAGTCATATCCATCTGACAATGGGCCGCATGATCCATGGCGGGGATGGAGATCAGTCCGAGCGGGGCCAGTACGCTGTCCAGCAGGAGGCCTCCGACGATGGCGCTGACGGAAATCGTGGCAAGGTAGAGAAGGGCGGTCCGGCGGCCCATGACCCGCCAGACCATGCCGATGGTGGCGGCATTGGTGGCGGGGCCGGTGACCAGGAACGCGAATGCCGCGCCGGGGGAGACGCCCTGATGGATCAGCGCCCAGGCGATGGGAACGGAAGCGGTTGCGCAGACATACATGGGGATACCCAGCGCCATCATGATCAGGATGCCAACGATACCGCCGGTCAACATGGGGCCCAGGGCGTGCCGGAAGAAATCTTCGGGTAACAAGGACGAAATCAACGCCGCCACAATCAGGCCGATGATCAAGGGTTTGGCGAGATCGCGAGGCAGTGTGGAGGCCGCATAGGTGACGATGCGCTTGAGTCGTCCGCCTCTCGCCCCGGAGGAACAACAGACGTCGGCGGGTACGGGCGGTGGGGCGGATTTGACGGTGCCTGCGGGTTCAGCCAGATCGACCGCCACGCCGCCAATAATACCGCTGATCAGTGCCGCAATGGGGCGGAAGAGCGCGAACGTTCCGCCCAACAGACTGTAGGTGATGGCGATGCTGTCCACACCCGTCTGGGGCGTGGAGATGAGGAAGGCCGTTGTGGCCCCGGATGTGGCTCCGTGCCGTCGTAAAGAGGCTGAGACCGGAATGACGCCGCATGAGCATAACGGGAGCGGAACTCCAAACGCCGACGCCTTCAGAACCGACAGGATACCCTTTCCTCCAAGATGTCGCTCCACGGCGGAGGGCGTGATGAAGACAGACAGAATCCCGGCCACCAGGAATCCCAGTAGCAACGATGGCGCCATTTGGACTAGCACCGTCCACAGCCCTTCCGGGATAGAGGGCAGTCGTTCAAGAAGCGTGGATACGATGTCATTCATAATTACAACCACAAGGGTAATTCACCGGGGGAGCGGGAGTCAAGGTGGCCGGAGGTGAGCAGGATGTCGAGTTGGGCGAGCAGGCGTTCCTTGTCGCGGGGAAGCCGCGCTTCGAGCGGGATGATGTTTGAACTGTGATTTGCACGGAAGACGGTATTGGTCAATTCCAGCGCCTCCACAATCAATCGCAATTCCTCTACCACCTGGCGTTCGGTGATCATGGAGAAGGCGCCGGTCTCGACCGCGCGGTGTAGTTCGGTGCCGGGAATGGGGACTACTCTCAACGCGGAGAGCAGGCGTGGTTGCATGGCATTTAGGGCGGTCGCAGTGGCCTCCGCATGTTCTCGCAGGCGGGTCTTGCCGCCCAGCCCCAGCAGGATCATCACGGAAACTCTCAGGCCGCAAGCCTGGGCGCGGCGGCCGGCCTCGCTCATATCGACGGCGGTTTCGCCTTTGCATACGGCCCGCAACGTGACCTCGTCGCCGCTTTCAAGTCCGAGGTATAGGGTGTGGAGTTTCCGCTCGCGCAGTTCGAGAAGTTCCGAATCGGTCTTCGACCGGATGGCGCTGCCGGTGGCATAGAGGTTGACGCGGGTGAGCGCGGGGAAGTGTTCGGACAGCATAATCAGGATGGCCTTCAACTCCTCAAAAGGTCTGCGCATGACATCGCCGTCGGCCAGGAAGATGCGGCGGGTGTCGGGAGCAAAAAGTGCCTCATGGGCAATCAGACGCGCGACTTCAGGAAGAGAACGGCGTTGGTAAGGAATAGACTGGTACATGCCGCAGAAGGTGCAACGGTTGTAGGGACACCCCTGATCGACCTGAAGGATCAGGCTATCGGCCTCTGCGGGCGGGCGAAAGAGTGGATTATTGGAACTCATGAGACAGCCAACCCCTCAAAATAATGAGAGCGACACCCGTGATCAACCTGCCTGGTGCCGCTCTCTTTCTCTGGAGACTTTGGCGATCTTGTCGTCCTTGTTGCCAGGGTCAGCCTTGTTTTATTATTTACCGGTCGAAAGCCGACCTTGACTTGGCTGCACCCCTGTCTCCCTATGCCTGCATTATACTGCTTTCCCCATGGGGCGTCCATGGGTGCGGCACAATTTTCATATTTTTCTCAGTAGCATTCGGATGAGTAATGGAGTAATGGAGGGATGCAATTATGCGGGAGTGCCGTTATGCAGATGATGATTGATTCACTTGGAGTGTCACAGTACCCGTCGCCCTTGCCGTGGAGTGTGGATGGGCAATGCCGTGTCCCTTACCGCATCGTGCGGGATGTGGAGACAGGCGTCGGCGAGGATATACTCTTTGAAGTTGCCGGTCCCCGGAAGGATCTCTTTTTTGATGGTACCCAGGTTCGGGCTGGGATTGTGACGTGCGGTGGACTGTGTCCCGGTCTCAATAATGTGATCCGGTCAATCTATTATGAATTAACGCATGCGTATGGTGTGAGGGAAGTCTATGGTTTTCTTTATGGATATCAGGGCTTGGATCCCGCAAGCGGGGAGGAGCCGTTGAGACTGACCACCGATTTTGTCGACCCCATCCACAAACGGGGCGGAACGGTGATCGGCACATCGCGCGGGCCTGTGGACCCCGTCGTGGCCGTCGACAATCTCGTAAAGCGCGGGATCAATATACTCTTCTGCGTGGGTGGCGATGGCACCCAGCGCGGGGCCAACGCCCTGCATCACGAGGCTGAACGGCGCGGCTATCCCCTCGCGGTCGTGGGAATTCCCAAGACGATTGACAATGACGTCGGGTTCGTGGCCCGTACCTTCGGTTACTCCACTGCGATTGAGGCGGCGCGTGACATTATTGATAGCGCGCATATGGAGGCCCGGAGTGTCCAGAACGGGATCAGTCTGGTTAAGGTCATGGGGCGCAATTCGGGGTTCATCGCGGCGGGCGCCACGATTGCCAGTCAGGATGTGAACTTCACCCTCATACCGGAGGAACCATTTGCCCTGGAGGGAAAAGCAGGATTTCTGGCCGTGCTGCAGAGGCGGATGAAGAAGCGCTCGCATGCCGTGGTTGTGGTGGCGGAGGGAGCGGGGCAGGATCTGATGGCACAGAATGACACCGGGCGCGATGCTTCGGGTAATGTGAAGTTCCAGGATATCGGACTCTTCCTGCGCCAACGCATCGAAGCCTCGTTCAAGGCGGCGGGGATCCCGGTCGCGATGCGGTATTTTGATCCGAGTTATGTGATCCGCAGCCGTCCGGCTAATTGTGAGGATTCCATCCTTTGTGATCTCTATGCGCGTCACGCGGTGCATGCCGCCATGGCCGGCAAGACCGGACTGGTGATCGGCTACCTTCACGACACCTTCATCCATGTCCCGGTCGAGGCGCTGGTCGCGGAGAAGAAACGCCTTGATCCCGGTGGCGGCTGGTGGCATGCCGTATTGGCGGCCACAGGCCAGCCTGCGAAATTCGAGACTTCTCTAGCATCAGAAAAACCCTGATAGCGAATCAGGGTATTCCTGATTGTCGAAAAAAGGTCACTCTGGCATGATGTTGGCAGTCAGTGGGTGAGGTGGTGAAGTCAATCTATGATGTCACATCCCCCTGTGATAGATCGCTCGGCGCTGTTCCTCCGCAAGTTATGGCAGAGCATCCAACCACCTCCCCGCTGAGTTTTTTTCATCCACGGCCGCGCTCCTTAAGGATAGTCTCTCTCGCATCAGAAACCCGGTTCGCACTATTGACGCGCGGTTTCAATGGTGTTACGATGCTGCATATTCATAACACATGGATTGGTGATCCGGATTTCGATGGCCTGCACACCTGCAACGAGAGGGATTCATTATGCACATGGCAGATGCGTTGATTTCACCCGCAGTGGGCGGGACGATGTGGGCGGTGACCGCCGGATTGATGGCGTGGTGTGCGCGGAAGGTGAAGGAAAGCCGGGATGACAGCCTGATCCCGATGATGGGGGTTCTGGGGGCCTTTATCTTCACGGCGCAGATGATCAACTTTTCGATTCCGGCCACGGGTTCCAGTGGACATCTCGGCGGAGGATTGATTCTGGCGATACTACTGGGCCCCTATGCGGCCTTCCTCGTGATCGCATCGGTGTTGACCGTTCAGGCGCTATTCTTTGCCGATGGCGGACTGCTGGCGTTGGGATGCAATGTCTTCAATCTTGGGTTTTTCCCCTCGTTCATTGCTTATCCCCTACTTTACAAACTGATCGCGGGGAAAGACCGGATTGGGGCGCGGGCTTGGGTTGCCGCTTTGGTGGCTGGCATCGTTGGGTTGCAACTGGGCGCCTTTGGTGTGGTTCTGGAAACCAGGATGTCGGGAATCTCCGATTTGCCGTTCAAGACGTTTGTCCTGATGATGCAGCCGATCCATTTGGCAATCGGAATCGTGGAAGGCTTGACGACCGCGGTGGTGGTGGCTTTTGTTGCCCGTGCGAGGCCCGAGGTGATGGATATTCCATCCAAGCGGAACCGGAGTTTACGGCCTGTATTGATTGGCCTGCTGGTCGCAGCCGCGACGCTGGGTGGCGTCGCCAGTTGGTTTGCCTCCACCCATCCTGACGGTCTCGAATGGTCTATCTCGAAGGTGACAGGTCGAGAAGAGTTCGCGGGAACCGAGGACGGAGTGCATGGGAAACTGGCCGCCATCCAGGCGAAGACGGCCGTGTTGCCGGATTATGGATTTAAGGCGGCCCCCGCAGAAAACAAGTCAGCCGAACACGGTGCGGTCACCCCGGAGCCCTGGCCTGCCGTGAAAACCGGAACTTCCGTCTCGGGAATCGTGGGTGGGACACTGACATTGGCCTTGGCGGCGTTGATAGGCTTTGCTTTGAAAGCACGCATGAAAGTGGCATGATTCGCTCATGAAAAAAGAAACAGTCAGCCGCTTTAGTCTCTCCATGCCCGCCGGGTTGGTGCGCCGGTTGGATCAGATGGTAAAGTCCAAGGGGTTTGTCAACCGCTCCCAGGCGGTGGCCGACATGGTGAGTGCACATCTGGTGGAGCATCAGGGCGAGGAGGGGGATCGCGAGATCGCCGGCACCATTACTCTCGTCTATGACCACCACAAAAGGAATGTCCAGGCGTTGCTGACGGATATCCAGCATGATCACCAGGATGTTATTATCGCCACCCTGCACGTACACCTCGACCATCACAACTGCATGGAAGTGCTGGCGGTGAGAGGGAAGGCGGCGACCGTCAGACTTGTGGCCGACCAGTTGATCGCGGCGCGGGGTGTGAAGCACGGGAAACTGACCGTCACGACGACGGGCGGGGATATTGATTAATGTCGGCCGGCACCGCATCGTTTCTTGAAGTAGGCCGACTGGATGAGTC
>Ga0194060_10003979_pt1 | contig 10319 bp, 12 predicted proteins | sample SepL225m_MetaG_FD_163427 | JGI IMG/M metagenome (GOLD analysis project Ga0194060, IMG submission 163427) | Anoxic zone freshwater microbial communities from boreal shield lake in IISD Experimental Lakes Area, Ontario, Canada - Sep2016-L222-5m | ecosystem: Environmental > Aquatic > Freshwater >... | reverse complement strand
CCGCCGGGCTTTCCTCGTCTCGCGGGTGAACCTGGCGCTGTCGTTCCCGCTGCTGTTCTTCATGGCCGCAGGAGCGCATTCGGCGATCTATTTCTAAGCGTCGGCGGAATGAGGGGAGGCTTCCCCTCGTCGTGCAATGTGCTTGTGGAGCCGCCGCGGGGGCGATTTAACGCGCCGCGGGAGAGATCTGGTCCAGGCCCTTGATGGGCGTTCCTGCCGCAATAGCGCGCTTCTTGAACCAGCCCTGGTTCATTTCAAGGGCGTAGCGTACCGGCCGCGCAGCGCAATGGGTGGTCTCATCCAGCGGCTGCATGTCGGCGATGTTGACGATCTCGCCGCGCTCGTCGATGAACGCCACGCTCAGCGGGATCAGGGTGTTTTTCATCCACATGCAATGGGGCGCGGCTTCGTCGAACAGGAATACCATGCCCGCCCCCTGAGCCATGGACTTGCGCTGCATCAGCCCCTGCGAGCGCGTGCTCATGCTGGCGGCTATTTCAGCCTGAATTACATGTATGCCGGCACTGAGTTTGGCCGTAGGCAGAGGTGGCTGCTGCGCCAAAGCCGGTGCAGCCCACAAGGTCAGCCCGACGAAAGCTGTGCCGAAGCCAGCGAAATACCGACGCCGAACAGACTGAAGTTCCTGACCCATATGCGAATATCTGTCCTAGAAATAAAAAAAGGCAGGGGTGAACCCTGCCCTTTTTTGAGAAAAGCGAGATTACTTCTTCTCGGCCTTTTTCTCTTCCTTCTTTTCAGCTTTCTTCTCTTCTTTCTTCACTTCGGCCTTTTTCTCATCTTTCTTTTCGGCCTTGGCTTCTTTCTTCTCTTCTTTCTTCGGCGCGTCGGCAGCAACAGCGGCTACGTTAACCGAAGCGAAAACGGCGGCGATGATCAGCGACAGAAGTTTGCTCATTTGTTCCCTCTCTATTTAAGTTAAGTGTGGTGTAACCAGCCTACGTAGCTAGTCAGCCCGAATAACGCTTCTTGCGGCGCTTGGTTGACTCAGACCGACTGGCATTCTACAACAAAAAACTGGCGCCAGGAACATCCGGACGCCAGTTTTATTGCTTTCAAATCAGTCAGTTCGATTAGGAAGCTTTCTTGGCTTTCTTGGCTTTCTTGGCTTTCTTGGCTTTGCCTTCGGCTTTGGGGGCGTCGGCTTTGGCCGCAGGCGCGGCGGCGGGCGCAGCGGCGGGCGCAGCCGGGGCCGCAGGCGCGGCGGGCTTGGCTTGCGCAAAAGCGGTGGCGCTCGACGCGGCGAACACGGTTGCTACCAGGACGGAGATCAGCTTGTTCATGGATGTTCCTCTCTAAGGGTTAGATTTTGGCGACAGGCAATAAAATGCGGTGTCACCCGCAATAACGCCCGGATTGGACGCCGGTTGACAAGCTAAAGCCATTTTTCCGGGATGGCCGCCTGCCGCCACTCCCCCGGGGGGAGCCCGTCCAGCGTCCATGGGCCTATGGCAGCGCGTATCAGGCGCAAAGTGGGGTGTCCGACCTTGGCCGTCATACGCCGGACCTGGCGATTCTTGCCCTCCTTAAGTTCCAGTTCGATCCAGGCCGTCGGGATTTGCAGGCGCGTCCGGATCGGGGGATTGCGCGGCCACAGGCCGCCGGGCTCGTCCATAAGCCGCGCCCTGCATGGCTGGCTGACAAAATCGCCCAGGTCCAGTCCGGAGCACAGCATTCGGATGGCCTGCGGCGACGGGACGCCTTCGACCTGAGCCCAATAGGCCTTGGCGAGCTTGCGCTCCGGCTCGGCGATGCGCGCCTGCAACCGACCATCGCCTGTAAGTACCAGCAAGCCTTCACTGTCGGTATCGAGCCGGCCGGCGGGATATACGTCCGGGACGGGAACGTAATCCTTGAGGCACGGACGTCCCTCGGCGGAGGTGAACTGGCACAGCACGCCGTAGGGCTTGTTGAACAGGATCACTGCGGCCATGAGTGCAAGTCCCTACGGTCAGGCCTCGAACGACGCCGCCCGGGTTGCGATTCGGTCAGCCCGGTCTACGGGGGAGGAAGCCGGGGGAATTCGCCTCAGGGAAACGCATAGCACAACGCCCGCAGTCGCGGGCGTTGTGCGGATGCTGCCTTGCAGGCTGAAAGGGCCGGCGCTTACTTGGTGCCCCAAGGCTTGATCGCTGCCTTGAGTTGCTTGTAGCCTTCAAGGAAGCGGGGTCGCTTGCTGCCGTAGACCTTGTCAAAGATTTCCAGTTGCGCGTCCAGCCAGCTCGCCAATTCCTTGTTGCCTGGGTTCGCCGCCTTGTAGGCATCGTTGATCAGGATGAAATGGATGCGCGGATCGTAGGGCTGCTTTTCCCCGCCCACGGTTTCGTCACCGGCCAGCAGGCGCAACAGCATCGCATCGGCAGACCCGAGGGTCTGTTCGTAGATCGGCGCGCCCTCGATACGGTACATGACGCTGGTCATGTCCTTGCCGTTGGTCATGGTGAAGCCCATTTCTTTCCAGAGCTTCTTCATGTCGACCTTGGCGCCGGCCTTGTCGAGCACGATCTGGCCCCAGTCGCGCAGCACGTCGGGCGCGTCGGCCATCAGGTCGGTGATGCGGTCGCCGTCGAGGTCGGTCGCGTACACGATGCAGGGCCGCTGGCGGATCATGTCGTGCAACATCAGGCCGAAGTTGGTGTCGGAAATGTGCTCGTAGACGTCCCCGCCCCAGTTTTCCATGCCGGCCTTGAAGTCCTTGGGCAGCAGCGCGACGATGGCGTCGACGTTGGCGCGGTGCTCCTCGTAGGCATCCACCGTGTACTGGCGCTTGAGTTTGAACTTCGTGCCCTGCAACAGCCAGCGGAAAATGCCGGCGTTGACTGCGTCTTCCTGCGCCTGGGTCGGCTTGGTGGCGACGCGGCCGATCTGGCCGGTTTCGTGCACCATCTTCAGGAACAGGCGCGCGGCGTAGGCCATGCGCACACCGGGGGTGTTCATTTCGGAGTGGATGATGCCGGTCGCTGGATCGACCTTGAAGTGCTTCTTGTCCTGCGAGTAGGGAAGGCCGGGCATGAAGCGGATGCTGGTAATGCCGCCGTACGGCCGCACATTGCAATAGACGCCCGCCGCCGTTCGCAGCGGCGCATTTGCGGATTTGCCCGCGACCACGACCTTCCTGCCATTTTCGTTGACCATGAAGTCGCCCGCGGTGGACCACTTGAGCGCCGTGTAGTCGAGCTTGCCGAACCACTCGAGCGAGACGAGCTTGGTATCGTGGCGGAACTGGGCCATCATGGGCACGCCCAGGAACGGCAGGCCGAGGACGTCCAGCGCCATGATCGTACCATTGAGCGCGTACATGTCCGTGAACGCATGCGCGACCGGCTTTATGTTGCCGGACTGGTTTCCGCCTTCCCAGATGATGGCGTCGGTGAATCCCTTCGGCTGGATCTTGGACCGCTTGTAGATGCCGTCGAGATATTTGAACAGGTCGCCGTCTTGTTCTTCCTGCGCGATCTTCAGCAGGTCGAGTGCTTGAGTCATATCGCTTCGTCTCCGTTTGATTTTGGTGGGTCTAAGTGGTCGGCGCGTTACGCCGGGTATGAGGCGCCCAGAAGAAATCTGGCGAACGGTCCATGCCGCATGTCCACTCTGCCATTCCCTTGTTGGTGCATGGGGCAATTATCTCACTTATTCCCCTCCGCCGGATACGGGCAAAGGCTCTGTTCAACCCTGCTCGGCGGCGAGCATTGCGCCGCACCGCGACACCGATTAGGATTACACTGAAACTGCATTTCCTTTGAAGTGTGCGGTCGAGGGCTGAGCTAATATGGCGGTCGGCGAAACTTTTTATCGCACGTTATGATAAAGGGCGGGTCCAACCGAAATTGACTGGGCCATCAATCTGGCTTAGTGTTTTAGGTGGGTGTACAAGCATGGCGAACCGGGCGCGTGAAGGCACCGTTTTAGAGGCGAAAAAGGCCAAGGCCAAACCGCCGCCGCTGTTCAAGGTATTGTTGCTGAACGACGACTACACGCCGATGGAGTTCGTGGTGGTCGTTTTGCAGACGTTCTTCAGCCTGAGTCGCGAACAGGCGACGCAAGTGATGCTGAAGGTGCATAAAGAGGGTATGGGGGTATGCGGCGTCTATCCAAGGGACGTCGCCTCGACCAAGGTAGAGCAGGTGGGCAGCTTCGCCCGCAAGCATCAACATCCGCTTCAATGCGTGATGGAGGAAACTGAATGATTGCGCAGGAACTCGAAGTCAGCTTGCACATGGCCTTTGTCGAGGCACGGCAGAAGCGCCATGAATTCATCACGGTCGAACACCTGCTGCTCGCGCTGCTGGACAATCCAACCGCGGCCGAGGTGCTGCGCGCCTGCGCCGCCAACGTCGACGAACTGCGCAAGAACCTCTCCGGTTTCGTCGCCGAACATACGCCGACCGTGGCGGGCACCGAAGAGATAGACACACAGCCGACGCTGGGGTTCCAGCGCGTGATCCAGCGCGCCATCCTGCACGTGCAGTCCTCCGGCAAGAAGGAAGTGACCGGGGCGAATGTTCTGGTGGCGATCTTCGGTGAAAAGGATTCGCACGCGGTCTATTATTTGCACCAGCAGGGCATCACGCGGCTGGACGTGGTCAATTTCATTTCCCACGGCATCACGAAGACGCCGCAAACGCCGGGAGCCAAGCCGGAGACGGGCGAAGAGCAGCAGGACGAGCAGGCCGCCCACGGCGCCCTCGAGACCTACACGCTCAACCTCAACGCCCAGGCGCTGGTGGGCAAGATCGACCCGCTCATCGGCCGTGAACGCGAGTTGGAGCGCGTGATCCAGACCCTGTGCCGCAGGCGCAAGAACAATCCGCTGCTGGTGGGCGAGGCCGGCGTGGGCAAGACCGCCATCGCCGAAGGCCTGGCGCGGCGCATCGTCGAGGGCGCGGTGCCCGAGGTGCTCGCGCGCTGCCAGGTGTACGCGCTCGACATGGGTGCGCTGCTCGCGGGCACCAAATACCGCGGCGATTTCGAGCAGCGCCTGAAGGCGGTGCTGAAGCAGCTGCTGGACAACTGCAACGCGATCCTGTTCATCGACGAGATCCACACCCTGATCGGCGCCGGCGCCGCATCCGGCGGAACCCTGGACGCATCCAACCTGCTCAAACCCGCACTCTCCTCCGGGCAGCTGAAGTGCATAGGCGCGACCACCTACAACGAATATCGCGGCGTGTTCGAAAAAGACCACGCCCTGTCGCGCCGCTTCCAGAAGATCGATGTGGCCGAGCCTTCGGTCGAGGAAACCGTCGCCATCCTGCGCGGCCTGAAGAGCCGCTTCGAGGCGCATCACGGCATCAAGTATTCGGCCGCGGCGCTGACCACGGCGGCGGAACTGTCGGCCCGCTTCATCAACGACCGGCACCTGCCGGACAAGGCCATCGACGTCATCGACGAGGCCGGCGCCGCGCAACGCATCCTGCCCAAGACCAAGCAGAAGAAGGTCGTGGGCAAGCTCGAGATCGAGGAGATCATCGCCAAGATCGCGCGCATCCCGCCGAGGAGCGTATCCTCCGACGACCGCGAGTCGCTGCGGAATCTGGACCGCGACCTGAAGGCCGTCGTGTTCGGCCAGGACAAGGCCATCGACGCGCTCGCCTCGTCCATCAAAATGGCGCGCAGCGGCCTGGGCCACCCGACCAAGCCTATTGGCTCGTTCCTTTTTTCCGGCCCCACGGGGGTCGGAAAGACCGAAGTGGCGCGCCAACTCGCCTATTGCATGGGAATTGAACTGACGCGCTTCGACATGTCGGAGTACATGGAGCGCCACGCGGTATCGCGGCTGATCGGCGCCCCCCCCGGCTATGTCGGCTTCGACCAGGGCGGATTGCTGACCGAGGCGATCACCAAGAAGCCGCACTGCGTGCTGCTGCTCGATGAGATCGAAAAAGCGCATCCGGACATATTCAACATCCTGCTGCAGGTGATGGACCACGGCACGCTGACCGACAACAACGGCCGCAAGGCGGACTTCCGCAACGTGGTCATCATCATGACCACCAATGCCGGGGCCGAGGCGCTGAACAAGACCAGCATCGGGTTCAGCCTGTCGCGCACCGCCGGCGACGAAATGGCGGACATCAAGCGCATGTTCACGCCGGAGTTCAGGAACCGGCTGGACGCCATCATCTCGTTCGGTTCGCTCGACCAGGAAGTCATCCTGCGCGTGGTGGACAAGTTCCTGATGCAGCTGGAAGAGCAACTGCACGAAAAGAAGGTCGAAGCGATATTCACCGACGCGCTCAAGGCCCACCTGGCGGAGCACGGGTTCGATCCGCTGATGGGCGCAAGACCGATGGCGCGCCTGATCCAGGACACGGTGCGCCGCGCCCTGGCCGACGAGTTGCTGTTCGGACGCCTGGTTACCGGCGGCAAGGTCACCATCGACATCGATGCCGAGGACAAGGTGCATCTGGTGTTCGCCGACGACGCGCCGGTGGAACCACCGGTGGCACAGGCAAGCTGAAGGGTAGTCTGAAACAAAAAGGCCGCGGAAGCGGCCTTTTTTTCAACCGGCGTGTCCCGGCGTCAGGGCCTCAGCCCTTGCCCGTACTGCCGAAACCGCCGGCGCCACGCTCGCTTGCGGCGAAATCCTCCACCACCTTGAGCTTCACCTGCAGCACCGGCACGACCACCAGTTGCGCGATGCGCTCCATCGGGTTGAGGGTGAAAACGCTGCTGCCGCGGTTCCACAGCGAGACGAAAATCTGCCCCTGGTAATCGGAGTCGATCAGCCCGACCAGGTTGCCGAGCACGATGCCGTGCTTGTGCCCCAGCCCCGAGCGCGGCAGCACCATGGCGGCGAGCCCGGGGTCGGTGAGATGGATTGCTATGCCGCTAGGGATCAGTTCGGTCGCGCCGGGCCTGAGTTCGATCGGCGCATCGATACATGCGCGCAAGTCGAGGCCGGCCGCGCCTTCTGTGGCGTACTGCGGCAGATTTTCCCGCAGACGCGCGTCGAGAATCTTGACTTCGAGTTCTTGCATGCCGTATCAGCCGCGCCCTAGCGTTTCTTGAAGGCCAATTTGGCGATATGCGCGACGAGCTGCCGGGCGAGAACGATCTTGGGTGCCCGCGGCAGCTCGTGCCGGCCCTGATCGTCGAACAGGATCAACTGGTTGTCGTCTGCGCCAAAGGCATGCTGCGCAAGATTGGCCGCGAGCAGCGGCACTTTCTTGCGTTTGCGCTTCGCTTCGGCATACGCCTCGAGGTTCTCCGTCTCCGCGGCGAAACCGACGCAGAACGGCGGCCGTTTGCGCGCCGCAACGGTGGCTAGAATGTCCGGATTGGGCTGCAGTTCCAGCGTCACCGTGCCGGTTCCCTTCTTCAGCTTGTGCGGTTTCGCCTCTTTCGGCCGGTAATCGGCCACCGCGGCAACGCCGATGAATACGTCCGCCTTGGCCACGCGCGCCATGACGGCGTCGTGCATCTGCAGCGCGCTCGACACGTCGATGCGCTCCAGTCCCCGCGGCGCAGCCAGTGCGGTCGGCCCGCTCACCAGCGTCACCGACGCTCCAGCATCGCGCGCAGCGCGAGCCACCGCGTAGCCCATTTTCCCGGAACTGGTATTGGTGATCCCGCGCACGGTATCGATCGGCTCGAACGTCGGCCCGGCTGTGATCAGCACGCGCTTTCCCGCCAGCAATTTCGGCTGGAACGAGGCGTCGATTTCCTCGAATATTTCTTCCGCCTCGAGCATGCGCCCCATGCCCGTTTCGCCGCAGGCCTGGTCGCCGCTCGCAGGTCCCAGAATGGCGGCCCCATCGGCACGGAGCTGCGTCACGTTGCGCTGCGTGGCAGGGTTGCCCCACATCTGCAGGTTCATCGCCGGCGCCACCAGCAGCGGACACTCGCGCGCCAGGCACAGCGTCGACAGCAGATCGTCGCAGAGGCCCTGCGCCAGCTTGGCGAGGAAATCGGCGCTGGCAGGCGCCACGACGATCGCGTCGCAGCCGCGCGACAGTTCGATGTGGGCCATGTTGTTGGGAACGCTCGCGTCCCACAGGTCGGTGTGGACCGGATTGCCGGAGAGCGCCTGCATGGTCACCGGCGTGATGAAGCGGCAGGCCGCGGCCGTCATCACCACCCGCACTTCCGCGCCCGCCAGCACCAGCAGCCGGGTCAGCTCGGCCGCTTTATAGGCGGCGATGCCGCCGCTTAAGCCCAGCAGGATGCGCTTGCCTTTGATTTCGGTCATCGCGATCAGCGAATACGCGTTAAACAGGGAGATTGATTTTACGCCAATTGAAAGGGCAGTACATGGCGATCACCGACTGGCCGGAACTGGAACGCCCGCGGGAAAAGCTGTTGCAACTCGGACCGGGAGCCTTGTCCGACGCCGAGCTGCTGGCCATATTCTTGCGCACCGGCGTGCGCGGCAAGAGCGCCGTCGATCTGGCGCGCGAGCTCCTGCTCCGCTGCGGCAGCCTGTGCGCCCTGTTCTCGATCAAGCGTTCCGAACTGCCCCGCCTCCCGGGCCTGGGCGACGCGAAATTCTCCCAATTGCAGGCCGTGCTCGAAATGGCCCGGCGCGCCCTGGCCGAACCGATGCGCACTCGCGACGCGCTGTGCTCGCCCGGCGCCGTGCGCGATTTTCTGCGGCTCACCCTGCTGGGGCGCGAGCATGAGGTGTTTCTCGCGGTATTGCTGGACGCGCAGAACCGGGTTCTTGCCTGCGAGGAATTGTTCCGCGGCACGCTCACCCAGACCAGCGTCTATCCGCGCGAGGTCGTGAAATGCGCGCTCGCCAACAATGCCGCCGCCGTGATTCTGGCCCACAACCACCCGTCCGGCGTAGCGGAACCCAGCCATGCCGACGAAGTTCTGACACAGTCGCTGAAGCAGGCGCTGGCGCTGGTGGACATCAAGGTGCTGGACCACTTCATCGTCGCCGGAAACTCCGCCCTTTCGTTCGCCGAAAGAGGGCTGATATAGACTCGGGGGTTACCGGCGAAATGGAACGGCCATCGCCGTTGCGATTCGCGCAGGCCGCGGGAAATGCGGTGCCGAACCATGATTTGCTTCTGAAACAGGGATTTGAAGCGCGCCCTTCGCAGCGGCATGCCGAGAGAATTTATGCTTGAAATTCCGCGAGATAGTAGCGTATAATTCGCCCTTTTCCGAATTCGGAGTACGACTATGGCACGCGTATGCCAAGTAACCGGCAAGAAGCCAATGTCCGGACACAACGTGTCCCATGCCAACAACAGGACCAAGCGCCGTTTCCTGCCCAACCTGCACTATCGCCGTTTCTGGGTCGAAAGCGAAAACCGCTGGATCAGCCTGCGCGTCTCCGCCAACGGTCTGCGCACCATCGACAAGAACGGCATTGACGCCGTGTTGAAGGACCTGCGCGCCAAAGGGGAGATCTAGCCATGCGCGAGAAGATCAAACTGGAATCCACCGCCGGCACCGGCCATTTTTACACCACGACCAAGAATAAGCGCACCATGCCGGACAAAATGGAGATCATGAAATTCGATCCCAAAGTCCGTCGGCATGTGATCTACAAGGAAACCAAGCTGAAGTAACGGCAACGGTATCCTGATGAAAAAGGCCGCTACTGCGGCCTTTTTCATTTCCTGCGCCCGGCCCGCTACGCGTAGCTGCGCAGACTCAGCGAGAATTCCTCCAACTGCCGGATGCCGCTCGCCTCGGCGCGCCCGCACCAATCCTGCAGTTGCTTCAGCAGCTGCTCGCGCGAGGCGTTGGAACGCTCCCACAGCGCCGCCAGTTCCCGGCGCATGCCATAGACCTTCGACAGTTTTTCGCTCTTGGCCAGCGCCGCAGCCAGCCGGCTGCGCTCGTCGGCGCGCAACTGCGCTTCGTCGCGATTGAGCCAGCGCTTCAGGCCCTTCAGCAATTTGGCATCCTGGGGCGCGAACCGGCGCAGCAGGTTCAATTCCTCTTTATAGGTGTTCTTCAGCGACTTGGCATAGTTCGCCAGCACGTCGTAGCGATATGTGATCACCGCCTGCAGCGTGTCCAGATCGGCCACGGGTTTGGCCTGGGTGAAGCGCGGCCTGGGGGCCACCTTTTTGATTTGCGCCAGCCCCAGGGCTTTCAGGATGCGGATATACATCCAGCCGATGTCGAATTCGTACCAGCGGTTGGAGAGCTTGGCCGACGAGCCGAAGGCGTGGTGGTTGTTGTGCAGTTCCTCGCCGCCGATCAGGATGCCAAGCGGGAAAATATTCGTGCTGGCATCGGCGCAGGACCAGTTGCGATAACCCCAGAAATGGCCGATGCCGTTGATCACACCGGCGGCCCAGAACGGGATCCAGGCGATCTGCACCGCCAGTACCAGC
>Ga0194060_10003978_pt1 | contig 10322 bp, 9 predicted proteins | sample SepL225m_MetaG_FD_163427 | JGI IMG/M metagenome (GOLD analysis project Ga0194060, IMG submission 163427) | Anoxic zone freshwater microbial communities from boreal shield lake in IISD Experimental Lakes Area, Ontario, Canada - Sep2016-L222-5m | ecosystem: Environmental > Aquatic > Freshwater >... | reverse complement strand
GAATTAGATGCTGAACTATTTGAAAAAGTTATCATTGCTTTAAAAGATAACTATAAAATTGTTTCGTTGCCAGAATTTGAATATTTGCTATCAAATAAAAAAAAACTAACTAATATCTGTCATCTAACTTTTGATGATGGAGAAATTTCCTTTTATAATGTTGTTTTCCCAATTTTAGTAAGACATTCAGTTCCCGTTTCATTATTTGTATCCCCACTTATTATTAAATCTCAACAAAATTATTGGTTTCAGCAAATAGAAGAATATGCTAACGATGTTTTTAAAGATCATATCGCTGAACATTTAAATGTGCCTATAGAACAAGTAAAAAATCTTTCTATATTATCAATGCTTAAGTGTCTTGATATAAATACTATTCTTCGCATAATCAGTAATTTTGAGATGAAAGGATTGGGTTCTAATCGTATTCGTTATAATATGAATTTAGCTCAAATATTGGAAGTGGAAAATTCAGGATTGATTACAATTGGTGCACATACATTAAACCACCCAATATTAAAAAATGAAAATGATTACTCAAGTTCATATGAAATTTCTGAATCAATTATTCAATTAGAAAATCTAGTAAAACATAGAATTAATTATTTCGCCTTTCCCAATGGAGTAGAAAACCTAGATTTTTCTAATAGAGAAATTGAATATTTAAAAAATATGAAACAAACTATTGCTTTTACTACTGAATTTGACAACTTATCAAAACTCACATCATTTTATAAAATTCCCCGAATGGCATTTCCAAGTATGCTTGGATTAGCACCTAATCATCCTTTAGTTTTATTTAGATTAAGAGTTGGTAAAAGTTGGCCATCATTCCGAAGAAACCCTCCATCTGAAATAGATATGCGTAAAAACTTTATGCAAATATTAGATAGAAATGGGGCATGAAAAATAAATTTAAAATATTATTTGTAATACCTGATTTGCAGCAAGGCGGCGCAGAAAGAGTCGTTTCTATAATGGCTAATTACTGGACGGGATTAGGGCATAATCTTTTCATATTGACTTTCAACAATGACACACCATATTTCTTTATTGATAATCGTATTAAGGTACAATCTCTATATTCTGCGAAACAAAACTTTTGGGTATTTAATTTCTTAATTAATAATATTTCTAGAACTATTAATTATATTAAATGGCTAAAAAGAATTAAACCAAATATTATTATAAGTTTTACTGATAATGCAAATGTTTATGTTCTACTCTACAATTTATTAGTTAGAAAGCCTGTTATTATAGCCCAAAGGACAAACCCGATATACAACACATTGCCAGCTATTATTAAATGGATGCCGAGATATCTTTACAGGCGTGCTGACGCTATAGTAGTTCAAACCCGACAGACGCTGAAAATATACGAAGAAATTAGTATGGAATTACCCCAAAAAAGAGGGGTGATTTATAATCCACTTCCAACTAAATCTTTCAACAATATTGATAATCTTGAAAGGAAAAATATCATAATTGCAGTTGGGCGCTTAAACATTAAGGATAAACACTTCGATAAACTGATTAGTATTTTCAGTTCTACTAAAAATACTGGCTGGCAATTGCATATTGCTGGAATTGGACCAGATCGTTTGGCTCTTGAAAAAATCATTGCGGAACGTAACTTAGAGAATAAAGTTACACTTCTAGGAAGTGTTTTAGATACTTCACCTTTATACCAAAGCGCAAAAATATTTGTACTTACTTCTAAATTTGAAGGTTTTCCCAATGCGCTTTGTGAGGCCATGGCCAATGGTTGTGCCTGTATTAGTTATGATTGCCCTACCGGCCCTTCCGAACTAATTAATACCGGTGTGAATGGAATTCTTATTGAACCTGAAAATTCTGAAGCCTTTGGAGTAGCCCTTTCTGCCCTTATGAATGATGAGGAAATGATTAAACGGTTGTCATCGGAAGCTAAAAAAATATCCGGCATGCTGGATGAAGAAAAAATCATGACCCAGTGGGAATCCCTGATTGACGATATTTTAAAGGATAAATAATAGATTTGCCAATATTTAATTTTATGTAAGGAATATTCGTTTGTTGTATGGTAACAAAAACGAAATAATATTCAACTGTCCGGATTTTATACTCTCGGTAAACATAAAAATGAATTTGTAGTCATGGCGTAATACTTATTTGAATAAAAATTAATGGAATTTAACCTGCTAAAGAAGAATTTAAAAAAGGATTATAGCCAATTCCCGGTTGTCAAGATCGCCATGCTAGCTGATACTTCAACGCAATTATTGGCTATGGCGATCAAAGGATATGGGTATACTCGCAACATCCATTTTGATGTGTGGGAGGCGGATTACGACCAGGTATCCCAAACTATTTTTGATGAAGATTCTACATTATACGCTTCTCAACCCGCATATGTTATTCTATTTCTATCGTCAGAAAAACTGCTCACTGAATTTTATAAAAAAGACATCGCTGGAAAAAAGCAATTCGCTGTTGAACGACTTCATTACATTGAAAAGATAATAGCTTTCATCAATAGCCGTATCAAATGCAATATTATCTGCCTGAATCATGTTGAAATAAATGATGCTGTATTCGGAAATTTCGCTAACAAGACAGAAGCTTCATTCTTATTCCAACAACGCCTTATCAATACCGGCTTTATGCAACTGGCTGTAAAGATGAAAAACCTCAATATCTGCGACATCTCGGCAGTGCAGAATAAAATAGGGCGGGATATTTTCTGCAGCGAAAAATTTTACATAACAACTGATAATGTAATTGGCCTTGAATCTTTGCCGGCTATTGCCAGAAATATCACGGATATCATCCTTTCTTACAGCGGTGATTTTAAAAAATGCATAGTGCTCGATCTTGACAATACGCTCTGGGGTGGCATCATCGGTGATGATGGTATCGAAGGTATCGAGATTGGACAACTGGGAATAGGAAAAGCCTTCACTCGATTTCAGCAATGGATCTGCCAACTCAAAGAAAGGGGTATCATTTTAGCGGTATGCAGTAAGAACGATGAACAGATAGCGAAGGAACCTTTTTTGAAGCATCCGGAAATGGTCCTGAGGCTTGAGGATATTGCTATTTTTGTTGCAAACTGGAATACAAAGGTGGATAATATCCAGCATATCCAGAAGATTCTAAATATCGGGCTAAATACCATGGTATTCCTTGATGACAATCCATTTGAGCGCGAAATGGTAAAAAAAGCGTTTCCTGAACTTACTGTTCCCGACTTGCCCGAAGATCCTGCCGAGTACTTAAGTTTTTTGTACGATCTAAATTTGTTTGAGACAGCATCCTTCACGGAAGAAGATACCCATCGCAACAGGCAGTACCGAGAAGAGGCATCACGAACTGAATTGTTGCTTTCTTATACCAATGAAGTTGAATTCTTAGAGAGCCTTGGTATGACGGTTGAATGCAGGCCTATTGATAATTTCACCCTGCCCAGAGCTGCACAACTTACTCAACGAAGCAACCAGTTTAACCTGCGTACAATCAGGTATACAGAAGAACAATTGAGGGCGATCATCCCTTATAAAGATAAATACTCCCTTACGTTTACCCTTGCAGATAAATATGGCGATTACGGCATGATCAGTCTGGTGATTATGGGAAAAAAGGACGATCAGGATTTGTTCATTGATACTTGGATTATGAGTTGCAGGGTATTGAAGCGAAACGTTGAGCAATTTGTATTGAACGAAATAGTAACTTTGGCCATTAAGCATAACTTTAAACGGGTTATTGGAGAATACATTGCAACACCCAAGAATGGATTGGTGAAGGATCATTACCAACGGTTGGGATTTATATTCGAAAATGACCAATGGATACTCGAAGTAGAAAATTACTCAGCTTTTAATACTTATATAAAAAACATTGACTAAAAAATGAGCAGATTTGAAGATATACTGGAGCAGGTTAATAGCGTGTTCAAGGATGTGCTGGACAATGACTCCATTACCGTGAATGAAAACACAACGGCAGATGATATTGCTGAATGGGATTCGCTATCTCATATTCAGTTGGTGGTGACTATTGAAAAACATTTTAAGATCAGGTTTACCTCTTCCGAAATAAATAATTTTAAAAATGTTGGTGAAATGTGCCAGAGCATACTGTCTAAAACGGTATAAAAGCACGTAAATCAGAATTATTGAATGAAAGAAGGCACTGTATTTGAAGTTGAGTATTCTGTATCAGAAGAAGTATACAATGGATTCATCAAAATATTCAAGGATGCTAATCCACTACATACTGACGAAGTATTTGCCAAAGAAAAAAAGTTTGCGGGTAAAGTAATGCACGGAGCAATCCTGGCGGGGTTTTTATCTAATTTCGTGGGTGAACAGCTGCCTCAGAAGAACGTGATAGTTCAGTCGTATAAAATGAACTTTATCAGGCCTGTTTACCTAGGCGACCGAATTAAACTGAAAGCTATCGTTGACGGTGTTTTCGAATCGGTTAATTGCGTTATTTTTAAATATGGTTTTACCAATGCAGATGGAATAATCGTTTGCAAAGGTGAGGTTTCGATAGGAATTATTTGAATTAAGTGCTTATGAAATTTTTAATTACAGGAGGTGCATCTGGCCTGGGGAATGCCATTACCTGTGCAATCGCCAAAACTTATCCTGGATCGAAAGTTTATTTCACATACCACAGCAGTATCGAAAATGCAAAAGAACTAGAGCGGCAGTTCGGGAATACAAATGGCATGCAATGCGATTTCACGAGTGAATCAAATATTTCTGAGCTTTGCGATTTCATTAGGGATACAGGAATAGATATATTGGTCAATAATGCTATAACGGGTCTCAACAAACAGTATTTTCATAAAACATCAGAATCTTATTTTATTGATTGTTTCGCACATGATATCCTCCCTGTGTTAAGGATCACTCAGGCATTCATCCTTCAGGCTAGAGAAGCAAGGTTCGGGAAGATCATCACTATTCTAAGTGCAGCACTAAATAGTACTCCTCCAATCGGGTGGAGTGTTTACCTTGCCAATAAAGCGTATTTGTTGTCCATGCACAAGTCGTGGGCTACTGAGAATAAAGATTTCAATATAACTTCCAACTGTGTATCACCTGGATTTATGGTCACTCCGCTGCATGGTGATCTGGATGAACGTATCATTGAAGACATGGTCAATAATCATCCATTTAAGCAGTTGCTAACGGTTGAGGATACAGCACAGGTTGTGCTTTCGCTTTGTAACCCTGAGCTAATGCAAAACGACCAACACATCATTATTGATTCATCCCAAAATATTAAATAAGATATTTGGTCTTTAAATATATTTTGAGCTATGTTATTTAACTCTCTAGAATTTTTATTGTTTTATGTTATTGTAACATCACTCTTTTTTATTCTGCCACATCGTTTCCGATGGTTTCATCTCCTTTTTGCTAGTTGTTTTTTTTATATGTGCTTTGTTCCGGTTTATATTTTTATCATGGCTGGAACTATACTCGTAGATTATTATGCAGGGCGATGGATAGAGGGCTCATCGGGGAAAAGAAGGAAATCATTCCTTGTGATCAGCTTAGTTTCCAATATCGGTATCTTAGCTGTTTTCAAATACTATAATTTTTTTATTGGCAACATAAACCAAATACAGGATGTAATAAAAATCCCATTCCTGTCCATCTTATTGCCCATCGGTTTATCATTCCATACTTTTCAAGCGATGAGTTATACCATTGAAGTATATAAGGGCAATCAAAAGGCAGAAAGACATTTTGGAATTTACGCCTTGTATGTTATGTTTTATCCTCAATTAGTTGCTGGACCTATTGAGCGACCACAAAATATCATTCACCAGTTATATGAAAAACATAAATTCAATGCAGATGATTTTTTTATTGGATTTAAAATGATGCTCTGGGGGATGTTCAAAAAAGTGGTTATTGCCGACAGACTCGCAATCTATGTGGGTCAGATATACGACGATCCGCATAGCTATAACGGTTTTATGATACTTATTGCAGCCATCTTTTTTGCTATCCAGATTTATTGTGATTTTTCTGGCTATTCTGGAATAGCCATTGGAGCGGCGCGAACCATGGGTTTCCGGCTAATGACAAACTTTAAAACACCCTTCAATACAGTAACAGTATCCGAATTCTGGGCCCGCTGGCATATTTCTCTTTCCTCATGGTTCAAGGATTATCTGTATTACCCTATTGCTGTTTCAAAACGAGACTGGGGTATTGGAGCCGTTATTTATGCTACACTGATCACCTTTCTGATCAGTGGATTCTGGCATGGGGCAGGTTGGAATTTTATTTTCTGGGGGCTTTTAACCGGCTTATTTATTGTGTTTGAAACTCTTTTGAACATCAAGGCTATAAGGATCAGGAAATCATCCTTTAAAAAAATTGTTGGTATAGTATACGTGTTTGCGGTCTTTACTTTTACAGAAATATTTTTCCGTGCAAAAAATATTCAGGAAGGATTTTATATTGTAAATCGAATTTTTACTAGCAAATGGGGTGCATTTGAAAGTACTCAAATATTTGCCAAATTTAGTTTGCTTTTATCGTTTTTGTTGATCATTATATTGTTTTTTGCTGAAGCTACATTTCTAGATAAACTCATTGATAGCAAATTATCAGAAAGGAAAAATGCAAATCTAATATTCGGTATATCTATATTAAGCTTGATTTTAGTATTGGGAATATTCCAGAAATTATCATTTATTTATTTTCAATTTTAGGAATATGCAACTTATAAGATATTTTTTGATTATCACGATAGCATCATTTATAGTTTGTACATCAACTACCTGGGTGACAAACAAGGGACTTCAAAAATCAGGCGTAGATTTTTATGGAAAAATTAATGCGGCAGAAGATACTTCCAATGGCACAAATCTATTACTTGTAGGATCTTCCAGAATGCTCATACAAGCAGACCCTGATATATTTGATTCCATTACAGGTTTGAGAAGTTATAATTTCGGGTTCAATGCCGGCACCATTAAAACCTGTTATAATGTGATCAAATATGCTTTGCATTTTCAGAAAGGAGTAAAAGCGGTCGTTTTGAATATTGATTATAACATGTTTGATATTTCCAATGATCCATATAAAGATGCTTATTACTACCCTTTTGAGAAAAAAATTGAGGGGCTGTTATTGAACGATACTGGCAATACCCATTTGATTCATCGACTTCAATTTCTTGACATTTCCCTGTATGATGATTTTGCGAAATATTCTGCTATTGATGGATGGATCAGGCCCAGTAGGGTAGTGGAAGGACAAAAAAGGGGATATTACCCACATTATACCGTAAATGATTTTGAGATCCCCCCAAAAATAAATTTAAATAAAATAGTAGCACCTTTTTCTGAAAATGGGCTCAATCTACTTAAAAAATGTATCTCTCTCTGTAAGCAGAAAAAGGTAAAATTGATATTGGTTCTGGCTCCTTATTATAAAGAGTATTCGCCTGACAAATACTATTCAAATTTCTATGAGATAATTGACAAGGTCAAAACATTGGCAAATCAAAACGAAATCCCATTTTATGATTACACTTCAATGGAAATTTCTAAGCAGCAGGATTGCTTTTATAATGAAAATCATTTAAATGTACATGGTGCTAGAATCTATTCGATTGCAGTGGCCAAAAGTTTACAGGCTTATTATCTATATTCAAAGATTCATTTGCAGGAATAATCTGACTTTCTTCGACTTAGCATATTAATAAGCCAAAGTAATTGTATATTTTTGAGTAACTATTAAGTTAAATTTACTACTTCTTTTAATGACATCAAGTAAAGCATTAAGCCAGATACTACTCCCGGAAAAAAATTTGCAACTCGTACAGATGCTTCGCGGTATTGCTAGTGTTTTAGTAATATTACTTCATATTACATTTAATAGTTCAACATCATTTAGCCAACCATTTTTATTTAACATTTTTAAATTTGGAGGAGCAGGTGTTGATATATTTTTTGTTTTAAGTGGTTTTATTATTACTTACTCTAATCTGGAAGCACTTTCTAGACCTAATAAGTTAATTGGATTTTTGAAACGACGATTCATAAGAATATTTCCAATTTATTGGATTGTCTTCACATTTTTTCTATTGTTGCAATTAATATTTAGCTCTTTTTATAAGACACCTTTTAGTCTTAACTTGACAAGTATATTAAAAACTTGGCTGTTATTACCAGGTCATATGATGATAAATGGTGTAAGCTGGTCTTTAACTAATGAATTATATTTTTATTTACTATTTTCTCTAGCTATACTTATACCTATAAAAAAAATTGTAGCGTATTTTAGCCTTGGGTATTTTATATTTCTTATTGTTTTAGCTTTTGGCGGAATTACTAGTGAAAATGTTTATATCAAATTGTTAATATTTCCTATGAATATTGAATTTTTCCTTGGAGTATTAATTGCAATCATTATTAAAAAAATTCCAACGGTTTTGATATTATATATGTTGATTATTGGAATTTCTGCTTTTGTTGTGGGAGCATATTATCAAGACAACGAATTTGTCTTTTTAACAAAAGGTGTAAGCGAAGGATTAAATAGGGTTGTAATGTTTGGACTTCCTTCTTCTTTTATTATTGCTGCATTTGTTAAATGGGAATTAAGTAATACAGTTATAGTTAAAAGATTTTTATTACAACTTGGTGATGCATCTTATGCAATTTACCTAATTCACTTACCTATAGTAGCTGCCCTCTTTAAAATAATGGTAGTATTACATGTAAAAAATAGTGCAATAATTTATATTGCCAGTATTATTATAATTTTTGTGGTCTGTTTTTTAGGAATCATAGTTTACAAAAATATTGAAAAACCACTGATTAAGAAATGTAATAATGTCTTTTTAAAGAGTAAAGAAATACACTGAAAGGGAATTGAATTTATTTTCAGTAGTAAATAATTAAGTACATACATTTTGTAAAGAAATTAAAATGAAAGAAATAGAATGCAATTTTTTAAAATTTCGTAATTCAACACTTTACTTAAACCATATTATAAGAATTGGTGCGATAAGGGATGGGGGGTATTATGTCACGAAACGCTTAATTGAAGAATCAGATTTTTTAATTTCAGGAGGAATATCTTATAATGTTTCATTTGAGAAAGATTTTTGGGATATAAATAGAAGAGCAAAACTTATATTAATTGATGGATCATATAATCTATTTACTTATTTAGCAAGGCCGTTTTATTGGATGATTTTTAAGAGATCCTTTACAATGAAAATAGGTGGACTCATTGACATGTTATTTCTTAAAAAGAAAGCAACATTTTTAAAAAAATACTTAGGCGAAAAATACTCCTTAAAACAAGTTTTTGAAACACATATTGAGAAGCATCAAAAAGGTTATTTAAAACTTGATATTGAAGGATCGGAATATGATTTATTAAACGATATAGTTTCATTAAGAGATAAACTTATTGGAGTTGCTATTGAGTTTCATAATGTGCCAGAGCATATTACTGAAATTAACAACTTCTTGGCTTTGATTAATTTGAATGTTATTGGGTTTAATATTAATGAAACTGCAAATCTTAATCCAACCGGTATACCTAATGTAATTGAATTATGTTTTGCTGAAAATCAATATGTTATGTTAAATGAAAGTGATATTAAAGCGGGCAATAAATTTAGTAATGAGCCTGTTAATGAGTTGCTTGTTCCTAAATTTGGAATAGAATAAGTGACATCATCAAGTGATTAAATTGATTGCATTTGTTTTTGTCAGTTTATTTAAGAATTGCAACCGATATATTTGAACAGAAGATTATGACTGAATATTTTATTGTAGCTGGAAAAAATTTATTTAAGGGGATCGGCTAAGGGGAATAAAAAACAACTATAAATAAATTATAATTTCAAAAAGATTCAAATGGGAGATACACGATATTTTAGTTACAAAATAGCTATTTCAATTTAGTTTTATTTATTATTTTATTATGAAGGTATTACATATTTTGTATTCAGGATTAGGAGGACATGGCAACGTTTTTTTTTCTATAGTAGATGCAGATGAGTATCGAGAAAATGAATATGAAGCAATTTTTTTTGGTATTGAAGAAATACGGCCTGAATATATAGAAATGGCAAACAAAAAGAAAGTTGTATGGAATTTTGTGAAAAAAAAAGCAGGTTTAGATCTAGCTTCTTATAGAAAAATCGCAAGAATCATTAGGGTCGCAAAACCTGATATACTTTTTTTGCATGGGGGATGTTATTTTTTTCCGGCTTGGTATGCAGCATTAGTTGCTCCTCATAAAATTAAAATTGTAGTTAGAGAGACAGTGCCTAATCATCTGAAG
>Ga0194060_10003975_pt1 | contig 10332 bp, 6 predicted proteins | sample SepL225m_MetaG_FD_163427 | JGI IMG/M metagenome (GOLD analysis project Ga0194060, IMG submission 163427) | Anoxic zone freshwater microbial communities from boreal shield lake in IISD Experimental Lakes Area, Ontario, Canada - Sep2016-L222-5m | ecosystem: Environmental > Aquatic > Freshwater >... | reverse complement strand
ACAAGGTTCCTGCCGTGCCATGCGCGGACGACAGGTCGGCCTTGCCACTAAAAATGAGGCTGTTGTGTCCGGACACTTCCGCGAAGCCGCCATTACCCGACTGGGCGCCACCGCGCGCACTAATAGTGCCAAAGTAGCGCGTAACATCATCTGCCCATACGATCACCTTGCCGCCGTCGCCGGATGTGATCGCGTCTGCATTGATGGCCGCATCCCGGCCGAAATAAGTTCGAAACGCATTCTGAACATCAGGATTCTTGCCTTGGAAGTCCCCGCCGACTAGCACCGTGCCACCACCCGTGTCGCCGGATGCGTCCACGCGCGCGTTACCGATAAGCCCGACCCTGTCGCCGAGGAGCTTGATGGTGCCGCCGGTGCCGCTGATGTTGCTCGCGTCGATAATGCCGTCGGCGAGGACGGTGCCGCCCTGCACTTCGATCTGGCCACCGCCCGCCGCCGAGATCGACGAGGTCGGCAGAAGGTTCACTTCTCCGCCGCTGAGACGAATGACGCCCTTCACATTTTCGACGTTGCGCGCCTCGATGAGGCCGCTGTTGTTCACCACGCTGCGCGCAAGGCTGTCGAGCGCGCTCGCGGTGAGAAATACGGTGCCGCCATCTGCGCGGATGGCACCTTTGTTGGTGATTTCGGCGTTGATTGCGCCCTGTTCAACTTTGATCTGGATCAGGCCGTCGGCCATGAAGTCGACCGTGGCCGCGTTCGCCGCAACGAGCGCTGCAGTCCCCGAAGCAGCGTCTATCACTCCCGTGTTCTGGACCACCGGGGCGATCAAGGCGACATAGCCCTTCGGCGCGGAACGGAGCGTGCCTTCATTGAGGATGGACGAATTCGTACCGTCGCCGTGCAGCAGATAATGGCCGGACATGAAGTCGTCCGTCGACATGGCAAGCGTCGTCGCGAGGATGCCGCCGACGTCGACCTGCGCGCCGCGACCGAACAAGATGCCGCTCGGATTCGTGAGAAATACCTGGCCGTTGGAGGAAAGCCGGCCGAAGATTTGCGAAGGACTGCCTCCGAGCACGCGGTTGAGCGCGACTGCGCTTGCCGAGGGCTGGCTGAAAACGACCGAGGCGTTTGCGCCGATGTTGAACGATTGCCAGTCGAGCACCGCGCGCGAGGTGCCTTGCACGATCGACATCGCCGTGCCGGATTGACTGATCGTCGCCTGGCCGGCGACAAGGCGGCCGCCAGTCGGAAGTGCGGTTGCCGGGATCGTCTGCTGCGCGCGCGCATCGAGCGAGGCAAGAGCCAGCGCCACGTTCGCCGCGATGAAGCGCCAGCGCATCGTCACCGCGCGGCTCACAACGCTACCCCTACTTGCAGCCAGAGCCGTGCACCCCGATCCGTATCCGAGGTAGCCGGTTCCGAAGTGCCCTTGAAGGCAAGCCAACAGCGCGCGTACCAGATGCCAGGCGCCGACCATTCAGCCCCCAGCCCGTAGCCGGCCAGGTTGCGAACGTTCTTGACGTCAGAGGTGGCGAAGTTGTTGTGGACGATCCTTGAGTGCGCCGCGTCGAGGAATCCGAAAGGCGAAATCTGCCCCGGCCCTAGCTGCCCCCCCTGATGCCGTAACTCCAACTGCAGCAAATGGACATCGTCACCAGCCGCCTCGCCCAGCGGATACGCCCGTACGCCGGTCAAACCGCCTACCGAGAATTTCTCGGAAGAGTCCAGGTTCTTGGAGGCCCATTGACCCGTATAGGTCGCCCCGATCCGCCAGTTTTCGCTCAAGCTTTGGAGGCGATAGGCGTTGGCAACGAACTTCCCATAGCCGCCCTGAGCCCGAGGACCGGCCGCGTCGATGGCCGCGAATGTCGGCGTGTCCAGATTCAACTTGCCGCTCGTCAGCGTTCCCTGGAAAGACGTCAGTGCGCCTGCGAGGAATCCGTCGCGCGCATCGCCACCGATTCCGGCCTGAGCGAGGTCGACTCTCTTGTTACTGACGCTGCTCGTCGCGCCGACCACGTCTTCCAGGCGCCTAGTCTCACCGGCCGCGATGGCGCGTACATTCAGGGCCGAAGAGCGGATCAGTGGAAAGACCAACGAAGCTCCGAGCACGTCCGCGGTACCGTGTGCGTCGAGCGAACGGAAATTCTCACCCAGAAGATAGGTCGTCCGCGCAGCGTGAAAACCGGCGCGTAGCCCCGATGACCCCGCCGGCCGGTCATACGCGGCGCCCATGGACAGGAGTCCCTCGCCAGACGTAATTGCGTTGGCCGTCAGACGATCACCAATGCCCGCCGGAGAATTCCACGCGAATGCGCCGCTGAGGCGATTCTTCCCGGTGAAACGGTTGCCAGCGTTATCGGCGGTGAAGCTGTACTCCCTGGCCTTACCTGCGCCAATCTCCAGGACAAGGTCGCTCAGGCCGGTAGCCTGGCCAGGCTCGAGAGTGGCCTTGGGTTGAATGCCCGCAAGATCCGAGACGAGCAGGATCCGCTTCTCTAGGGTTGGGCCGTGTATCAGCGTGCCCTCCTTGATCTCGCCAAGCAGATCACGAATGCGCTTCTCGCTCACATCGGTTGCGTTGCGGATATCGATGAGTCCGTAGCGCCCCTCGAGAACGTGGATCTCGACGATACCGTCCCTCACGTCCTGAGCCGGGACGAGGGCGCGCGCCACGACATAGCCGCTGTCCTTGTAGAGCTTAGTAAGGCGGTCGGCGCATTCCCGGACCTGGGCGAGTGTCAGTTCGCGGCCCACCGGACCAAGAACCTCAAGCAACTGTCGCTCGGCGAAGACCGTGGCGCCGCTGACGCGGAATCCCGCAACATGGAAAGGCGGTGAGTCGGCGCTCTTCTCTGTGGTGGGCGGCGCGATCCGGATCTCGGACGGCTTGCCGGCCGGAGGACGCAACGGAACACGCATTTGCTCCTGAATCCGCCCGGCATCGGGCAGAACCTGAGCAAGCACAGGACACGACAAGGCGCCCAGCACGCCGATGGAGGCGCACACAACGCTAGTGCGCAAGGAACCCCCTCCAATTAGTCGGAACTTCATTCCCAACTCCCGCCAAACTCCGCCCCGAGCTACGTCGGGGAACCTGCATTTTTTTGCCCCTTGTTTTGTTATTGATTATTTTTGCTGCTGGCGACTGCGAGAAACGACAATTTTGCCTCTGTTAGCAGAGCGAACGATATTCGATTAGCATGTATCCGACAATAAATGGAACTATGTATCGAACAGTACCTATAACTACTACCTTTCCAGGTAGGGTTTGGCTATAGCGAAATCGATCTTCAACCGGGATGAAGCCATACGGCGAACTGGGCAGAAAGAAAGCTACCGTTGACGAATATTCGGAAACGCTGCGTTGCCGACTTCCAACACAAGAAATTGAGCAACCCCGATCCAGCGACAACTTCGGGGTGACTACACTGGATCAGCGGCAGCTATGAAGAAGAATCTTCAGCGGCCGGTAGTGGCATCGATCCCTTCGCAAGAAGGCGACACCGGGGCGACGCCGATCGTTACCGATTGTCATGTCACATCCTCCCGTCGTCGTCGACACGGGCTGTTCACCCGACCAAATGCGACGGCGACACATCGAGTTCGCCCTGTTCGATCTTACGCACCAAATCCACCAGTTTCTCGTGCGATGGCGTCGGGATGCCCAGCATCCTGCCCTTGTCAACGATGTAACCGTTCATGAAGTCGATCTCGGTGCGCCGGCCCTTGCCGATATCCTGCGCCATTGACGGGCGCTGCATGTCGCCTCGGGGATTGTCTTTCGCGCGCGCAATCATTTGCCCTTCGACTTCCGCCATGGCATCGCGGTTGCCGTCGGCCGCAAGTGCAAACAGCTCGGGCCTGATCCCGCCGATTTTCTCCAATGTGTGCCCGAGCGCCTGCGCCACCCGCACCGCTTCCGCGCCGAGCTGGATGGCGAAACGGCGCACCTCGGTGTTGAGATCGCATTGTGGCGTGGTAAGTCCCGTCACCGCCGACACGCCATTGCGCATCCCGTTCTGCGTAAGCTTCGACCAGCGCTCGCCCCACAGGTTGGTCGTGGCCTTTGCGCTGTCGATGGTCGAGAACATCTCGACCAGCTCCCGCACGCGCGCGGTGATCACGCCGTGGACTTCGCCGATGCGAAACACCGTGTGCTTGTCGCCGCCTTTGGCCGCTGTGCGGCGGATACGGGCCGCATCGAACATGTCCACCGATATCACCGAGGCGATCACGCCGACCGTCCTGCCCCAGCCGACGATGCCGGCGATCTTCTCTTCGTTGACGCAGTTCTGCAGCGAGACGACGTAGCCCTCGGGTGCAAGGTAGGGCTTGATCAGCATCGTCGCCCACTCGGTGTCGTACGATTTCACCGAGACGAACGCGATGTCGACCGGCTTCTCTTTCGACAGCGATTGCACCTCTGTCAGGTGCATCGTCCTGAGGTCCGTTACCGTGAACTTCTCCTCCGGCGTGACGCCGTCGAGTTCCAACCCGCGGGCGCGGATCGCCTCGATGTTCTCCGGCCACATGTCGATCAGGGTGACATCCTGCCCCTGCCGCGCGAAAAAGCCGCCCACATAACCGCCGAGCGCGCCGGCGCCGACAAATGCAATTCGCTTACCCATGGTCTCTCCTGATTTCGCGCACGGCGACGGCGCGCCCGCGATCGGCTGGAATGCCGCGCCAGCTCTGGCTTTCCAGGCATGCAGACGCGTCCGGCAGCATTCCCCCGACCTGGAAAATACCCTACTTGACCAGCCCCTCGGCCTTCAGCGTTTCCTGTACAGCCGGACGTGCACCCACTCTGCCCATGAAACCATTGATGTTGGGCCACTTGCCGAGATCGATCTTGTGCATGCCGGCCCAGTTGAGCACATTGAACAGGTAGGCGTCGGCCACGCTGAACTTGTCTCCCATCGAATACTGTTTGCCTTCGAGCAACTTTTCCAGGGCGTTCAGGCGCCGTTCGATCACGCCGAGCTGGACTTCCTTCATTTCCGGCGTCATCTTCGGATTGAACAGCGCGCCGATCTGCTTGTGCACTTCGGAACTGGCGAAATTCAATGCTTCCATCAGGCGGTAGCGTTCCATCGTCCCGAATTTCGGCGCAAGGCCCGACTCCGGCTTCTGGTCGGCCAGATACTGGCAGATGACTCCGACCTCGGTCAGCACCTGGCCATCGTCCAGCTGCAGCGCGGGAACATAGCCTTTGGGATTGACCTTCCAGAAATCGTCGCCGCCCGCGGTCTTCTTGTTCGGGATGTCGACTTTGACCAGATCGAACTTAAACCCCGCTTCGCGCAGCACGATGTGCGGCGCCATGGAGCATGCACCCGGTGAGTAGTAAAGCTTCATGCGTGTACCCTTCCTTGCTGTATGTTGCAATTAAAAAGAAGCCATTTCAGTAACATCGAAATGGCCCCTGACAGGCGATCGAGTGTCGCCCCCGGAGCTTACACGCCTTCGGACATCCCGGCAGCCCCCCGGCGCGCAGGGCAACCATGCGGACGTGCCGGTCTTTGCCGCGGTTTTGCGCCGGCTCTGCCGCCGGTCGCATTGCACCGGTCAGACGCAGCTAACCTGCTTTTCCCGCATCCGCAATTTCTGAAATCCTGCCGAACATTTCAGTAAGTTGCTTCGTCTTGGCTTCGAACTCGGCAAGCTTTTGCAGCAATTCGTCCTTCTTCTCCATCACCTCGGCTGTTCTCGCTTGCTCTTGTTTGAGACTCTCCTTGAGTTGCGCGATCGATGTCACAAATTCGCGCGACCTTTTCTTTTCTTCCTCCAACTTGGCATTATTGGCGCCTTCCGCGGCCCCCAGTGCGGCCAGGTCCTTGAGTTTCGCTTCCAGTTCGGTCCTCTTTTTTTCCGTCTCTGCCGTTCTTGCCTGCTCCTGATTCAGGCTCGCCTTCAGCTGCTCAATGGTCCTGGCATGCTCAAGTGTTTTATTTTTCTCTTCGTCAAGCTGGGCATTCAGCTTGACGAGTTCAAGGGCGTAAGCCTGGCCTTCAGTAAGATTGCTTTCCGCGACGCTGCTCTTGGCTTCGTCTGAATAGGCGCGAATTTTTACCGTTTTAATCGTCTCATTCATGCTGTGCTTCCTCGCGTACGGGTTTTCCGTTTCCCCATGCAAGACTTTACACGCGTTCGAAAATTCCGGCAGCCCCCATGCCGGTGCCCACGCACATGGTAACCATGCCGTACTTGAGGTTCTTGCGGCGCATGGCATGGATCACCGTCGCCGAGCGGATGGCGCCGGTCGCGCCCAGCGGGTGGCCGAGCGCGATCGCCCCGCCCATCGGGTTCACCTTGGCCGGATCGAGCCCGAGGTCCTGCATCACGGCGAGCGACTGGGCGGCGAAGGCTTCGTTCAGTTCGAACCAGTCGATCTGATCCTGCGTAATGCCCCCGGCCCTGCATGCCGCGGGTATCGCTTCTTTCGGTCCGATGCCCATGATTTCCGGAGGCACGCCCCTGACCGCGAAGGAGACGAAGCGCGCGAGCGGCGTCAGGTTGAACTGCTTCAGGATCTTCTCACTGACCAGTATCAGCGCACCCGCGCCGTCCGACATCTGCGAACTGTTGCCGGCCGTGACCGAGCCCTTGGCCGCGAACACCGGCCGCAGTTTGCCGAGCGACGCCAGGCTGGTATCGGCGCGCGCGCCTTCGTCCGTATCTACCCTGCGCGTCTTGACATCGATCTTCCCAGTCGCAAGATTGGGCAGGCGCTCGACGATTTCGACGGCGGTCGTCTCGTCCTTGAACTCGCCGGCCTGTTGCGCCGCCAGCGCTTTCTGGTGCGACTTCAGCGAAAACTCGTCCTGCGCCTCGCGGGTAATCTTCCACTGTTGCGCCACTTTCTCCGCCGTCAGGCCCATGCCGTAGGCCATGCCGATGTTTTCGTCGCGGAAGATGTTCATGTTCATGGTCGGATGGTGCCCCATCATCGGCACCATGGACATCGATTCGGCGCCGGCGGCGATCATCACCTCGGCCTGTCCGACACGGATCCGGTCGGCGGCCATTGCCACTGCGGTGATGCCCGAAGCGCAATAGCGGTTTATCGTGACCCCGGCTACCGTTTTCGGCAGCCCCGCCAGCAGCACCGCCATGCGCGCCACGTTCAGGCCCTGTTCGGCCTCGGGGAAAGAGCAGCCGACGATGGCGTCCTCGATCAGCTTGGTGTCCAGCCCGGGCACCTGGGATACCGCGGACTGGATCGCGCGCACCAGCAGGTCGTCCGGTCGCACGTTCTTGAACATGCCGCGCGGCGCCTTGCCTATCGGTGTCCGGGTTGCGGCGACGATGTATGCTTCTTGCAGTTGTTTGGTCATTTCGGTTCTCCTATTGGGGCTCAGTTGCGTACCGGCTTGCCGGTCTGCATCATGCCCATGATGCGTTCCTGGGTCTTGGGATGTTCCAATAGTTCCATGAACGCCTTGCGTTCCAGGTCGAGCAGCCACTGTTCGCTCACCAGGCTGCCCTGCTCCACTTCCCCGCCCGATACGATCTCGGCGATCATCGCGCCCAGCTTGTAATCGTGCGCGGAGATGAAGCCGCCGTCGCGCATGTTGACCAGTTGCGCCATGATGGTCGCCATGCCGTAGCGCCCGGCCACCGGCACCAGCGCCGGCAGCGGCGGCCGGTAGCCGGCGTCGAACAGCGCGCGCGCCTCGACCTTGGCCACATGCAGCAGTTCGTAGGGATTGAACACGATGACATCGCCGGCCGCGAGGTAGCCCATCTTTTTCGCCTCCAGCGCCGATTTCGATACGGCTGCGGTGGCAGGGCTCATGAAGTAATTTTTCAGGAACTGCAGCAGGTCGTTTCCTTTTGCGTCGGCAGCCGCGCGCACCGCCGCTTCCTTCAGGCCGCCGCCGGCCGGGATCAGACCCACGCCGACCTCCACCAGGCCGATATAGGATTCGATCGACGCCACGCGCTTCGCCGCATGCAGCATCAGCTCGCAGCCGCCGCCGAGCGCCAGGCCCGACACGGCGGCCACCACCGGCACGCTGGCGTATTTCATCGCCTGATGCGCCTGCTGCAGAGCGGCCACCGCAGGCTCTATCGCCTTGACGCCGCCGGACATGAACAGCGGCAGCATCGATTGCAGGTCGGCGCCGACCGAGAACGCGCCACCCGCAGCGGCATCCGCGCTCCACAGCACCAGACCTTTATAGTTCTGTTCCGCTTCGACCAGCGCCTTGGCCAAACCCGCGATCACGCCGGGTCCGATGCAGTGCATCTTGGTCTTCAGCGACAGGATCAGCACCTCGTCGCCCTGGTGCCAGATGCGCACCGAGTCGTCTTCGAACACCGTGGTACCCGCATTGCCGCCGTCGGGGGCGGTTGCCCCGGCGACCGGGGCGCGAAATACCTGGCGCTGATACACCGGCAGCGTCGAGCGCGGTGCGTTCGCCTTGCGCGCGGGCGAGTAGGACCCGTCGGGGGCGTGCACACCGGCGCGGCCGTCCGTGACCCAGGCCGGCAACGGCGCATTGCACAGCGTCTTGCCGGCGGCTATGTCTTCCTTGATCCAGCCCGCTATCTGCGCCCAGCCGGCCGTCTGCCAGGTCTCGAACGGTCCGACGCTCTGGCCGAAGCCCCAGCGCATGGCGAAATCGACGTCGCGCGCGTTGTCTGCGATCGATTCCAGGTGGACCGCGATGTAATGGAACACGTCGCGGAATATCGCCCACAGGAACTGCGCCTGCGGGTTGGTCGAGTCGCGCAGGGTCTTCATGCGCTTCGCCGGGTCTTTCTCCTTCAACATGCGGGCGATGATGTCGTCCGCCTTGCCGCCGCCGGCGACGTATTCACCCTTGGCGAAATCGAGGCGCTGGATCTCCTTGCCGACCTTCTTGTAGAAGCCGGCACCGGTTTTCTGGCCCAGCGCACCGGCCTGCACCAGTCTGGTCAGCACCTCCGGCGTGCGGTAGACGGCGGCAAACGGGTCGCCCGCAAGATTGTCCTGCATGGTCTTGATCACATGGCCCATCGTATCCAGGCCGACCACGTCGGCAGTACGGAAGGTGCCCGATTTGGCGCGCCCGAGTTTGGCGCCGGTGAGATCGTCCACCACGTCGCAGGAGAGGCCGAATTTTTCCGCCTCGTGCATGGTCGCGAGCATGCCGAAGATGCCGACGCGGTTGGCGATGAAGTTGGGCGTGTCCTTCGCCCGCACCACGCCTTTCCCCAGCGTGGTGGTAAGAAAACCTTCAAGCTGGTCCAGGATCGCCGCCTGCGTCGCGGCCGTCGGAATCAGTTCCACCAGGTGCATGTAGCGCGGCGGGTTGAAGAAATGCACGCCGCAAAAGCGCGCCTTGAGCTGGGCGTCGAAGCCTTCGGACAGCGCGGTGATCGACAAGCCCGAGGTGTTCGAGGCGAAGATCGCGTTCGGCGCGATGAACGGCGCAACCTTTTTGTACAGATCGTGCTTCCAGTCCATGCGCTCGGCGATTGCCTCGATGATGAGATCGCAGCTCTTCAGTGCTTCAAGATTGTCTTCGTAATTTGCCGCTTCGATGAAAGTCGCGTCGTCCTTGTTGCCGAAAGGTGCCGGATTCAGTTTCTTCAGGCCTTCGATGGCGCGCAGCACGATGCCGTTCTTGGGGCCTTCCTTGGCCGGTAGATCAAACAACACCACGGGCACCCTGGCGTTGACGCAATGGGCGGCGATCTGCGCCCCCATCACGCCGGCGCCGAGGACAGCGACTTTCCTGACGATGAAATTGCTCACTGGATTTTTTCCTTCTTTCTATTAGAACAGTTCGGCTTCGAGATCGAGCAGATTCGCCGCACCCGAACGCGCCTGGCGAATCAGCATGGCAGTTTCCGGCAGCAGCCGGGCGTAGTAGAAGCGCGCAGTGGCGAGCTTGGCCTTGTAGAAGCTGTCGCCGGAATCGAGCTTCTCCAGCGCGATCTTCGCCATGCGCGCGAAGAAGTAGGCGTACACCAGATGCCCGACCACGCGCAGGTAGGGCACGGCCGCGGCGCCGACCTCATCGCGGTTTTGAAACGCCTTCATGCCGATTTCCATGGTCAGCTTGGTGAGCTTGCCGCCCAGTTCGCCCAGCGGCGTGACGAATTCGGAGAGCTTTTCGTCGGTGCCGTTTTCCTCGACGAAAGCCTGCACCATCGCGCCGAATTTCTTCAGTTTCGCGCCGTTGTCCATCAGCACTTTGCGCCCGAGCAGGTCGAGCGACTGGATGGTGTTGGTGCCTTCGTAGATCATGTTGATGCGGGCGTCGCGCACGTACTGCTCCATGCCCCACTCGGCAATGTAGCCGTGACCGCCGTAGACCTGCATCGCTTCCGAGGTCGCGATCCAGCCGTTGTCGGTGATGAACGCCTTGG
>Ga0194060_10003974_pt1 | contig 10332 bp, 13 predicted proteins | sample SepL225m_MetaG_FD_163427 | JGI IMG/M metagenome (GOLD analysis project Ga0194060, IMG submission 163427) | Anoxic zone freshwater microbial communities from boreal shield lake in IISD Experimental Lakes Area, Ontario, Canada - Sep2016-L222-5m | ecosystem: Environmental > Aquatic > Freshwater >... | reverse complement strand
GCTCACAGCTTCGACTGATCGAACAGTCGGTGCCCTCAATGACGGGTTTGAAAGGATTTCCTATAGCATGGACGCTGGCTTCGACCGGCTGTCCGATGGCATTTCCGCGCTGAACGCCACCTTTCACTGGGGCTTTGGTGCCATTCTGGCCTCCATCGGTCACATGAATGATACCTTGTCGGAGCTGGTTAAAATCGCAAAAACTCCAGTACAGACGGTTGCGTTTAACCATTTCGAGATTGCTCGCGATGCATTTCGCCAAGGGCTGTACCGCGAAAGTCTCGAAGAGCTTGATAAGGCCATTTCGGGTGATCATACTTCCTCTGGATACAAGCTCGAATGGCGCTTTCATCAGATGAAGGGCACCCTTCAGCTTGGCTTTGCTGACTGCGATATGTCGCTCTACGACCTTACAAAAGCTGAAGAATCGTTCCTCACTGCCGCCCGCTATGGCAAGACCGATTATCCGCACGACGCAGGCCGTGCATTTCTCTCCGCAGGCTGGGCAGCTTATTGTCAGGGCAAGATGAAACAAGCCCTTGCCCATACCGAGCAGGCAATGGCTCTGCATCCGGAAATGGGTGAAGTATTCTTTCAGGCATCCAAAGTACAAATGGCTCTTGGTGATGTGGAGAGTGCACTTCCCATGCTTGCCAAAGCAATCGACATCGACCGATTCTATGCACTCAAAGCCGCCGGAGATGGTGATTTTCAGCCACATGATGACAGGCTGAGAGGCTTTCTTGAAGCATTGCGCAAAGAAAAATACCGTCAGTCTGTGCCAAAAGTTCAAGCGGCTCTTGATGGAATCAAGGGGTTTGAACTTGCACCCGTCATCGCAGGCAGTCATGAGCTAAAACAGTTGCAGGCATTTTTGAAGGAAGATGCCTGGCCTCTCATGGATATACTGGAATTAGTCGAAAATCTTGATAGCATCATCAATACTTTCGATACCTTGCTCGATACCGTTATTAATCACTTTATCGATACATCCAAACGTCCTCCGATTGATGTGAGAATAGAAAAATATACGGAACAAGAGACCTATTATGAAGATGTGGTGATTAAGCCAGGCGGCTTCTTTAAAAAGGCGGTGACCGAGAAACAAAAGAAAATGCGCATGGTCACAAAAACCAGAACTGTCACAAAAAGCTCATCTGGAAAGGAGATCACACGTTTTGAGTTTTGCCCCATTTATAGTGGCACGTTCAGGATGAAATGGAATAACACAAAGATTGATCCAGATTTCTATCTGGGCAAGTACCCGATTACCCAGCAGCAGTGGGAGGCAGTTATGGGAGACAACCCGAGTTATTTCAAGGGTGGTAGTCTGCCGGTAGAAACCGTTTCCTCGGATGATGCCCAAGCCTTTATACAAAAACTCAACATGCTCTCTGGCAAACAGCTCTATCGCTTGCCGACTGAGGCGGAATGGGAATATGCCATTCGGGCAGGTTCAACTTCATTATACTACTTTGGCGAGGATACAAGTCAATTGGGAGAGTATGCTTGGTATGATGGTAATTCTGGCCAAACGACCCATCCTGTAGGGCAGAAAAAGTCGAATAAGTGGGGGCTGTACGATATGGCTGGTAACGTTTGGGAATGGACGGATAGCTGGTATGACAGTAATCGTTTGGACCGTGTGCTTCGTGGCGGGAGCTGGAACGACGACGACGGGAGCTGCCGATCGGCGAATCGCAGCAGCGATGCCCCCGACTACTGGAGTAGCGATGTTGGCTTCCGCCTTGTGCTTGTCCTGTAGTCAGTTGGCTGCTCAGTTCGACTTTGTTTTTGCGCGAGAGGGGCAGTTACAAAATTGTGGTATGAGCGTGCTTTGATACGGCTTTCGGCCTACTCAGCATCCTATGCCGACGATACGCACGCCAAAATGTTCTGGTAACCACCGACAGCAGTAAGAGTCTTCTTGGTCGAACTTAATTCGGTGGTTACTCTTTGATTTGGCCGCAAACATGGTTCTCAGCAATTAACATCAGTAATGCTTACATTCGGGAGCGTTGATAACAATAAACCTATGACCACCATGATCCTCAAGCAGCGCTTTCCATTTCGTTTCGGGACCAGTTCCTCCGCAGTCCATCTTTCCGATCATTTCTATAACTGACATTATTAAAGGCAGATTCGAGCATTTTTATTTATTAAAAGGGCACTCCTTTTATTATGGTAAAATATTTTTCTATATTTCCTTACCCATGGTAAGATTTAAGAAATAACGTAAGGAGACCGCAGATGCCCATTACAACCATGACCAGCAAAGGACAAGTCACCATTCCGAAAGAGATTCGGGATCTTCTTGAACTGCATTCTGGCGACAGGCTTGAGTTTACTTTTGAAAAAGGGGGGCGACTGGTTGTTACGCCAGTGAAAAAAAACGTTGACGATCTTTATGGCAGACTGTTTAATCCTGACAGGGCAGCACTTTCAATCGAAGCTATCAATGAGGCGATCCGTCAAAAATTTCAGCATGACGGGCAGTGAAAGCGCTTGACACCAATATACTTGTTCGCTTTCTTGTTCGTGACAATCAGGAACAGGCAGAGCGTGTTTATCGTCTCTTTAAAGCAGCCGAAGCTGATAAAACTCTCTTTTTTGTCTCAATTCCTGTTCTTCTTGAACTGATATGGGTACTTGATTCTGTGTATGGAATTACACGGCACGATATCCTTAATGCCATTGATGAGTTTTTGCTCCTGCCAATAGTAAGCTTTGATGGTCAGTCTGCCGTAAGGAGGTTTATTGCGGAGGCTCGAAATAATAACCTTGATCTTTCGGATCTTTTGATTGCCTGTGATTCGACCTTGTCAGGGTGTGACAAGGTTTTGACCTTTGACAAGAAAGTCGCAAAGTCAGAGCTTTTTACCTTGCTTGAGAAGTAGGCGTTTTCGTCCGCGCTTTTTTTCTTCATTTCAGCAATGTTGGAAAAGGACGAGAAGCTGTTTTTTGTCAAGCTGATTGAAATTCCATTGTTTTTAACTCGTCCTCCGTGGCTCTTGATGAGATGTTGAGAAACTCCACTCCCACACGGTCATTTTCATCAAAATCAAGAATGATGCCAAGCCGCACCTCTTCAGATTCAACTATTTTGTCTCGTCAAGCCGAAAATAGAGGGCATCACTCTCTTTATCAACGGTTATTTTCATGTCTGTCTCCATTTCAACTCTCAGATACACGTCATCCGCAACGCTTTACATGCAGTTGCATTGCAATTTATCATAAAACGATATTATCTTGCTGTAAATAAGAATTTACATTTTCTGTCAGCCTGTTATCCCCGTGAAAGATTTCTTCATCAGCTACACCGGCGCAGATCTGCAATGGTGCATGGATAGCCACCCAGCTTCGTGATGCAGGTTACACAACAGTGTTTCAGGAATGGGATTTTCATGCAGGCGGTAACTTTGTTCTCGAAATGCACCGTGCCGCAAAAGAGTGCAGCACAAGAACTCTTGCGTTACTCTCTCAGTGCTACCTCAATGCCCTGTTTACCAGCCCCGAATGGTCAGCTTCATTTGTTCGCGACCCGAAAGGAGTTGAACGGCTTCTTGTAAGCACTCTACAAGAATTGCTTCCGTAGAAAATATCAGACAGAAACTGATACACCTGTAAATCATGAAAGAAATGCCCGACCCCTTGAAAAATATGTTAGCCAAATATTGAGCTGTTTTGGAAAGGATTACGGAACGACTTTTCACTGAGCACTTACCGGTGCGCATTTACGATTGTAAGCCGGATGGATTATTTGCTGCCTTGATCCTTGAACCGCCCCTCAAAGCGCGGCAGATCGTCGGCCCGGAGTTGCTCAAACATTGACCGATACTCCTTTCCTGCGGCGATGTTGACATCCACCTTCAGCCTCAGCAGTTGCCTCGTGCATGGCTGCATGTCCGGCACGCTGCTGATAAAACTCCTCGGCACTGGTTGCAGGATGCTCCCCAAGCTGGCCTGCAAGTTTGCCATATCAGGTTGCTTTCTGGTTGCGCCGTTCAAGCTTTTGCGGATGCTGCCGAATCTCTGCGGCGATACTCTCAATCCGTTCGCCCCCTCCGAGGATCTCCTGCTGCTCCTACTTGAACCTCCAACCACTTTCTTGTGAGAGTGACTTATTAATTTGCTTCGTGCTCTTGTAAATCAATAGTATTATTTGTACTTAAAACAAAAGGCTCTCCGCATATTTTAGTGAGACGAAGTAAGAAATATAATAAGCGCTGTAATATAAACCCGCAGAATTAGTTAGAACAGCGACCATTGAGGAACATGAAGAATGTGCTGATAAGCCATAGGACCAACAGCCTTAACGATTAAAGTACAACACAGCCAAAATACTGTAACAGAATACTATACAATAGGTCTCAGTGTCGTAAGGTTGCGGCGATGGGCTTTAAAAGCTTCGAGAGCTACCGGAACCAATACAATACCCAACCATAAACAACCTAACTTTTCTTCTGTAAGATGACGTATACTGATTTTACTTCAAACCACTAAATTCTGCGAAGAACCAAACAAAAGGGTTCTCTTCAGAAAAAATTCCTGTAATATCGGACTATTATAGCCAAAAAATGGAGCAGGGATGATGACCAAAACGATAGATATACATACCGCTAACATAAGCATCGAAGATCTCTTGTCACTGATTCGTCAGGGGACTGAAGTTATGATGACAGAAGCGAATATCCCATTTGCCCGTATTTCTCCATGCTTTCCTCTTCGTCAAGAACGTGTTGCGGGATTACATTCAGAAGCCATTTGGACAAGTGACGATTTTGATGAACCATTGTGTGGACTATCTGCTGACCTGGAATTGTCGCCACATTGCTAACATGGAAATTCAAAGAAGCATAGCAGGCGATCTCGAATTGCAGGGCTTTTTGCTACCTGTTATGTGTACCCCGGAAGAACTTGTAGGAGACGATGATGTGGAATGATGAAATTGGCAGTGAAGTAAGGACGATTCGTGAAGCACATGCGGCAAAATACAATTATGATCTTAGCGAAATTGTTGAAGACTTAAAGAAGTCAGAACAAAAACATAAAGCGGAAGGGTATATTCACGTACAACCTGCGCCCAAAGAGAATCTGCCTGCTACGCCACTTCAGAAGATGCGTTTTGCTCATCGCTGAGTTTCTGTCGGAATTGTATGAAAAGAGTATGTGAACCGATAACGGCTGCTGGACAGGCTGAATAGAAGAAGTGCCGGGAGTCAATTGCCCGGAATACACGAAAGAAGAGCTGTTAATAAGCCTTAAAATGACCTTGGAAGAACTTCTTGAATCGGAGAAAAATATGAGCGTTACAAAAGAGAATATTGAAAATAAGATTAGTTGGTTTAATAATGAAGTTGTTTGTATAAAAAATAGTTTTCAACTTTGGATTTCTGAATTAGGACACCAAATAATTACACAAGAAGTAGAAATTACTAAAACTGAAGAACCAAGTGGTACGTACAAGACAAAACAATTTGATTTTATAATAGATGGGAGTGTTAAAATATCATTAATCCCGTATGGCATTTGGATTATAGGAGCCAAAGGCCGGATTGATATTCATGGCCCTTCAGGAACAGAGAAATTGCTTTTCTTTGCTACTGGTGGGCCTGGAGTGTCAGGAGAAATAAACGTTGGACGTGAAAGTGAAAACGGTATTAAAAAGATTAACCAAGGTTATTTTGATAACGTAGATGAAGAAAATTGGTATTGGTATGATGATAGTTCGTATAGAAAAGTAGCTAAATTTTCTAAAGAAATCATTAATTCCTTATTGGAGAGACTTCAATGAATGAGCAGATAGTAAATGATGTCTTTTCAGTTTATGAAGTGTTGAAAGATTCTATAAAGGTAACGAAAAGATCGATTAACCAGGAAATGCAGATACTTCATAATCGAACGCTCTTTTTGGGTGAATAGAAAGATATAATGCTGAGTAGAATGACGAATGTTGAAACTGAACTTGACGACATTATGGTTCTATCACTTTTCGCATCATTTGAACGTGAATTAAGGATTTCACTGCAAGCTATTATTGACAATAATACCAACAAAATAAATTCAACGTTAATACGATTGACTTCATTAACAATAGATTCAATTGAGCGTTGGATTGTAAGTGATATGATAAATGCATTAGAAGATATTGTATTACTTGAGACAAGAAGCAAAACAAAGCAGATATGTGAATATAGGAATTGGGTCGCGCATGGCAAAAATCGCAATAAATTGCCATCAATACAAACTGATCCTAAAACTGTCCAGGTTACCTTGCTTGATTTTATGATTCAAGCAAAACGTGCAATATAAATTTATATATTCTATGACTCAAGCGGAGCTATTGGAACAACATATTGCAGAATTGGATGACGATTCTTTTTCAAAACTCCGTGAATGGTGGATACTTTATTGAGTGGTAGTGTGGTGCTGATTTGTCAGCGAACACCATTGAGGCGCGATGGGAGGTTGCCAGCTTGTTACCGTTGAGATAAAAATTTGTCGTAATTCGCTTATGAGCCAATCCAGAACCAGACGGCTCCATTTTCATCACGTTCACCAACATAATGTTTTTTTCATTGTTCAATGCCCTGAATTTAACCTCGCCCAAACTGATGTGATTTTGTCTGAAATGTACCGCTTTTTTAGAGAATCGTATAACATGCTTTTGGAGATCGCTGGAAAACTATTGTCCCATCGGGCAATTTGGTCAGCAGCCTGTTGACCAATTACCCTGGTTCCGTTGTGTTTCACAAAGGTCATCAAATCTTACATCTTTTGCATCTCATCAAATAAGTCAGGATGCCGATCAATGAGTTTCAACAACTTGACCAGCGGTGTCGGAGGGCGGGTTTTGCCACGTTCATATCGTGAAAATGCAACCTTACCGATACCGAATGCCAAAGCGAGCTTGGCCTGGGTGATGTTCAGCTTCTTTCGGATGCGTCGAATGTCCGCCCCAGGATCGCCCTTTACGGCTCTCACCAATCCTTCCTGAGCCTCTGTATATCGCCGATAACTCTCTTCATCCCAGATCCCTTCGCCACAATGTGAGCAGAACTGGCCATGCATTGCGTGCAAGGTCATTGACTTTCCGCCGTATGAAAGAGTTTCCTCGAAAACTTTATCGCTCAATCCGGCATAACCACATGATGGGCATTTCATCATATTTCCAATTCATTTTGCTTTAAACTGTATCACAGGTGGCCGATTATCCGAAAACCCTGTGATTTTAATATAAACGAGAACTCCATCCACCGTTTTTCCATGATAAACATCCTGCCAGAGCTGGTGATCTGTGTGGGTTGTCATTGATTTGTAGAAATCGGCTCTTTTCAATGAGAGCACTACTTGACGCATGTCCGATTCGGTCAAGCCCAAAGATAAACCTCCTTGCAACGCAGTTCTCGTGAATGGCCGTGAGGTTCTATCAGCAACTGTTGCGTGCACTTCCGTGAGCCTGTAATGCGGTGCTTTTTTCTCCACAAGAAAAAACCTGCCTTTTTGGATATTTTAGTCAAGATGATAAAATTCTTCAAAAAACCAAAGGCTTTTCAGTGTTCATTGAAAACTTGCCTGCTCTTAAATTGCCAACCACGCACTTTCTTGTGAAAGTGATTTTACTATATTGACTTGATTCTCTTGTAACTCAATAGTATTATTTGTACTTAAAACAAAAGTGTTCGCCATAATATAACAAGATAATGACTGCTGGACAGGCTGGATAGAAGAAGTGCCTGGAGTTAATTGCCAGGAATACTCGAAGCCGCTGCCAGCTTGCTCAACCTACTCATCCAGGCGGATTGATTCATTGGTGCCCAGCCCATCAAACAGCTTACGATCGAGATCGTCAATGGCAAGTCCGACAGCAGCGCGACGTTCCCAGCGCTCGGTTTCGCGGGATTGCCGAACCACCATCTCACGCATTGTCGCAGCGTCAGCCGCCCGGATATCTGTCCCTTTCTTGATGTAAACCGCTCCGTCGAAAACATAGGGACGGTCAGAGCCTTCCGGTACATCCACAGAAATGACCCGGCCTCCCTGAACATCATCCAGAGTAACCGTGAATAATACCTGAGGAGTGACGTGTCCATGCAGGAAGTGACGGAGCGCGTCAGCCTCTTCTTCGCCTGGTTCACCGAGTACCAGTCCATGATCATCGACACCGATCAGTACACTGCCGCCTTTGGTGTTGAGCAGTGCACACACGGCACGCCCAATTGACTCTTCTGCCCAGGATGATGCAATAAACTCAATGCGATCGGATTTGCCTTTTCCCAAGAGTTCTTCTGTCAGGTTTCTCACATTCATTTACCCTCTCTCCTTTCTACTTCCCGGCGGATTGCATCGGGATTGCTGAAATGATTCTGGATGAAATCCTCCACCTCTCTGTTTCGTCCGAATTGTGCAGTGGCAAAAAGCTTTGCATCATCATTCGAAGAGAATTTTTTGTACCCAGTTGCCGGTACGATCCTGATAAGTTTTGAGATCGCGTCGAATCGCGGCATCATACATGTCGATTACCCTGAAATCATCAATAATTGTCTGCTCTCGCAGCTTGAGTTTTTTCTTTCCCTCTTTGGTGTCTAATCCGAGTTTAGCGAACATCTCCTCGCGCTTCCCTGGTATTATTGCAACCAAGCTTCATAAATAATGAGCGGGCGAAGGGAATGTGATGATGTGCAAGAATCCAGCGTGGTTTGCGCAGTTCGATAGCCTTCAGTAATTCCTGATGCGTAAAGCCAAGCCCGTCTGGCAATACGCCGCTACCATATTGGGGCGTAACGATACAAAGAAAGAGATCACAACGCTCGACCGCAGCCAAGCAACTATCCAGCGCAGTCTGATGAGGATATACCGTGACAGTGCCTTTATGTGAACACCAAACTTCATATCCAAATCCACTGAGCATTGCATAAATCTGCTCAAGTAACTCCTCAATTCCATACACGGTCGAAGAGACCATGATAGAGAGTCGGTTGTGTGATGTATTCTCTTTTTTCATTATCAGCCTGAAATATTTTCAATCATTAAGAACGGCCCATTCTTTCATTGTCCAATCGATGATTGCTCTTTGTGAGCATTTCGAGAGCGTCCGCTGGTTATGGTTTAGGACTTCATGAATTGTGGCGATTGCAAATATCCTTATTTTTGCATGATTATCAAACCCTCCCCAGCGCCTCCACCACCCACTCAACCCCAATCTTCTCCTGCTCCAGCCGTATCGGATGGCCCAGCTTATCCCACAGTAACTGATCGTAACGCGCATTTTCTTAAAATATACCCTGTCGGTGATAATAGTCGAATATACCTTAACGGTTATGTTGTGATTTTGTACCTTTAAAGGTATATTGTTGTCAATGCTAAATTACAGAGCGCAACATGAGCAATGATTCGTACATGGAGAAGCAGGCGATCCGGACGCCGATGCAGCTTGCGATGGTGCTCAGCGGATACAGAAAGACGCTGAAGTTAACCCAAAAGCAGGCGGGTGACAAGGTCGGTTTGTTTCCCAAAACTATATCGGCACTGGAAAATAGTCCGGACGGTTCCAGCATAGCGAGTCTGTTTAAGCTGCTTTCAGCACTTGGTCTTGAACTAGTTTTGAGGCCCAAGAGTACAGGGCGCAGTGGCGGGGAGTGGTGATGGGCAGAAAACTGAAATCCCGTACGCTAAGGGTTCTCATGAATGGGGATTTTGTGGGAGAATGGAATCTGACTGCAGTTGGTTCGCATGAATTTGTCTATACCGCTTCATGGCTTTCCTCCCCTTTGTCGCGTCCTGTTTCCCTGTCGATGCCGTTACGGGAACAAAAGTACAGTGGCGATGTCGTCCATTCATTTTTCGACAATCTGCTGCCGGATAATGATGTGATTCGAAGAAGAATCCGGGATCGTTTTTCTACCGGTTCAATTGAGGCTTTTCACCTTCTTGCAGAAATAGGTCGAGACTGTGTGGGTGCAATTCAATTACTGCCCGACGGGGTCGATATGGTTGATGTCCGAAAGATCACTGCTGAACCGTTCAGTGATGATGACATTGAACGGCTGATAGCCCGGGAAGTAACGTCAGATTTTTTCGGCAAAACAATGGATGGACTCGAAGAGTTTCGTATCTCACTTGCCGGAGCCCAGGAGAAGACTGCGTTGCTCTGGCATGATGGGCAATGGAAACGGCCACGCGGAGCTACGCCTACGACACATATCTTCAACCTAAACTGAGCGATTTAATATAAAAAAAGCCTCAATATTCTCGGTTAAAATGTTATATTATAATGGGTAACAAGCGATTACCATTTGTAACGTAACACAAACCAAGAAATCAGGAGGCTTT
>Ga0194060_10003973_pt1 | contig 10337 bp, 5 predicted proteins | sample SepL225m_MetaG_FD_163427 | JGI IMG/M metagenome (GOLD analysis project Ga0194060, IMG submission 163427) | Anoxic zone freshwater microbial communities from boreal shield lake in IISD Experimental Lakes Area, Ontario, Canada - Sep2016-L222-5m | ecosystem: Environmental > Aquatic > Freshwater >... | reverse complement strand
TGTCAGTGCCACAAAGCCTAATGCTGTTGTTCGTCCAACCCCGCCTTTGAACGAATAGAAGGTCACAATGAACGGGCGCCGCGTAACATCATCCTCAATCGGCGCAGGAGTCTCGGGGTCGGGTGCCATCAATATTTCAGACCAAAGGGGAATTTGCACTGGCTCGGGTATGCGATCTTGCGCTTCTGTCACTTCAGTGGGGGTTAAGAGTTCATAGCGTTCGAAAGGAAAACTGCCAAGACTTACCCCGATTGTGGACAGGATTGTGTCAATTTGCCGTTCACGATCTGATGTGTTGGCATCTCTAAAAATGTTACTTACGATATGGAGGCGTAACCAGCCAAGTGATGTCCGTCGAACGTGGATCTGGGCGTCAGGATCTTGTCGGTACACGTTCTCACGAAGCAACTGCTCGATCATGGCTGGTTGGGTTTGAGTTGACATTACGATGCTTCTCCTTGCTGGCTAAGGATGAAATCGTGTATGACCTTAATCGCACGTATGAAGCGTTCGCATTCATGATTGTCCCCTGTTTTGTCCCAGTACCTCAACGCATCTTTTTTCCAAAGACGGGTAATTGTATTCCACGCCTCTTTATACCTACCTGTTTGATCCAGAGAGATCGCTCGCTTGATTGCTGGTAAGGAATCTAAGAGTATTGTCAGGCTGTGCAGTGTCGCACCTGAGTTGCTTTGTTTAAATAGACGAGTATCTTTAATACTGTTAACGCCTTCATTATAACAAATGAGCGCGAGCATTGAACATTCTATCGCGTATCCACCCAGATATATCGCACCGGCGGAACGTTGCATGTCGTGAAGTTGCTCTGCATCTTCACGCCGCCGCCGTGAGGCACCAAGTTGAATTCGACGGTCGTAGGTGTCGTGGCTATATGGCATACGTGCGCTTCTCGATACGTTGATGGTGATGGAAAGAGTCTAAAACCCCAGCCCCTTCTTCCTGGCCAGCACCCCATCTACCCAGCGTTTCTCGTCGCTGCCCGCCGGGTAGAGCGCCGAGAGGGTCTGGGCCAGCTTCCAGAATCGCCCGTCCGACCCGGCCCCGTCTTCCACCAGGAAGCGTTTCATCGCCTCGGCGCGCCCGGTGGCGAAGAGAATCATCGCTTGGTGAACCCGGTCGAGCATGGTGACGCCGGGGGGCGGCGCGCCCAGTTCGCCGACCACGCCGCGCTCCTCTTCGGCTTGCTCTAGCTCGGCGAAGAGGTTTAACTGCGCGGCAGCCCGCTTCGGCTTCTTGGCCACCGGCGCGGCGTCAACGACCTCTTTGCCGAAGAGGTATCGGGTGCGCTCGCCTACGCCCAGCAGCCGCGCTAATCCGCCTTTGATCTCGACAACATGGCTGAGGATTTCCAGGCGTGCACCAAGGCCCTGGGCAATTTTGCGTGCGGCGTCGTATTCCAGGCTGAAGCCGCCTGTTGCCGTGCCCCCACCTTTGCCCCCGACCTCCTCATCCTCCTCGCCTTCGTCGTCGCTCTCGTCATCCTTCACCCCTCCGCCTTCATCCTTTGACAGCGTCCACAGCCACATGGCCGTCAGGCGTGCGTCCGGCTCTAGCCCGCTGGCGTCGGCGTCGGCGAAGAGAACCGAGAGCGCCTCACGGGAGACGGCGGCCCACACTGCCTCTAGGTATTCGCGCAACGGCACGACCTCGCCGCTTGCTTTCTCCACCCGGCTGTAGCGCGAGAAAATCTCCAGCGCTGGTCCCAGACAAGCGAAGATGGCATCCGCGCCGACCACGCCTTCCGCAGCCAAGCGCGGCAGCCACTCGTAGATGCGCCGAGGCAGGGCCTGAAGTACGTCGCGCCAGTCGCCCACGTTTTCGGTCAGATGCCCGTCGGCATCCTCACGGGGCCGACAGACGAGGTGGATGGAGGAACCCAGGCGCGCTTGGCCCTGGGCTGCCACCCGCGTTTCCATCTCGGTGTCAATCGGCCAGGAGCCGGTGATAATCCAGCCAGCTTCGATCACCGCTTGCAGAATTGCCTCCCAGCTTGCGGTCGTCTTGCTGGCGAAGACGATGGTGCCGATGCCGCCGGGCTGGGTGATTCGCCGCCCCTCGGCGAACGCCTTGGTCAGTTCACGCTCGTAGAAGGCGATGTCCTTGGTTGAATTGCTTAATTCATGAGGACGGTCAACGACAATCTCTTTATCCTTCGGTACTTGGGCCGATTGGAACAAGTCGGGGTGAGTATTGAGGAGCGCCCGCCGCAACCAGACATAGAAGAAGTCCGAAAGATAAGCGTAGGGGACTGAATCGTAGTAGGGGGGATCTGTAATTAAAGCAGCAACCGAGTCAGTTGGTAGTGGATGGTTTGTCGCCGTCGTTTGAATAACTTGCCCCTCTATTGGTTGTATGGCAGCTTCTTCAAGAGCCTTAATTGTCCAATCGAGAAGGCCATCCCAATTGCCAGAACCAGAACCACAAAAGACAGTCTCCACAAAGTCAGAAACGAAGGGTATAGCCTGCCGCCCAAATGTGTGATTTATTTTCTCACGATTATGGTAATGCCAAGTACATAAAGACGACAAGTAATCTGCCTGTTTGTCTACAGTCATTAATAGGCAACACTTTATTGCGTCAATGAAGTGTTCTGTATGGTCATATGGAATAAGCTCTTTCTCAAGATATTTTAGCTGATCTTCTAGAGTTACTATAACTAACGCTTCACGTGGACTGAAAATATCTCCCCACGTTGCCATCCCATAGAGCGGCACACTGATGCGGCGGATCTCATTCATAGAGATCTCCTCATCCGGCACCAGGCTCAGTTCACCCGTATGCGCGGCCTTACGCCGTTCCAGTTCGGCGGCGGCGGCGCGCACAGCGGCGAGATCGCGCTCGGTGGGCAGGCGGTAATGGCGGCCCTGCTCACCGGGGTGCGTCATCACCACGCAGAAGAGCCGGGCGTCATTGGCGCCACCACGACGCGGCTTGAGCTGTTTGCGGACAGACGTAACCGGGGTGGTGAAGCCGCAGCAGGGGCAGGTCGCCGAGCCACGGGCGACGGTGCCCATGCCCACATCCTTCGCCTTTGCGCCCTGGATGATCGCGAAGTCCACCCGGTTTTCAGCCGGGTTCGGCACGATCCGCAACGCCACCGAGCGATCCCCCTTCTTCGCCAGCCAGAGCGAGCGGATGAGCGGCACCTCGGCCCCACAGCCCGGCCCCTCGCAGATAACGGTGCGCGCCCAGAGGTAGGCAATCGGCGTCGCACCGTCAGGGTCTTTCGGGTAGAACTCGGCCAACTCCTGCTCCGCCTGCGCCTTGACCCACTGGCCCCAGGTGCGTACCTCATCGGCCAATCGCTGGCCGTAGCGCGGGATATACTCCAGTACCACCTTATTCAGCAGCACCGCCACCGGGTTCAGATCAGAGGCGAAGGCATCTGCACCGACACGCAGCGCCTCCAGGGGAATCGCCCCGCCGCCAGCAAACGGGTCTACCACCAATGGTCGCGTACCGGGGATGCCGCCCAGCGCCTCGTGGGCGGCCTGGGTCAGAGCGCGACTCGTCTCCAGGAAAGCCGGGACCGTCGAGGCGTCCCAATTGGCAAAGTCAGCGATGAAATCGAGCAGGGCGTAGCGCATCTCGGGCCATGCCGCCGGGTCGTCGGCCCGGAGCGTCTGCATATTGGTGCGTTGCCAGCGTTCGAGGGAACTGCGGCACAACCGGGCCAACGCGCCGTCGCGCTGGGCAAAACCCGAAAACTCGGTGTCTTGACGCACGTTTTCCGCAAAGGCCGCCAGGATGTGAGCGGCAGCCGTGCGGAAAGCAGGCGGACACAGTTCATCAACCGGGTCAGGCCAGAGCGCCGCGCAGATCACGGCGCGGCAGGCCGCCAGGGGCCGCCGTGCCCACCAGATATGCAGCGTCGAGATATGCCCGTGGCGGATACTCTTCTCGCGCCGAGCGTGGGCCGAAATGCGCTTAATCGGCAAGTCAACCTCGATCAGGCGCTTGGGGTAACGAGACTCGTTGTTCATAGGGGCATAGCCTCCGCGAGCACCCGCTCACGAATTGCCGGATGCAGATCCGGCTCGATCACCAGATCAATACGGTGCCCCAGCAAATCCTCCAGATCTTGCATCAGCGCGACGTAATCTAACAGGCTGCGGGTCGCATCCAGTTTGATGAGCAGATCAATATCGCTCGTCAGGCGTGCCTCACCACGGGCGACAGAGCCGAAGACCCGCACATTCGTCGCGCCATAGTGCGCCGCGAGCGCCAGAATCTCGGCCCGACGGGTGGTGATGGCGTGGAGCGTTGCATCCGGCATCATGCACTCTCCTGCGGGAGAGACTCGCGATCTGCATTGATCAGGGCATCAGCCTCATCATCGCTTAGCGTACCCGCAGCAGGTGCCTGCGCTGCCAGATCGTGGAGTGCGGCGAAGCCTGCGGCGCGCTCGCTGCGCTTTGCCTTGAAGGCGAGATACTGCTGGTACTCGTCAAACGGCAGCAGCACCGCCATCGGTTTTCCGTAGGTTTCGATCACGATGCTCACGCCCTGGATACGGGTCTGGTCAATGATGTCGCGGGTATGCTTTTGCAGTTCCGTCGAGCTGACCGTTTTCTCCATCCCGGCCTCCTCATGTTCCAGATTTCCTGTAACTTCCCGAACATTATACCAGATGTCCACACGTGGGGCGCACAACGCAGGGTTGATGCAACGTCCCGGCACCGCATCGCCGTGGGGCTCAAGCCCTCGGCTCTTGGTCGCGAAGGCCGCCTGCGCGGCCTCAGGCAGGCCGCGCAGGCGGCCTTCGCAGAATCTAGCCCGCGACTTCAGTCGCCGGGCGACCGGATACCTGAAGATTTTGCAGCAGCCCTGGCACACAACGCCCAATACCAATAGCCGCTGATGTCCGGCTATCGGCTATTTGATCAGCCTTCCTGCTGCGCAAGAATCTGCCGCACCCCCACCCGATAATGCGCCACCTGCATCACCTCAGCCCATGGCAGGCGGGCCGGGTCGCGCACGGCGTGGATTTCCGGTTGTGTGGCACAGTGGTAGACCACATAGAGCCAGTAGTCCTCGCCAAGTCGCTCAGCGGTTTTGTACTCGTTATTGGTCAGGGCCACATCGCCCAGGGCGCTGCGGCCTTTCACTTCGATATAGCGCACGGCGCGGGCGGCATTCGGCGGATGGGGTTCGCGCAGACGGGCGATCAGATCAAAGCCGCGATTCTGGGTCTCGACACTCTCGACATTCCAGCCCGCTGCCGTGAGCGTGCGAGTCACCTCACGCACCGCGACCCGTTCCACATCCACATCGCTGACCAGCGGGGCCAGCAGAACCGAAGCACGCTCGGGGTGGGGCAGCACCCATGCCTGGGCCAGATGGCGCACCTGACTGATGGTGACGTAACGCTCCTGGGCCAGTTCGGCCTGACGACGCTCCAGGCGCGTGTTCAACAACTCTAGCCGATCCGAGGTCTGCTTGAGGTTCGCCGCCACAAGGGGGTTTTCGGTGATGGCATCTTGCTGCGCGAAGAGTTCCGCCATCCGCATGCTCTGGCGGTGGATGAGCGCGTTCAGACTGATCGCCGTATGCTCCGCAACCCGGTCAATCTCATGTGCGCGGGTGGCCTGGAGATCGCCCAGAAGCACCTGAAAATCCTGATCGGTCAGCACCTGCACGGCGCTATCGGTATCAGGCAGACCCACGCCCGTGGGCGCGGCGGTGCCCTCAGGCGCAGGCACGAGGTCAAGAAAGAGCGTCGGCTGGCGCACGATCTGGGTGCCGTCCAGGCGCGTCTCAACTACCATAATCCGCCGTTCAAGCACATGCTTGCGCCCGTCGCTCATCGTCGCCGCAAAGAGGTCAAGGCGGGCGGGCATGCTGCGCTGGAGTTCAAAGAAGATCGCGCCGCGCCGGAAATCAGCCTGGGACTGGTCGAGTACATCCTCGCGGAGCGCCTCAAACAGCGGGTGACCCGGCGTTACCCACTCCAGGGTAGGATCGGCCTTGAGCTGGGCCTGGTCAAAGGTGATTGGCCCGTACTCCTGGCCGAGCCGCCCGAAGCGGGACTCATGGCGCTCGCCCTGGGTTGTCATCGAAGGCGGGATGCGGCCCACCCGATAGGGTGTCTTGCGTTCGCTGGTGAGCGGGGCCGTACTCGTCCGTCCAACCCGACCGACACTGCGCACGGGTAAGCCCACCACCGGCGCCGCCTGGAGGAAGAAGTCGCGCACCACGTCGGGCACCAGACGGCGCTCCTTCGCCTCTGCGGACGCGCTGAGCAGCCCGGCCAAGTTCAGGTCACGCTTGGCCAGCCCCTCCAGGGCCGAATAGGTAATCCGCTCGAATCGCTCGCGATCCACCTGCTCCACGATCCGGCTCGTGATCACCTCCTCGGTGAGGTTATGCGCGTACATATCGCGCAGCATGCGCTCAAGCTGGTTCGCCGGAAAGATGTCGCCGAGGACGTTGAAGACCGTGCCCGTGCCATTGGGATCGAGGTCGCGCTCAATCTCACGGATGCGCTCGAAAAGCTTAAACAGCACCCGGCCTTCGGCAGTATTCGTGGCCACAAAGTTGAAGATCAGACAATCCTTCTCCTGTCCGTAGCGGTGGATGCGTCCCATGCGCTGCTCCAGCCGCACCGGGTTCCACGGAATGTCGTAGTTGATCATCAGCCAGCAGAACTGCAAGTTGATGCCCTCACCGGCGGCCTCGGTCGCCACCAATACCTGGCACTGCTCCTTAAAGGCGCGCTCGGCATAGATGCGTGTCCCAGGTGTATCGCGGTCGCCAATCTTCATGCCGCCAGAGATCTGGGTGACGGTCAGACCCCACGCGCCCAGCTTCTCGACCAGGTAATCGAGGGTTTCGCGATGCTCGGTGAAGAGCAGCAGTTTCATCGTCGGGTCAGAGAAAATCCCCTGAGACACCAGCACCTCGCGCAGCTTGACCAGCTTCGACTCGATCTCGCGCTGCTCCAGTCCCCGTGCCTGGACAATCAGCCGACCGAGTTGCCCGATCTCGCGCTGGAGCGCTGCCGGGTCAACCGACGCAACGGCTTGCTCCAGTTCATCAATGATCGCCTGCTGCTCCTCATCGGGCAGTTCGTCGAAGGTATCGGGCACGCGCCGGTTGATCTGTTCGCGCCGATGCGCCTCAGGGTCGGCCAGGATCTTCTCGCGGCGCTCTTTCATCCGTTCCAGGCTGCGGCGCACCGCATACATACTGGAGGCAAACCGTCGCTGGAGCATGGCCATCGTGAAGCCCACCGCCCGGCCCAGGGCCGACGGCTCGGCGGCTGCCTGCACCGATTGTTCCTCAACATAGCGGGTCAGCGCATCGTAGAAATCCCACTCGTCCGCATCAAGGGTGAACTCAATCGTCTGCACTTGCCGCTTGGTAAAGAGCCGCCGCACCTGGCCGGTCACGGGGTCGGGGAACGTGACCATCGCCTCCTTGACTCGGCGCAGGTAGAAGGGGGCCTGCTGGCGGCGAACCGCCTCCTCCAAGCTGCTCACATCGCCATAGACATCGGCGTCGAGCAAGCGCAGGAAGCGGCAGAAGTTTTCCGCATCGCCCTTATGCGGGGTTGCGGTCATGAGCAAAAGGTGATCAGTCAGTCGCGAAAGTTCTTCCCCAAGCTGGTAGGCGAGAGTCTTGTGGTCATCGCTGTAGGCGCTCATCTTATGCGCCTCATCAACAATCACTAGATCCCACTGCGCCCGCAGCAGACTCTGGCGGGCGTCGTCCATACGCGAGACCCAGGAGATTGACGTGATGACCTGATTCTTCTCCTGCCACGGGTTCGAGCCGTAGGTCTGGCGCAGCACATCGCCGCGCACCACCTCAAACTGCTCGCGGAACTTATCCTTCAACTCCCGCTGCCACTGGAAGGTGAGATTAGCGGGCGTAACGATGAGGATGCGCTGGGCCAGCCGACGAATCTTCAGCTCCTTAATCAACAGACCGGCCATAATCGTCTTGCCCGCACCCGGATCATCGGCGAGCAGAAAGCGAATACGCGGCTGCGTAAGAAAGTGTTCGTAGACCGCCTCAAGCTGGTGCGGCAGCGGGTCAACGCGGGCAATCGAGAGCGAAAAAAAGCGGTCGTACTCGTAGGCAATGCCCAGTCGTAGCGCCTCAACACCCAGGCGGAATCGCAGCGGATCACCATCGAAGCGACCCGTCTCCTCTACGATCAGGTCACGGAGTTGTTCCTCACGCAGCATAGGCCGGTGAACAATGCCCGACTCCAGACCTTCGCCACGCAGGCGGTAGAGGGTGCCGACCTGCTTCAGCTCAATCAGTTGGACGCGCTCGTGAAACATCGGGCCACGCACGATGACATCCGGCTGAAGACGAGCGAGGAGCGCGTCGCGATCCAGCGGAGGTCGCACGGGGGCGACGGTCGGGAGCGCAAAAGCGATGGGAGCCTCGTGGATCGAACTCACCCCCAACGCTTGTACAGAGGTGGGTTCATCAGGCGGGGACAGGGGTACCTCGTCAGGGAACAGATCCGCACGTAGCTCCGCAACATCCGCGTAGCGGTCGTCGGGCCAGACTGCGAGCAGACGCTGAATGGTCGCCGCGAGCGGTGGAGGAACCGCGCTCGTGATCTGAGCGACCGGGATGAGCGGATCGGACTTCACGCGCTGGGGGGCATCCGGCGGGATAACTCCGGTAAGCATCCAATACAGCAGCGCACCAAAGCTATAGAGATCGGAGCGGGCATCGGTGGTTCCCCCGCCATACTGCTCAAAGGAGGAAAAGCCCGCCGTAACCGCCCGTGCGAACGTATCGGTGCGCGTATCGGGCCGATACGCCTTAGCAATGCCAAAATCAACCAGATAAACCTGCCCCCCCGGTGTGAGCCGCACATTCCCCGGCGTGAGGTCGCGATGCACAATCGGCGGGTTCTGCGCGTGCAGATAGGCCAGCGCATCAAGCAGGGGTCGAAGCAGGCGGAGCGCCGCGTCCGGATCGAGACGCCCACCAGGGTGGCGCGACAGATACTCACCCAGGTGTTCGCCGGGGATGTACTGCATCACGAGATAGTGGTAGCCATCCTCCACAAACGAGTGGTAGACCCGTGGCAGGGCCGGGTGATCGACATTCGCCAGCAACTCCGCCTCAGAATCACGCTGCGCGACCACACGCGGGTCATCGGGGGAGCGCGTCTGCTTAATCGCCACCTCGCGGCGCAGCCGACCATCGCGAGCCAGGTAGACCGCGCCGAAGCCACCCTGGCCAAGGAGTCGGACAATAGTGTAATGATGGGCGAGCGTGTCCAACGGCGCGAGCATAACGACCTCACCGAGCAACGGTGCTGTAGAAGCAATAGGAGCGTCGCATGACGCTTCTGGTGCCAAGTATACCGCCTATATGTACCGATGTATACCAGCCCAAGAAGTCTCGTCTTCCACTGCCGCAGCCGATCTGAACAACAGATATCCTTCCTCTGGGTCGTGGTACGCCCCAGCGATGGCAGAACCGCAGTTCAGATCGACCGCAGCAGTACACGAGCAATCCATCTATGAGTGACCATCGCATATCCATGCTATGCTTGGACGTATGCACATGTATCGGCTATTTTCACCTCCGCCGTCCATGCGATTCGCGCACACCACCCGATGAAAGGAGCGACTGATGCCCAACTATCGGTTATCGGTTATCGGTTATCGGTTATCGGTTATTTTTACCTCAGCGCCCTCGACTCTCCCTCGCCTTCATTCTCATGATCTCCCTGCTCCTTCTCCCCACCTGGCCCACCTCCGCACAGCCCGCCAGCGTCCACCTAGCCCTCGGCAACCCGAGCGGCACAAACACCGCACGAACGGGGCGTATGTGAATCATATGGAACATATGTGTGGATATGCAACATATAAGGGGTACAGCCGAGATACGTGTAATTTTGCGAATTAATCGAAACCGTGTACGTAAAACACCATCAGATGTCTGCTACCTACAACATATAGCAATCCTAAACTGGCAGTAGAGCAGAAGTAACGCTGTCACGCTGAGCGAAGCGAAGCGTGACAGTGTTACTTCTAAGGAAACATCGTGAAAATCTGGATTGACGCCGACGCCTGCCCGAAGGTCGTGAAGGATCTGGTTTTTCGCACCTCGGCCCGGCTGAGCGTGCCGGTCTGCCTCGTGGCCAACCGCCCGCTCGCGCTGCCGGACTCGCCCCTGATCACGATGACGCAGGTGTCCACGGGGAGCGATGTCGCCGACGACCATATCGTGCGGCACGTGGCCCCCGGCGACCTCGTGATCACCGCCGACATCCCGCTGGCGGCGCAGGTCGTGGCGTGCGGCGCGGTGGCCCTCGACCCACGCGGCGAGGCGTATAC
>Ga0194060_10003972_pt1 | contig 10341 bp, 8 predicted proteins | sample SepL225m_MetaG_FD_163427 | JGI IMG/M metagenome (GOLD analysis project Ga0194060, IMG submission 163427) | Anoxic zone freshwater microbial communities from boreal shield lake in IISD Experimental Lakes Area, Ontario, Canada - Sep2016-L222-5m | ecosystem: Environmental > Aquatic > Freshwater >... | reverse complement strand
ACATGGATTCAATCAGCCAGCTTCCTCTGCCGAAAGAAGGGGTGGAAAAAATCCTGGGTGGGACGGCTGCCAGGTTGTTGGGGCTTTAGAAAAAATTTCCACGGAGGCTGGCATGCTGAAAGCTGAACTTCTTGAAATCATTGCAAATGGTGAAAATTCAGGTGTTGAATTCAAGCGTGATGATCTGCGCCCGGAGCAACTTGCAAAAGAGATTGTGGCATTGGCAAACTTTCAGGGGGGTAGAATTATCATTGGTGTCGCTGACGACGGAACGGTTCAAGGCATTCATCGGGATAACCTTGAAACATGGATTATGGATACCGTTTTCGGACGCTATGTCCACCCTCTGATTATTCCGTACTACGAAGAAATTCTGCTTGATGACAGGTAATTGTGATGCTCATCCCTTATTGCCTGCCTTGTGGAGCCGGTTAATAAATCGTCAGGCAAAGAAAAGAAAGGAAATATATGCATGAATTAACGTAACTACCCACCCCTCAAAACGCTCACTCTTCCTGCTTGTGCAATTTATAATCGATGCTATCAATCAGCGCCTGATAAGAGGCATCTATAATGTTGTCGGAAACGCCGACCGTACCCCATCTGCTATGTTTGTCACCAGATTCGATCAGAACACGGGTGGAAGATGCGGTCCCCTGACCGGCAGGCAGAACACGCACCTTGTAATCAAGCAGTTTCAGCTCTTTCAGCTTTGGATAAAATTTCTCCAGAGACTTCCTTATGGCGTTGTCAAGAGCATTAACCGGGCCATTTCCTTCGGCGGCCGTATGCTCTACTTTCCCGCCGACCTTAACCTTTATCGTCGCTTCCGCCATCGGCTTCTGATCCTCGCCCCGCTTCTCATCCAGCACACGGAAACCGAGTACCGTAAAGTATTTCTTGTGAGTTCCAAGAGCCTTCTTCATCAGAAGTTCAAAGGAAGCCTCAGCACCTTCAAACTGATAGCCACGATTTTCCATCTCTTTGATGTTGTCAAGTATCTCAAGCGTAACGGGGTCTTTGCTGTCCAGGTTGATATTGAACTCCTCCGCCTTGGCCAGGATATTCGAGCGACCGGACAGATCGGAGATCAGAACGCGGGTGCAGTTGCCGACCAGTTCGGGGCGCATATGTTCATATGTCTCAGGGTGGCGCTGGATTGCGCTGACGTGAACCCCCCCCTTATGGGCAAAAGCGGAGTTACCTACATATGCCTGATGCTTGTTGGGGGCGAGGTTGGCCAACTCGTAGACAAAACGTGAAATATCGCGCAGGTGCCGCATCTGCTCATCCGAGATGCAATCCTTCTTCATCTTGGCCTTCAAGGCTGGAATAATCGAGCAGAGGTTGGCGTTTCCGCAGCGCTCTCCAAAACCGTTGATAGTCCCCTGAACCTGTACTATCCCCTGTTCTACCGCAATCATGGAGTTGGCTACGGCACATTCGCCATCGTTGTGGGTATGTATGCCGAGCGGAGTCTTTATCTGTTTTTTCACCGCCTTGATAATATCGGCAACTTCAAACGGCATGGTACCGCCGTTGGTGTCGCAGAGAATTATGCAATCGGATCCGGCTTGCTCGGCTGCCTTCAGGGTCTTGATGGCGTATACCGGATCTGCCTTGTAGCCGTCGAAAAAATGTTCGGCGTCGTAAAAAACCTCCGGAGCATGTTTTTTGAGATATTCAAGAGAATCAAAAATCAGCTCCAGGTTCTCTTCCAGAGATATCCGGAGCGCCTCACGAACATGAAAATCCCACGTCTTGCCGAAAATGGTTATCGCATCCGGCTCGGCTTTTACCAATGTTATGATATTGCTGTCTTTATCCGGTGTTATCTTTGCTCTGCGGGTTGAACCAAAAGCGGCTATTTTGGCAGATGCAAGTTTTTCCTTCTTGATATCCTTAAAGAAAGCAACATCCTTGGGGTTACTACCTGGCCATCCCCCCTCGATATAGTGAACGCCTATATCATCAAGTTTGTGGGCGATACGGATCTTATCCTCCATCTGAAAGGAGATATCCTCCGCCTGTGTGCCGTCCCGCAGGGTTGTATCATAAAGCTTGATAAGACTCATATCCGCCTCCAGTAAAAAGAATAAATACCCAAAACATCAGTTCAGATAAAATGGAGTTCCCTTTTATCTTTTTTTTGCAAATTATTCAACATAAACGGTGGAAATAAATCTAAAAAAACGGTCAGGCAAAAAGGGATGCATAAATAAGTCAAAATCAGATGTTACAGAAGAGATTTATCACTGTTCAACCCCATCAGAACACTCTTGAGCTTTTCCCGCAACTTGTCAAAACTATACGGTTTGCTGATGAAACCGGCGGTCTCACTACGCGGAATCCTTGACATAACGGTCGTATCGCCATATCCGCTTGTGATAATGACAGGCAGCGCGGGGTTGATCTTTTTCAGCTCACGGAACAGCTCATACCCGTCCATAACCGGCATACCGACATCTGTCATTACCAGGGTTATATCGGCAGAGTTTTTATGATAAAAATCAAGGGCTTCCCTTCCATTTGCTGCTTCAATAACCATAAATCCCATCGCCTGCAGCATGGCTTTTGCGAAATGCATGATCTCTTTTTCATCATCAACCAGCAGTATTGTGCCACTGCAGAGCCATCTTGAGGAGTTGTTAAGCCTGGGGGATTCAGCCTCTTCTATGGCATCACTGCACCGAACCGGCAGATAAACCTTGAAGGTTGTACCCTTGCGCGGTTCGCTGAGAACCTGCAATGCTCCCTTGTGTGCGTTGATAATGCCTAACACTGATGACATTCCGAGGCCACGTCCGGTAAACTTTGTGGAGTAGAACGGCTCGAATATCCTCCTTTTTGTTTCATCATCCATGCCGCAGCCGTTGTCCGAAACTTCCAGACAGGCGTACCAGCCGACCGGTATGGCTTTGCCAAGATGATCTTTAGCTGTCTGTCCAGATTTAATCGCTATCTTTGAAACTGTTACGAAAATTGTCCCCTGCGCCTCGCCGATAGCCTCTGAGGCATTGATAATCAGATTCATGACGATCTGTCTGAGCTGGCTGGCATCGCCTGTGATCGATGAAATATCTGATGAATATTGAGTGGTTATCACGATGTTTCGGCCGATGGTCGCTTTCAGCATACTGACTGCATCGTCCACCAGCTCCCAGAGAATAACCTGCGTCTGGGTAAGAGTAGCCTTTCCGGCATATGCCAACATCTGGCGACAGAGCGCTGCGGCGCGTTCAACGGCATTTTCTATATGTGTAATATGCTTCTCGGCATTTCCATAGTTCATCCTAGTCAGACCGCAATATCCCATGATGACCGCCAGAATATTGTTGAAGTCATGCGCGATTCCCCCCGCCAGCACACCGAGGCTCTCCAGTTTCTGCACCTGCTGGAGCTGCTGTTCGAGTATAAGTTTCTCGTTCTCACTTTTTTTGAGGTCGGTGATATCCTCAAAAACGGAAAAAACCGCAGACGGGGAACTCTCTCCTGGACTAAAAACAGGCACTGCACCTATACTTATCCAGCGATACTCATTGAGTTTTGGATGGAATATCCCCATGATTACAGCACCCACCGGTTTGCCTGACCGGAGTGCCTGCATGGCTGGATGCTCCAAGCCGGGAAAGGTTTCTCCGTTTTCTCGAATGGAATCGTGCTCCTCCTTAACCGAACTACTCCCCAGAAACTGTTCCCGGCTTTTGCCAAGTATATGTTCGGCAGCCCGGTTCATAGAGATGATAGTGCCATCTGCATCCTGATATACCACACCTTGCAGCATGGATTCTGACAGCAGTCGATACCGCTCTTCACTTTTTTGAAGAGATTCCTCGGCACGCTTTCGCTCGCTAACATCACGCGAAATACCGACCAATCCTAAAAGCTGGCCGTCTGGTTGAAAAACAGGGGTTTTCACCGTCTCCATGATAACGCCGCCCGTTTCAGGATGAGGCAGAAATACTTCGGCACGAAAAACTTCGCCGTTCTCAATCACTATTTTATCCTGTTCTGCAACAGTATTTGCCGTTTCAAAGTCAAACAGATCATAATCAGACTTGCCTATCTGTTCACTTTCTGAAAGTCCGATAAATTTCTCGGACGCTTTATTACAGGCAAGATAAACGCCGTTTCGATCCTTGAAGTAGATGAGATCGTCGGCAGAGTCGATGAGAGAGCGAAGGAAGGTTTTTTCATAAATCAAAGCATCCTGTGCAATCTTGTGTTCGGCTATATCCCACGTCAGGTCGGCAAGAACTCTAATCACATCAACATCCTGCTGGTTGTAATCCGCCGGTTTATTACCGACTCCAACAATGGCAACAATATTATTATTGCGAAACACAGGCACAACCATTTCACGGACAACTGTTGCATGTCCCTCCGGCATACCTTTTCTGTGCGGCAGTGAAGCGTAGTCATTGTGGATTACCGGGCGACGTTCATGAATACAATCGGCCCATACTCCGGCCTCAGAAACCGGACAATGACTGCCAGTCCCTTCTGCCTTGCAGAAAATTCCGGCTGTCTTGCTGGACCACGCCTGCAGGGTAAGAATCTGCTTGTCAGGGTTCTTAAAATGATAGAAACCGATACAACTGCATGTAAGGGCTTCCGCTTCATCCAGAGTTTCCCGCAACAGCTCATGAAGAGAATGAGAGAGCGAATACTCCATCAATCGCAGACGTGCGGCCATAACTTTGTGGGTATGCTTCTGGCGGGTAATGTCCCGTAAAAATGAAAAGGATACTCCGCCGCAGGAGGGTGAGTAGTTGGTGCTGACTTCAAGATCAATAGAGCTGCCATCCTTGTGCCGGTGTCTGGTCTCAAACCGCAACGATCCGATCTGCCGCAGTTTTTCTATACGCCTTGCTACATCTTCACGACTGTCGATGGCGTCAACCAGTGAGATGTGAGTGCCAATCAGCTCTTCACGGCTGTACCCTGCCATCTGAGAGTAGCTCTCATTGGCTTCCAGAATATTGCCGGCTATATCAACCAGCAGAAAACCATCCATCGAAGTGGCGATTACACTGCGGAAGTCATCCGGGGTTATGGTACTGTTGGTATCAATATTCATCACTTCTCCCATATTGACGAGGTAATTTGTCAAGTATATCTCTGATTCCAGTGATTGCAACCAGGCTTCAAATATTTTTGCTTGCTTCTCCTTGCCCCTTGCCCCATGCTTTACCTTGCCCCTCGACCTTCTTCACAGGAACAGAAAAACAGATGAAACGTGTAGCAATAACAACACTTGGCTGCAAGACCAATCAGTTTGAATCTGCCACTATGATTCTGCAGCTTGAAGAGGCCGGATACGAGATTGTCCCCTTCAGCGAAACGGCCGACATATATGTAGTCAACTCCTGCACTGTAACCGCCCGCACCGATACAGAGACCCGCCGCCTTATCCGCCGTGCCAGACGCCTTAATCCTCTCTCGCGAATCGTGGCAACCGGTTGCTATGCCCAGGTAGCGCGGGGTGATCTGGAACGGATGCCGGAACTCGACATTGTGCTGGGGAACCGTGAAAAGCTGGAGATCGCCGCGCTTCTGGAGTCAAGCGATAGCCTGGTCTCTGATATCTCTGGCGAACATATGAGTGAACCGCTCAAGCTGACCAGTTTTGCTGAGCATACCCGCGCCTTTCTTCAGGTGCAAAACGGCTGTAACTCTTTCTGCACCTACTGCATCGTCCCTTTTGCCCGCGGGCCAAGTCAGAGTGTACTTCCTGATGCCGTACTGGAAGGTGTACGCACACTGGCTCTCAACGGCCATAAGGAGGTCGTTCTGACAGGTATCCATCTCGGTGCCTACGGACTCGATCTGGCAGAGAAGGGTTCGCTGACTGAACTGGTCAAAAAAATCGATAATGAACGTCTTGTACCGCGTTTACGTATAGGTTCAATCGAACCGAATGAAGTCGATGATGAATTGCTCGAAATGATGGCTAAATCAAAAATCATCTGCCCGCATCTGCATCTGCCGCTGCAGAGTGGGAGCGACACCGTTCTGAAGCGGATGGGACGGCGCTACAGCTCACAGTTTTTCAGGGGACTTGTCGATAAAATTACGGCAACTCTACCGAACACTTTTATCGGTGCTGATCTGATTGCCGGATTTCCGGGGGAGAGCGCCGCCGAATTCGATGAAACTGTAAAACTGCTGGAGGAACTCCCCTTCTCCGATCTGCATGTTTTCCCATATTCGAGCCGCCCAGGCACCAGAGCTGCCGGTATGACCGGACATTTGCCGCCTGACCTGATAAAGAAACGTGCAGCGCAGTTGAGGAGTATTGCTGAACTGAAAAAACAGGCTTTTCTGGCAAGACAGTTAGGGCTTAAACTTAATGTGCTGGTTCAGGGTTATGACTCAAAATCCTCTATTTGCAGAGGTTTGTCGCAAAACTACTGTTTAGTGTCATTTATCGGTGAAGAGGCGTATCTCAACCGGGAGATGAATGTAACAGTTATCGGTGGCGATTCCTCTACGCTTATCGGTTCGGCTGACTCGATTGTGACATCACTACCGTTCCCATAAAACTTCCTGCTCGACAAAATTCTCATTTTTTCTTATAAGTGGGTTCGATCATAAATTGTTTTTCAATTGGAGACCCAGTGAAAACCTTGATTTTTAAAGCCCCTGCCAAAGTTAACTACCTTCTTGATGTAATCGGGCGACGCCCGGATGGTTACCATGAACTGCGTATGATCATGCAGCGGGTCAACCTCTGTGATGACATTTGCATCTCGCTTAACGATTCAACAGATATTAAAGTCATCTGTGGCAAAAGAGGGGTTCCGGATGGGCCAGGTAATATAGCCTGGAAAGCTGCCCGCACAATATTGGACATATCCGGCAGCGACTACGGGGTAGTTATCAAAATAACCAAGAATATTCCTGTCGCTGCCGGACTTGGTGGTGGCAGCAGTGATGCAGCTACTGTTTTAATGGGTATGAATGAACTGTTGCAACTGCGTCTTTCAGATCAGCGACTGATGGAGATCGGCGTAAAACTGGGTGCGGACGTCCCATTTTTTATTTTCAAAAAGACAGCTCTTGCTGAAGGTATAGGAGAACAACTGACCGCTATGCCTGATATGCCAAAAGCATGGATTCTTCTCGTCAATCCTGGTGTTCATGTCTCTACATCCTGGGTCTACAGCAATTTAGAGTTGACAAAACGTAGAGAGCTGAATAGACTGCCAACTCTTTTCAGGACGGTTGAAGACATCTGCTCAGTTTTTTCGAACGACTTGGAAGCTGTGACAATTCCAGTTTTTCCTGTTATAGATGAGATCAAACAGAACCTGCTCAGACTTGGAGCGGTTGCTTCACTGATGTCAGGTAGTGGTCCGACAGTTTTTGGTCTTTTTCATAATCAAGACGGCGCAGAGCATGCTTGCAAGGAGCTTTCAGCTACAAGTGGATGGTTTGTTGCTGTGGCTGAAACTCTACGAGTTAATACAGGCCATCCATGATGGGGCGTCGCCAAGCGGTAAGGCATCGGATTTTGATTCCGACATTCCCAGGTTCGATCCCTGGCGCCCCAGCCAAATAAAAACAAATGGTTATGCGACTTGCATAGCCCTTTTTTTTCTGGATTGTGAAGTAATAGTGAAGTCAATCCATTCATGCGATCTACCAGCAGATTCACAGCAGTATCAGGGTACTCTTTGGCAAGGTGGGAATAACGGAGGGTCATGGTAAGGCTCTTGTGTCCCATGAGCCGGGATACTCTGATAATGTTTACCCCTGCCATGACAAGGTGTGAAGCGTAAGTGTGCCGCAGGTCGTGAAAGTGGTAGCCGATCAATCCCGCCCGTTTACATACTGCATTGAAGGTTTTCAGTATCCGCCCGCCCAGGTAACGCCTACCATCTACATCACAAAAAACGTAAGGGGAATCAATTCTCCTAACTATCCCCTTTAAGCTTTCCATCAGGATTGAATTTATTGGTAATATTCGCTTGTAGCCGTTCTTGGTATCCATCAGCACAATGCGACAATGTAACAAACTGGGACCAAAGACCAAGGTTTCTCTCACCTGGATAGCCAAGGGTTCCTATTATCCTATGCAGCCGTATCACCTGTCAGACGGAAGCATACGTTTTATCTGTCTCGCCACGGCGCTTCTGCAACCGAAACCGCCATCAACTTTCAATGAATGGCTGGAGGATTATTCCATCGGTGAACTCTGGATCAAGAATGTTATCCAGGGGGGCACAACCAATGAGTAGTCATGCAGTGGTGATTGTGCTTACCCATCCTGCGGAATACATTTTACTCCACAATATTTTCGTGCTATATTCCGAACTAAATAGTATTTATTCGGAGTGTGTATGTTTGAATCCGTAATCGTTGACCAGAATCCCCATTGGGATGGCACACTCTATCAGGAAGGTGTACCTCGCACAGTGCTTGGCAATGTCAGGGAATACCTTGACCTGCCGCACGTCATTGCTCTGGTTGGTGTTCGCCGTTCCGGGAAAAGTACCATTGCCCGCCAGACAATCAACCACCTGATACGGGACAAAGGGATCAACCCCCGTAACATTCTCTTTCTCAACCTCGAAAACCCGCAATTCAGCCGCTATCGCAATCAGGTGGCCTATCTTGATCAGGCATATCAGGATTATCTCAAGCTGGCATCACCAGAGGGAACTGTTTACTGCTTTCTTGATGAGGTGCATTTTTTTCAGGAATGGCAGGTGTTTGTCAAGTCACGCTATGAACAGAAAGATATCAAGTTTGTTATTACCGGTTCCAATTCTCACCTGTTGTCATCGGAATTCATAACCTTGTTGTCAGGGCGGGCTTTACCGGTTGAGGTGTATCCATTTTCTTTTCCTGAATTTTGCCGTGCAAAAGGACTTGACGTTTCCGACCTCATTTCACAAACCAGAGAACGTAACCGCTTGCGTGGCTTACTTGATCTCTATCTTTCAGGTGGCGGTTTCCCCGAAATAAGCACTATGGATAATTCGCCTGTCAGAAAAGAAATTTTGATCATGTATGCCCGGAATATCCTGTATCAGGACATAGCTCCACGGTTTGCCGTAAAAAAAGCGCTTGATCTGGAAAATCTCTTTTTCTATCTGGCATCAAATATCGCTTCACTCTACAGCTACAACAAACTTGCTGACATGACAGGTTTGAATGACAAAACTGTTAAAGAGTATCTTGGTTACTTTTCAGACGCTTATCTGCTCTTCACACTGGATTCCTTTTCCTTTTCAGCCAGAGAACAGATAAAGAGTCCAAAAAAGGTTTATGCCATTGATACCGGAATGGCTGGGGCTGTCGGGTTCAGCTTCAGTAAGAACCAAGGGCATCTGTTGGAAAATAAGGTTTATCTCGAATTAAAGCGACGTGGCAACGGTAATTTATACTATTTTAAAACTGAAAACGGTTTTGAGGTTGATTTTGCAGAGACAACCGGCGGAAAAGTTACCCGACTGCTTCAGGTCGTTCAGGAACTTGGCGACGAGAAAACCAGAAATCGTGAATTTCGCGCCCTGCTGAAAGCGATGGATGAGACAGGACTACACGAGGCGGAGATTGTTACCTACGAAGAAGAGGAGAACATTTCGCTTGATGGCAAGGAAATCAGATTGATTCCGGCATACAAATTTCTGCTGGGTGAAAGAGACTTATGAATGGCACTGGGGTCAGTGAATGGCACTGGAGAATGGCACTGGGGTCAGAATGGCACTGGGGTCAGGCTTCCAAGATTGCAAGTTGCAACAGAATTGAAATCAGATAAAATGTCGGGTCGGTGGAACGTGATCCGACCTATAGGTGATAAAATAACTAGATTCAAGCAATGCTTAAATGGTAGTATGCGTATTACGTAATAGGTAGATGGTAAGTAGTACGAAAAGAGAAAACAATCATGCAAAAAAAGTTGACGATATCATTGAATGAACTGGTGTACGACGAGTTATGCCGGGTTATTGGCCGGGGTAATATCAGCAAATTTATAGAAAACCTCGTCAAACCTCAGCTTAAAGGTAATGACCTTGATGCTGCCTATAGTGAGATGGCGGCCGACTCTGTCCGGGAAAAAGATGCGCTGGAATGGTCAAATGCTGTTGTGGGGGATTGTGCCGATGAAAAGAGGTGAAGTCTGGTGGGTAAATTTTGAACCATCCGTCGGTTCTGAAACCAGAAAAATCAGACCGGCTGTTATTATAAGCAACAACTCCTCAAATACCCATCTTAATCGCGTCCAAGTTATCCCCCTCACGAGCAATACCGGAAAGTGCTACCCAAGCGAAGCAGTTGTAATTTTTAACAACGCAGAAAACAAGGCAATGGCTGACCAGATTGCCACTG
>Ga0194060_10003971_pt1 | contig 10346 bp, 14 predicted proteins | sample SepL225m_MetaG_FD_163427 | JGI IMG/M metagenome (GOLD analysis project Ga0194060, IMG submission 163427) | Anoxic zone freshwater microbial communities from boreal shield lake in IISD Experimental Lakes Area, Ontario, Canada - Sep2016-L222-5m | ecosystem: Environmental > Aquatic > Freshwater >... | reverse complement strand
GCTGGGTTTATTACCCTTCACCCTTCACCCTTCACCCTTCACCCTTCACCCTTCACCCTTCACCCTTCACCCTTCACCCTTCACCCTTCACTCCGCATACCTCCTGCTCCACTTCTGCAGCAGGTTGATGACAAGAAGCATCAGAAAGGATACCAGCAGCATCACACAGGCGATGGCTGTTGCCCCGGGATAATCGAACTGTTCCAGTTTGGTGATGATGAGGAGCGGTGTGATCTCCGATACCATCGGCATGTTGCCGGCGATGAAGATGATAGAGCCGTACTCGCCGACTCCACGGGCAAATGCCAGTGCAAAGCCGGTCAGGATAGATGGGAAGAGCATCGGAAAAATAACCCGCTGCAAGGTCTGCCAGCGGTTGGCTCCCAGACAGACAGCCGCCTCCTCCAGTTCAACTTCAATCTCCTCTACCACCGGCTGAACTGTTCTTACTACAAATGGCAATCCGATAAACACCATAGCGAGCGTAATGCCGAGCGGGGTGAAGGCGACTTTGATGCCGAGCGGTTCCAGGTAGCGCCCCACCCAGCCGTTTGATGAGTAGATAGTTGCCAGGGTGATGCCGGCGACGGCGGTCGGCAGGGCAAAGGGGAGATCGACCAGTGCATCAACGATCTTACGTCCGGGAAAACGGTAGCGCACCAGCACCCATGCCACCAGTACGCCGAAAACCGAGTTAATCATCGCCGCAACCAGGGCCGCGCCGAAGGTCACCCGGTAGGATGCCATCACCCGGGGCGCTGTTACTGTGCTGATAAATTCCCCCCAGGACAGTCCGGCTGTTCTGAATACCAGAGCTGAGAGCGGAATCAGAACTATCAGGCAGAGGTAGAAGATCGTGAATCCGAGCGTCGGCCCAAAGCCTGGCAGCACGTTATTTTGCTGCTTGAACAGTCTCATTTTGCAGGAGCATAGATCTGATCGAACGTTCCGCCATCGGCAAAGTGGGTTTTCTGAGCCTTCTGCCAGCCGCCAAAAGCTTTGTCGTCGATTTTGTAGAGCTTCACTTTGGCCAGTTTAGTCGGAATATTCGGATTGATAGGACGATAGTAATGTTTGGCGGCGATCTTCTGCCCTTCGTCGCTGTAGAGGTATTTCAGGTACTCTTCTGCCACTTTTCTTGTTCCCCGTTTGTCGGCTACTTTATCAATAACAGTTACCGGCGGTTCTGCCAGGATGCTTTCAGATGGTGTTATAACATCAAATTTGTCCGGCCCCAACTCGTTTATTGCCAGGAACGCTTCGTTTTCCCATGCAAGGAGAACATCCCCAAGACCCCGCTGAACAAATGTGTTGGTTGAACCACGCGCACCGGAGTCCAGAACCGGCACATTTTTGAGAAGTTTGCCTACGAACTCTTTGGCTTTGGCTTCATTCCCCCCCGGCTGATGCAGAGCGAAGGCCCAAGCGGCGAGGTAATTCCAGCGGGCTCCGCCGGAGGTTTTCGGGTTGGGGGTGATAACAGATACCCCCGGTTTTACCAGATCATCCCAGTTTTTGATCTTTTTTGGATTCCCCTTGCGCACCAGGAATACGATGGTGGATGTATAGGGAGAGCTGTTGTGCGGCAACTCCTTCTGCCACCCCGGCTTGATCAGCCCTTTTTCAGCAATCGCGTCAACATCGTAAGCCAGAGCCAGCGTAACAACATCGGCCTCCAGCCCGTCAATGACAGCGCGAGCCTGTTTGCCGGAGCCGCCGTGCGACTGTCTGATGGTCACAGAATCGCCGCTTTTCCCCTTCCAGTATGTGGCGAACGACTTGTTGAAATCAGCATACAGCTCGCGGGTCGGGTCGTAGGAGACATTCAGAATAGTTACGTCGGCGGCAAGAGCCGCAGTTGATGTGGACAATAGAAGAGCCACTACAGCGAAGCTTTTTGATATTTGTGTTAATTGCATCTTTTTTCTCCTTTTTTTTCCTATAGGTTTAATAGATATTGTTGTAAAAAAAATAGATGGCTGGTTACTCATCCACTTTTTTAAGCTCCAGGATATAGTGCCCTTCTTCAGTCTGTTTAAGTCCAAGCAGTTTATGCCCATCAGCTTTCAGGCTGCGAGGAACATTTTTGACCGGCTCACCGTCATCGAGCAGTATCTGTGCAACCGTGCCGTCAACAAGCTCTTCAAGAGCCAGCTTGGCTTTCACAAAATTAGTCGGACAAGATATGCCACGCAGATCGATTACCTGCATGAGTGATTCTCCTTTCATATATTATTTGCCTATCTGCGTAGCAATAACCTGCGGGGCGATCGTCTCTGCAACTATATAATCAGCAAACTGCTGTCGCAAATGGTTTAACAGCTCTTCTGGCCCTTCTTTGATGATCGTATCTCCCAGCCTGATGCGCCCAAGCCCTTCAGCCTTCTGCTTGTACCACTCAAGCACAGCGGCAATAAATTGAACCGCTTTCTCTTCCGGCAGGAAAGTGGCAAACAGAGTCCCTACCAAGGGATTACGCCCCCATTTACCGCCGATCCTTACAGTATAGCCTCGTTTAGCCTCGCTCCAGGCTCCGGTCGGGCAGACTTTAACGCAGTCGCCACACCAGATACAGGGGTCGTTACTGAAAAGAGGCTTGTTATCCCCACCCATAACAATCGCTTTGGGGACACAACTCTTGGCGCAGAGACCGCAACTGATGCAGGCATCCTTGTCAAGTGCCGGATAAATTGCGCCCTGAAAACCGATATCGTTAGTGGCTGACTTCGGGCAGTCAAAGGGGCAGCCGGCAAAAGCGACTTTGAATTTATGATGACCGGTAGGGGTACCAAACAGTTTTTCGTCAACTTCGAGAGCAGATTTCTGGGTATCGACCAAGCCATTAGGGTTATATTCGCAGCCGCCGCATGCAACCGGAACGCGAACCCTGGCGCCGCAGGAGGCGACCTTCTGATCCTTTTCACCCAGAGCCTCAACAACCGCATCAAAATCCTTAAAGTTGATGTTGATAAGCTCAATTGACTGACGAACGGAGAGATGGACAAATTCGCCACCAAATTTTTCAGCTACCTCGGCAATCTTCTTGAGACGCGGAACACTCATCCTGCCACCCGGCACACGAAGGCGCACGGTGAAGAGATCCTTGCCCCGCTCCTTGATGAAGCCACCCGCTTTAAGGTTGTTCAGATCCAGCTTTGTCTGCTTTACATCAGCCATCGATTTATCCTTCATTTGTAATAGGTGGTGCGGACAGTAGCAAAATATTTTACTGGAGTCAAGGAAAATTTTATTTATCTATAGATATTATATATTTTATCCGGTTCAACATATTCAGAGTGTTAAAGATTTGTTGTTTGAAAATATTTTTCAAACTGCCATGATGCCGGCAGCAGTCTGTGAAACCATTCCACCTCAAGGAGCATGAGATGTCCTACAAATTTGACGCACTCGTTTCAATTCTCAATTGGCTTGAATCCGGAAAACCGGTAACTCCGGCGTACATTCAGGAACAGCTTGAAATCAGCCAGCGCACGTCGTTCCGCTATCTGCAGACGCTGGAAGGGGCTGGTTTTCCGATCTATTTTGACAAGAAAAAAGGTTCATACCGGTTTATGGAGGGATACAGCCTGCACAAACTGAACCTGACAGCTTCGGAAACCCTGGCGCTGATGATGACCCAGGAATCATTGAAAAACATGGGCGCCGGGCTGGATACCGAAATCCGGAAAATAGTCGGCAAGCTGGCAGTGTCAAGGAGAACGCTCCCGGAGCATATCATTATTGCTGCCGATGAGTTCAATACCGATATTCAGACAATCTTTGCAACCGTCAACGACGCCATAGTCTCCCGTCAGCAGCTTGAGTTCACTTACAATTCGGTCAGCAGCGGCACAACGTCAACGACGCCATGTTGATCCGTATTACCTCTACTTCGGCGACGGCATCTGAACCATGCGGGGCTGGTGTCACACCCGGAACGAGCTGCGAGCCTTTGCGCTGGATCGTATCAGTGAGCTGAATACGCTTCACAATCAGTTTGAGCCTCCGGTAATCAGCCCGGAAGCAGATCATGGCGGCACGTTCGGCAGATTTATCAGCGGAGAACCGGTACAGGTGCGGCTGATTTTTTATGGCGCGACAATTCAGGCGGTCAGCCGTAAAACGTGGCACAAAAGCCAGCAGAGCCGGATGCGGGATGACGGCGCACTGGAAATAACCTTCACCGTTAACGGCATTCTCGGTATCCGCCCCTGGCTTTACCGCTGGCTGCCGCTAGTCAAGGTGGAAGAACCGCAGGAGCTGGCGGAGATGGTGGAACGGGAGCTGGGAGAGGCGTTGCAGCGGCAAAAAATCTGATTACCAAAGGAGTCCGAAATGTCAGCTACGATCAAAGGGTTGTTTTTTGGAGCAATATGCATTTTTATCCCGGCGATGATTCCGCTTGTTGCCCTGCTGTTTCTCTGTGAAATACTGACAATCTTTTCACAAGGAATGTCGGAAATAGTGAAATCAATAAAATAACGGGGAGATATCAACATGATAGGACGCAGAATATTTCTCAAAATGCTTGCGGTTGCCCCTTTTGCCGCTCTTGCCGATAAGGCGGTTGAAGCGCGGTCGGAAAAGCGCACCGTTGATCTGGCGGAATTTCCTGTTGCCGGTTTTCAGTACCATGACGGCATGAAATCACACGTTATGGCGTCGCTGGCTGTCGGCACAGAGCTGCGGCTTGTGCGGGAACCGGGTAACCGGTACGACGACAAAGCCATTGCCTTGCATTCAGCCACCGGCGCAATGATCGGCTACATTCCCCGCGACCTGAACAGTATTCCAGCGGCGATGCTCGATCAGAATGTTCGCCTGCAAACCTCCATCAGTTCTGTTACTCCCGATGCAGCGACATGGGAACGGGTAAGAGTTGTGGTGCGGCAGGTGGTTTAAAAAATAATGCGGGAAAGGAACAGACGATGAGAACTATCAAAGTACAGGGAAATGGAGAGGCTTCTTTACCGGCGGATACCGTTAGATTCACGTTTCAAATTCAATCCGAGCGCACTATCTATGGGGATTGTGTAGAGGAGCTGAACAATCGGGTTGATCTGCTTCGTGCCGATCTGGCGAAGTGTGGCATTGAGAGAAACGAAGTTAAAACATCTGGATTTAACGTAACTATTAATCAGAAGTATGAAAACGGTCGTTACCATTTTATCGGTTATAAGGCATGGCACGGATTGTTTCTGGAAATTCCATTTTCACAAACGGCTTTAAACACGGCGCTCAACACGATTGCAAGCGGCAACAGTAACTCTTCTGTTTCTATAGCTTTTTCATGTAACGACAAGGAGTTGCTGAAAAAAATGGTGTTGGAAGATGCAGTGCATAAGGCGCGTCGAAACGCTGAGATTATGGCCGCAGCCGCAGGAGTTGCTTTGGGAGAGTTACTGACAATGGATTACGGATGGAACGAGGTCAGATTTTATTCCGGTGAAACTGACATGGTTTGTTGCGAAGCTGAAGAGGCATTTTCACCAGGCCCGGATATTGAACCTGATGATATAAAGGCTGGTGACAGGGTAACATTGGTGTATGAAATTCATTGAACCATCCCATTTCCACGGAGACCGTGGGAACAAGGAATCAAATGAAAACCTGTTCTGAAAAATGCGAACCATACTGCGATTTTTGTAGGAACTATCGCGAGTATTGCGAAAAAGGTGGCGATAATGATTATTCAAGTACGGGATTCGGTTATTGCCTGATAAATTTACGGAATCCGTTAAAATGTACAAGTCAAATATCCATAGGGTAAGGAAAAGTGTAAAATGGAACCTGTAGAGATGCCGCATGGTATAACAATTTCTCAGTGTCACTCTTGCAAACATTATGAGGCAGGTAGAAGTTGTAAGGCATTTCCGAACGGAACAATCCCATTCAAGATAGTAAAACCAGAAAAAAGCAGTTACCGCAGAGGACGCCGAGGAACGCGGAGTAAAATCAAAAGGTTATGGTTTTAGAACGGCCCACCTTTTCGGAGACCGGCTATTTTCATATAACAGATTGATTTCTCTGCGGAACTCCGCGTCCTCTGCGGTGCAAATGTCGCTTTCAGGTAAAAAACTTTGTACTCCACACCAACCCCTATCCCGGAGATAACGGCATCAGATTTGAACCGAAATGTCCTGAACGGCGCAAATAATGGATGAGCGGTACAAGCCCGACCGAGGCAAAACAATTCGTACCCTGAGCGATTAACTCCACCTTATCCCTCGTTGCCAAACGCCACTTGGCAACGGAAACCCCACCACAATTCCGCTGGTAAAATGGTTGCATATTTGCTACCATTTTGAACATGAAAGCTGTTATTGATACCAACGTGTTTATCGGAGCCTGTCTCGGACAAGGCGCTTGCCGTGCTGTAATTGCTGCATGTCTTGAGGAAAAACTGACGCCGCTGATGGGTGTTGCGTTGCTCACCGAATACGAAGCCGTATTGGGGCGGACTGAGTTATTTGAACGCAGCCGTCTGGATGTTGACGAGCGGGAAGAACTGCTGGATATTTTTCTTGCCACCTGCCGCTGGACACGGATTTATTATGGGTGGCGCCCCAATCTTCGGGATGAAGGGGATAATCACCTGGTCGAGCTTGCTGTCGCCGGAGGAGCCGATTGTATCGTAACCCGCAATTTTCGTGATGTTGCCCGCATGGAGTTGTTGTTCCCTGGCTTGCGGGTTGTTTTTCCTGAAACAGTACTAAAGGAGCTGAAACCATGAGTGCACTGACACTGCGGTTGCCTGATGAAAAATACCTGCGGCTGAAAGAGCTGGCCCATCAGCGTGGGCAGAGTGTGAACCGCCTGCTTGATGAGGTGACAACCCTCCTTCTGGCGGAGTTTGACGCGGAGACTCGTTTTATGCTGCGAGCCCGGAAAGGCGAAGGCAGAAAAGGGCGTGGCCTTGCGTTGCTGGCCAAAACAGCACCAGACACCCCATGACTCCTGAACAGTTCATCGCCATCTGGAAAGATAACAAACTCACCGAGCGGGGCGGTGCGCAGGCTCATTTTGATGATCTATGCGACCTGCTGGGGGTTGACAAGCCGCGTGATCCTGACAACTACTGCTTTGAGCGGGGCGCCAGAAAGTCCGCCGGTGGCGACGGCTGGGCCGATGTCTGGAAACGGGGCTGTTTCGGCTGGGAAAACAAAAAACCGGGGCGCGACCTTGACACCGCCCTGAAGCAGCTTACCGACTATGCGCTGCAACTGGAGAACCCGCCGCTGCTGGTAGTTTCCGACCGCGAGCGGATCATCATTCACACCGCCTTTACCGGTTACCCGGACGAACCTCGTGAAATCCGCATTGAGGAATTGACCAATCCCGCCAAACTGCAACTGCTGCGCTGGGTCTTCACCGACCCGGTAAAACTCCGCCCCGAGAAATCCACCGCCGCTATCACCGAAGAGGCCGCGGGTCAGTTTGCCGCCTTGGCCAAAGCCATGCGCCTGCGCGGGCTTGATGGCCAGCAGGTCGCGCATTTTCTGGTGCAGTGCCTGTTCTGCATATTTGCCGAAGATGAAAATCTGCTCCCCGCCAACATCTTTACCGATCTGCTAAAAAATGCCGGGAGTGACACCGGCAAGGCTGAGCGGCGCATCCGCGCACTCTTTACCGCCATGCAGAACCAGAACGGCGAATATGGCGACCATGACATCGCCTGGTTCAATGGCGGGATTTTTAAGTCCGTTGATATTCCGGCACTTACCACCACCGACCTGACCGCACTGTATGAAGCCGCAGCAGATATGGACTGGCGGGCGATTGACCCGACCATCTTCGGCACCCTGTTCGAGCGCGGCCTTGATCCTGCCGCCCGTGCGTTTCCGACAGGGGCGACCCGCCGGGATCGCCCCTACAAAAACCTTCTACCCTCGCCGGTTTCGTCGCTACCAACAGTATCCGTGGTGGTTCCAATCGTGAGGTGCTGAAACGGATCTGCGCCAGTGGGCGTATATTCAACGCCTGGAGCGATGAGCCGTGGATAAATGATGGTGCGGCGGTGCGAGTGAGTCTGGTATGTTTTGCGGGGAGAAATGTAGGCCGCATCAAGCGAAGCGGATGCGGCGGTGACTCTGCCCAAATCGCCGGTTCCGCTGCGCTTGAACCGGCCTACGTACTGAACGGCAACCCAGTCACCGAAATCTACGCCGACCTGACCGGCGCAACCATATCAGGGGCGGGTCTTGTGACCGCCCAGGGGTGTGACTTGACCACGGCGCGGGTGCTGGCGGAGAATACTGGTATTTCGTTTCAAGGTTCCCAGAAAATAGGTGCATTTGATATTCCCGGAGAGCTGGCGCGGACTTGGCTAAACCTGCCATGCAACCCAAACGGCAGACCAAACAGCGATGTTGTCAAACCGAGTTGGAACGGAATTGACGTTGCTCGCCTGCCTCGCGACATGTGGATTATTGATTTCGGCACTACCACGTCAGAAATAGATTCAAGTCTCTATGAAGCCCCATTTGAATATGTTTTAAAGCATGTAAAACCTGAGCGAGAAAAAAATAATCTGGAGGGATATCGAAAATACTGGTGGCGACATGGTGAGCCGAGAATCGCTATGCGTGCGGCCTTGCAGTCGTTTCAGCGGTACATTGCAACCCCAGAAGTCTCAAAACACAGGATTTTTATCTGGGTACCAGCACACATTCTGCCGGATAAAAAATTGATGGTTGTCGCCTCTGACTCCGATACAGTTTTTGGTATTCTCCATTCGCGTTTCCATGAAATTTGGGCACTGAAAGTCGGTAGCTGGCATGGAGCCGGTAACGATCCCCGTTACACCCCAGCCACCTGCTTTGAAACCTTCCCGTTTCCTGTAGGGGCGAATGGCATTCGCCCGCCTTTGACTATTGGTGAACATGGGAAAAATGGTGGTGATCCCGACAAGGGCGCATGCCATGCGCCCCTACAAAACCCATATTTTGATGCCATCGCCACCGCCGCCATCACCCTCAACCAGCTCCGCGAAAACTGGCTGAACCCGCCCGAATGGGTTGAGTGGGTTATCACCCCGCAGGAAGAAAAGGTCGGCTTCCCGAAACGCCCGGTCGCCAGACCAGGGCATGAAGCCGACCTGAAAAAACGAACCCTGACCAATCTTTATAACGCCCGTCCGGCTTGGCTGGACAACGCGCACAAGGCTCTGGACAAAGCCGTCGCCGCCGCTTACGGCTGGCCATCAGACATGAGCGACGAAGAGATATTGTCCCGGCTGCTCGCGCTTAACCTCGAACGGACAAAGGGTTAATTTCGGAGAGATGAATTAACCACCCCTCTCCTCCATCAGACAATCACAATCTCCTCCGGCTCAACCTCGCCATTACTGATCTTGAACGATTTCACATCCACACATTGAGAGTCGGCCAGAGAAATAATGATATACGACACCCCCGGTGTCAGCGCCAGCCTGATATCCTCCTCCGACGGGCGTGCCGGCGACTCCGGGTGAGAATGATATACTGCAAGCATGGTCAATCCTTTTGCCCGCAGATCCTTCACGACCGCAAACTGCTCCTTCGGATCCATCATGAAATGCTCGTTGCTGGCGTCGGTATTGGTCATCCGGTAGTTGTGCGAAACCGTAGCGCTGATGCCGCCAAGTATGCCGCACACCTCCAGCGGGAACCCCTCTTCTGCGTGGGCAATCATATCGTCTAAAATTTCATTCGGGATTTCAATCATATCAGGCTTCCTTGAGGTCGCAGACGGTCATGGCATCGAGTTCATCCTTTGCCTCGGTTATGGTCGGATTGTCACCGCAGACCGGACAGGATGACTTGCGCTTGAGCGGCACTTCGCGGAACTTCATCCGCAGGGCACTGTAGGTGAGCAGACGATCTGTCAGAAGTTCACCCTTCCCGAGCAGAAACTTGAGGCCTTCCGTGGCTTGAATACTGCCGATGACAGCGGGCAGAACACCTATCACACCGGCTTGAGAACAGCTCGGAATGGCATCCTTTGGCGGCGGTTCCGGAAATATGCAGCGATAACAGGCCGATTCATGCGGCTTTACCGTGATGGTCTGACCGTCAAACTGCAGGATACCGCCGTGAGAGTAAGGTTTTTTCGCCAGCACACAGGCGTCGTTGATCAGAAATTTCGCGGCAAAGTTGTCAGTTCCGTCAATAATGAAATCATAATCGGCGATAATGCTGTTGATATTGGCGGCAGAAATCCACTCCTTGTAAGTTACGACCTTCACGTCAGGATTGATCGCTTCAATTTTTTCCCTGGCCGATTCTACCTTTGGCTTGCCGATATCGGCGGTGAAGTGAATCACCTGGCGTTGCAGATTGGAGAGATCGACATCGTCGGCATCCGCG
>Ga0194060_10003968_pt1 | contig 10349 bp, 10 predicted proteins | sample SepL225m_MetaG_FD_163427 | JGI IMG/M metagenome (GOLD analysis project Ga0194060, IMG submission 163427) | Anoxic zone freshwater microbial communities from boreal shield lake in IISD Experimental Lakes Area, Ontario, Canada - Sep2016-L222-5m | ecosystem: Environmental > Aquatic > Freshwater >... | reverse complement strand
GCTTCACGCGGGTGCTAATTCAACAGGGCATCACCATCAGCATGGACGGGCGGGGGGCGTGCGCTGGACAACACGGCTGTGGCGAACCGTGAAATATGAAGACGTGTACCTGAAGGGGTATGAAACCCTGCCGACGTTACTGCTGGGGTTGACGGACTACTTCTTGTTTTATAACAGGGAAAGACGGCATCAATCGCTAGGCTATGCGACACCCAACGCAGTGTACCTCACGGCAACAGGCGGCGGTGCGAAGATTGTCGATAGATTTATAGCTAAGGCAAGATAAAATGATTAGAAAAAATCTTGAAAACTACCGTATTTATTAGCTTTGTGGTCGTTGAAATATAATCAATTTATAGTGCGTCATCTATATAAGCCCCGTCTTTGGTTAGCTTGTTGTCGCGTCTTTGATAGCATGGACAATTCCGTCTCGGACAGAATAGCGTTAACTCGGCGTTGATTTCAGGTGTTTTCAGTTTCATGACAGTTCCGCAGGTTTTTATGCGAAACTTTGCCTGAAAATACCTCTAAATGTCTAACTGCATTGGTTTGTAGGGACTATCCAACATTCGACGGTATTACTTTAATCAGTGCTTACTCGCCCAACAAATGCCGAATAATAAAATAATGATCTTCAAACATTTTTTCAGGATTCATATCGGCTAACGGCAACCAAAAGGCTTTTTCGGCATCATCCCCGCCTTTCACTTTAGGCAAGTTTTCAGATACGGGTAATTCAATCAAAAACGCATGAGTGATGGTGCGACCACGCGAAGAGCGGTGCGGATCATCAAAGGTGTGCTGGCGTTTAATGCAGCCGCGTAGTACAGCCTCTGGAATTTTCAGTTTGGTTTCTTCGCGCAATTCTCGAATACAGGCATCTTGCAGGCGTTCATGCTGTCTGATAAAACCACCTGCCAATGCAGCTAAGCCTTTGCCTGGTCTGGCGCGGCGTTTGACTAATAAAATATGCCCTGACTGAATCACTACTGCATCAACAGTGACAAATACTGGCGGATACGGTGCGGCTTGCCATTGTCGTTTATAGTCTTCGATAAATTCATGTTCTGCGCGTATGGTGTCAAACGCGGTTTGGCTAAACTGTTCGGCAAAAAATTGTTGTGTACCTGTGGGCGTTAAGGCATTAAAAATGCTATCGCTGTGGGCAAAATGTTCTGCGTGACTAAAATAATCATCGCGTAAATTCGTGGCATTGAGACCGTCCAAATTATCGACTTCAATGGATTCCCATTGGGGAAACATTTTTAAATAGAATGAACTGTGATCTTTTGAATGCCCAATTAATGCAATGCGCGGCGTGTTATGTGGCATGGTATTCAATGCCTGCACTACGCCATTGACAATAGTCCGCACCGATTGACTCCATATTGCATCGTTATAGGGCGAATCCATGAGCGGCAATACCGTGATTCTTTCAGCTTCGTCTTTGGTGAACGAATTTAAAATCATTGTTTTACGTTGTTGAAACGACCAAGGATTACGGTGTGAAACGGGCAAATGCGCCGAACCGCACAGAATGATGATTTTTTCAGCCCGTTGTAGTCCTTGACTGATGATGTGGTGATGACCGTTGTGATAGGGTTGAAAGCGACCAATGAAGACCGCGAAGTGGTAATTTTTCATAACAAGGAATCCCCTTGGTTAATATGAAGCCTCGTCTATCAAGGCAATAGATACTGACTTATTTCAATGTTTCTTGAACATAGAAACCAGCACAAAAATTACGCTGGAGTAAAGCACTCCAGCTATTTTCTTCATTACCAATGCGCATTACCATGCTTATTTTGCTCAGGCACATTGCGTTGAGCTACACCTGTATAAAGCTGTCTAGGACGACCAATTTTTTGCTCTGGATCAGCGATCATTTCATCCCAATGAGCAATCCAACCAACGGTTCTACCCATTGCAAACATAGCAGTGAACATATTAGTGGGAATACCTAAGGCGTGAAACACAATGCCTGAATAAAAATCGACATTCGGGTACAGTTTTTTCTCAATGAAATAATCGTCTTCCAAGGCAATACGCTCTAATTCTAGGGCTAAGGCAAATAATCTGTCGTCATGCAAACCGAGTTCAGTCAATACTTCATGACAAGTTGCCCGCATGAGTTTAGCGCGGGGATCGTGATTTTTATAAACCCGATGTCCAAAACCCATTAATCTAAACGGATCATTTTTATCTTTCGCTTTAGCGATATAGAGTGGCACACGCGATACATCGCCAATGTCTTCCAGCATGTGTAGCACTGCTTCATTAGCACCACCATGTGCCGCGCCCCATAAACACGCAATCCCTGAGGTAATACACGCATAAGGATTTGCACCACTAGAACCCGCTAAACGCACAGTTGACGTGGAGGCATTTTGTTCGTGGTCAGCGTGTAGAATTAAAATTCTATCCAAAGCACGGACTAACACAGGATTAGCGACATAATCATCACACGGTGTTCCGTGCATCATACGCAAAAAATTCTCTACATAACTGAGTTGGTTTTTTGGATACATAAACGGCAAGCCCGTGCTGTATTTATGACACATCGCCACAATAGTTGGCACTTTAGCGATTAAGCGTATTGCACTTAAATCACGGTCGGCTTTTGATTTAATGTCCATCGCGTCATGATAAAACGCTGACAATGCACCTACCACCCCAACCATAATTGCCATCGGATGCGCATCACGGCGAAAGCCTTTAAAGAAATTAGTAAGCTGATCATGCACCATCGTGTGCATGGTAATCGTATGTTCAAATTTATCCATTTGTGGCTTAGTGGGTAATTCACCATTCAACAGTAAATAGCAAACTTCCAAAAAAGTACATTTTTCCGCCAGTTGTTCAATCGGATAACCACGGTACAACAACACACCTGCATCACCATCTATATAAGTAATCGTCGATCTGCAACTGGCTGTTGAAGTAAAACCAGGATCATAAGTAAACATCCCTGTGTTTTTATACAACGTTTGTACATCTAAGACATCAGGTCCTATCGTGCCAGATAAAACAGGTAATTCACACAAAGACTGTGTGTTCTCATTTAAACTAAGATTACGTTGGTTGCTCATGAATTTTCTCTTTAGGTTTTAAAAATGATTTAACACTTTACATTATTTATCGCTAGTTTTGCTAATTCAGTGACTTTCGCCCAATTTTTTGCGTTCACAGCATCGGCAGGGGCTAGCCATGAACCGCCCACACAAGCGACGTTATTTAATTGTAAATAAGCGTTGTAATTTTCAGGTGAAATACCGCCTGTTGGGCAAAAAGTCACTTGTGGAATTGGCCCTGCTATAGCTTTTAACATCGGAATACCACCAGCGGCTTCAGCAGGGAAAAATTTGAAATGATCTAAACCATATTCCATTCCTAACATCAATTCTGACAAGGTGGCAATTCCTGGAATTAACGCGATATTGCCTTTTTGAGCTGCTGCTAACAAAGTGGGTGTTAAACCAGGGCTGATAGCAAATACAGCTCCTGCATCTTCAGCGGCTTGCAATTGTTCAGGGGTTAAAATCGTTCCCGCGCCTACTATTGCCTCTGGCACTTGTTGGCTAATGAGCTTAATTGCTTCCAGTGCGATAGGCGTGCGTAGCGTGATTTCTAACACTCTAATACCGCCAGCAACCAAGGCTTTAGCCAATGGCACAGCATCCTCTAAGTGTTGAATCACCATCACAGGCATGACGGGGCTGGCATTTAAAACATCTTTAGGTTGGATTTTCCAGTGGTTTGTATTCATAGTTTTATTTTAAGTTAAGATTTTTGTTTGTAAAATGGAGGTAAACATGGGTAGCTCATGCTAGCTTGCTTATTCCTACTTGGCTTTCATTATTTTATAAACATAATGCTCGCCTGTCTCATTTTTCGTCTTTGCCACGATTTCAACTGAAAAACCAAATGCTGGACAAATGAGTTTTGGATCATGTTCTTCGCCAACAAATTGCGAATAGGGAATATAAATTCGCGTGTTATCGTTAATATAACGGTCAACTTGAGTAAAAAACCGTTTCAATATTACTTGACCACCATCTTCATTCAAACCAAAATCACCATTGGATGGATAGTAATTAAAATTAAAGACAATGAATTCAAAGAGTGACTCAGGAACATTATCGAACAAGTCGCTATGAATAAATTCGATAGGTTGCAACAGAGGATTAAGACCGCTATTTTTTGTCGCACACCTGACAGCATCTTGATTAAAATCCACGCCCAAAACCTGAGTACAACCTATTTTTTTCAATAACAACGCAAAATAGCCACTACCACAGCCCATATCCAACGCATTAGCGGCTGGCTCTTGTTGCAAAATCAAATTGCCAAAAAATGAACTGGTCAAGCCAAAATCGGATGGAAATACATTTTTTGCTATTTCCAAGGTAATACCGTCCAGCTCCGTCATATAAGGTTGTTTATCTAAATAAACTTCTAATTCCGATACTCTTTTGGCAATGTTCATGGATTGTTTTTGCATGGTTTTTTGGGTATTTGATGTGGGAAAATGGTAGAATTAATGAGGTGCTATATTTTGAGCTTATGGTTGGGTTATGCTGCCGCTAACCCGATCTACACACTTGAATTTTTTGTTATATATTGACATTATTGTCTTATTTCTTTGTATGTTCCATGTTCAAATTTAAACAAGCGAACATCCCTCAAATGTTTAAATTCTCCATCCAGCTCCTCCCAAATTGAAGGAAATATCTCATACTTGCAAGGCGAAGCCCAAAAAGCAAACCAAAAGGGTTTAAAGGGTTTATTGCAACTTTGAATTATTGCTTCAACCTCTTTGAGTCGATTTTCAATGTATTTATCTTTCCCGTCTTTTGTTTTATGATTTAAACCATTCAAGTAAAGATAATTAATTGAATTAATGTGAAATAACTTTGCAAAATCATCATTAAATGCTTCTTTCGAGCAGTCGCTTTCAGATTCAACAGCCCATACGATTTCTTTCTTGAAACCATTCTTGAGGTCATTTTCGTTTTTAGTGATGGTTATATCTAAAAGCCACTCACCAGATTCTTTTTTTCCTTTTCCCTTTTCATTAATATTTTCAGGAACTTTTATTGTGTTTAGCCAAAGAGTTTCATCGCCATGTAGTCGATACAATACATCACCTATCTTGCTAACAAACATAGCTGATTTTAATTGATTTTTTAATTGATTATCAGCGTTAGCACTTTTCGCCCAACTGACAGCAGAATCAAAACCTTCTTGAATTTTTATCAATAAGTCCAAATCGTTCATAATTTTCCATTGAGAAATAGCGAGTAGGTGGAATGGGTATTAAGCGAATCCCAGCAAACTTACAAAATTCTGGGATTCGAACCTCATCCCAGTCTACGAAGTAACTAATCTACCAAAAACAAATTACTAGCAAGGTAGCCCAGATGGAGCGTAGCGGAATCTGGGGTTTGTCGCCATGACAAACATCTCTTGTGCATTCCGCAAGCTCGATATGGGCTACTTAATACTTGAGAGCGATGCAATAATCCCTAGAGAGCGAGCAATGCTACTGATAACCCTGCGGATTATTAGTCTGCCAACGCCACGCATCAATCAGCATATCATCGAGATTTTTTTCTGCCGACCAATTCAATTCGGCAAGTGCTAGGGCTGGGTTAGCAAAACATTCTGCCAAGTCCCCTGCTCTTCTGGGGGCAATTTTGTAATTCACAGGACGACCTGTGACTTTTTCAAAGGTGTTGATGATTTCTAACACGCTGTAACCCTTACCCGTACCTAGGTTATAGGCTTTACAGTTACCTGCCGCAAATTGTTCGTTTTCTAATGCACTGATAGCTTTGATATGCCCTTTTACCAAATCAACGACATGAATGTAATCTCTAACGCCTGTACCGTCTATGGTTGGATAATCATTACCCCAGACGGATAATTGCTCTAGTTTGCCGATGGCAACTTGTGAGACATAAGGCAGTAGGTTGTTGGGTATGCCGTTGGAGTCTTCACCTATCATGCCGCTTTCATGCGCACCGATGGGATTAAAATAACGCAGTAATACGATTTTCCAAGGCGAAACAGATTTGTTGACGGTATCGGCTTTGGATATATCTCTTAAAATATGCTCAATCATTTCTTTTGAGCGTCCGTAAGGATTAATCGCGCCTAAGGGAAAATCTTCTGCATATTGGTTGCAGGTTGATTCGCTATAAACCGTTGCTGAGGAGCTAAAGATAAGCAGTTTAACATTGGCTTCGTTCATGGCTTCCAGCAGGACTAATGTACCGTAGACGTTGTTGTGATAATAGTTAAACGGCTGCTGACAGGATTCACCAACCGATTTTAGTCCTGCAAAGTGAATGACAGCATGAATGCTTTCTTGGGCAAAAATATCGCTGAGTGCTTGTTTGTCACGAATATCGGCTTGATAGAGTGTCGGTGTCTGACCTGTGATTTTTTCTACTCTGACTAGGGATTCGACTTTACTGTTGGAAAAGTTGTCAACAATAACCACTTTAAAACCTGCTTGCAATAGTTCAACGCACGCGTGGCTACCGATATATCCTGCACCACCTGTGACTAATATTGTTTGCTTACTCATAGTACCTTCTTCAATTTGATTAAATGGATACGCCGATTGTCTGCTTTAATGACTTCAAAGCGTAGGTTGTCAACGGTGAGACTTTCGCCTCTTTTAGGCATGTGTTGAAGCTGATGGACGATAAAACCAGCGATGGTATCGTATTCGTCAGTAGCAAGCTGGGTAGCAAAATAGTCATCGAATTCGTTTATCGGCATGAGTGCCTTAATCATAAATTCGTTAGGATTGCGCTCAAACACATAGCCTTCATCTTCATGATCGTCGTGTTCATCTTCAATTTCACCGACGATTTGCTCTAATATATCTTCAATGGTGACTAGCCCTGCGGCTTGACCGTATTCATCAACCACGATTGCCATGTGATTGCCTTGAGTGCGCAGCTCTTTGAGTAGCACATTGAGGCGTTTACTTTCGGGGACAACACTGACACAGCGCATAATTTCATGAACTTTGAGCGTTTTATTTTGTGAAATTCGCGCCAGTAAATCTTTTGCCAATAAAACACCAACTACTTTGCTACGTCCTCCATCAATGACGGGATAACGGGAATGTCCAAATTCAGTGACTAACGGTAGAATGTTTTCCAATTCGGCTTCTTTGGGAACAACCACCATTTGTATGCGCGGAATCATAATATCCCGAACGCGCATTTGTGAAACTTGTAAAACGCCTTCAATCATGGACAAGGCATCGGTGTCTAATAAATGGTTTTCTTGAGCATCTCTTAATATGTCAACTAGCTCATTTAAATCTTGCGGTTCGCCACTCAGTAAATGACTGATTCTATGTATCCAGCCTCTTCGTGGCAGTTTACTTGGAGGATGTTCGTCGTTCATTGCTCTGTGACCTGTTCATAAGGATTAGGAATATTCAGTTTTTGTAGCAGGATTATTTCTTTATTTTCCATTTCTTCGGCCTGTTCATCATCGAGATGATCGTAACCTAGTAAATGTAACACACCGTGAATAATGATATGCGCCCAATGGTGATCTAGGATTTTGCCTTGTTGCTGGGCTTCTTTTTCAAGTACGGGTGCGCATATTACCAAATCACCCAATAAGTTTAAGTCGATACCTTCGGGTATTTCAACGGAAAAACTCAAAATATTAGTTGCACCTTGTTTATGTCGGTAGGTTTCATTCAGTTCCGCGCTTTCTTGCTCATCGACTATACGCACCACAATTTCAGTATCTCGCTGAATGTCTGTTAATGCAGTATCAATCCACAATTGAATCTGTGCTTCACTGGGTTGTTCTGGGGATGTAAAAATAGTTTGAATTTCTACATTATTCATTTGAGTTCACGGCTTTTTTCGTAGTTTTCATAGGCGGAAACAATGCGCTGTACTAACGGATGTCTGATTACATCGCGTGTACCAAAGAAGGTAAAACTGATACCTTCGACTTCTTTTAATACTTCTAGGACATGGCGTAACCCAGAGGGTTTGTCTGAGGGTAAATCGATTTGCGTGATATCACCTGTAATGACCGCTGTAGAGCCAAATCCCACTCGTGTTAAAAACATTTTAATTTGTTCTAAGGTGGTGTTTTGCGCTTCATCCAAAATAATGAATGAATCGTTCAGCGTTCTACCACGCATAAAGGCGAGCGGTGCAACTTCTATCATGCCTTTTTCCATCATTTTTTCCACGCGCTCAAAACCAAGCATTTCATGGAGAGCATCGTACAAAGGACGTAAATATGGATCAACTTTTTGTGCCATATCACCTGGCAAAAAACCTAATTTTTCGCCAGCTTCTACCGCAGGACGGACTAAAATTATTTTTCTAACTGTTTCATGCAGTAAGGCTTCAACGGCGCAGGCAACCGCTAAATAGGTTTTACCCGTACCCGCAGGTCCTACGCCAAAATTGATGTCATGGGTGGTGATTTTTCGTAGATAATCTTGTTGATTAATGCCGCGTCCCTTAATTGTGCCAGCTTTTGTTTTAATGTGAATGACTTCTGGCGTGATTATTTCAGCTATCGTTAGCAGTTCATCAATAGAAGCATCTTGCATGGCTAAATGCACTTGTTCTGACGTGAGTTGCTCTGTTTCTGTGCTTTCAAATAATTTGCGCATGACCGCACAAGCCGCTTTGACAGACGGTTCTTCGCCTGTGATTTTAAACTGGTTACCGCGATTGTAAATATCGACTTGAAGACGCGCTTCAATATGCCTTAAATGGATGTTGAGTTGACCACAAAAATTGGCTAACCTGCTATTATCAGCAGGCATTAGATGAATTTCGGATGTTATTGGCATATAGACTCAGTTGCTGTGGGTTATTTTGCCGAGTGAGGACTCAATCAATCGACCGCGTAGCGAATTAGGTAAAGCTTCAGCAATCAATACATCGACAAACTGCCCCGCTAGGCGTGGATGACCAATGAAATTGACGACACGATTATTTTCGGTTCTACCTTGCATTTGCAACGGATTTTTTTTAGATTGCCCTTCAACCAATACCGTTTGTACTGTGCCGATCATGCTTTGTGAAATAGCCATCGTCATTTCATTAATGCGCTGTTGAAAGCGTTCGAGTCGCTGTTTTTTAACTTCAGCAGGAACATTGTCGGCTAACTCCGCTGCGGGTGTTCCAGGACGTTGGCTGTAAATAAAGCTAAACGATAAATCAAAACCAATGTCTTCAATGAACTGCATGGTTTCTTCAAATTCGGCATCGGTTTCATCGGGGAAACCAATGATGAAATCAGATGACAGGCAAATATTGGGACGCACTAGCCGTAATTTGCGAATAGTTTCTTTGTAGTAGGCAGCGGTATGACCGCGCTTCATGGCTTTTAAAATGGCATCACTGCCACTTTGTACGGGTAAATGCAGGTGGTCAACCAATTGGGGAATTTCAGCAAAGGCTTCAATCAAGCTATCGGTAAATTCCACAGGATGGGAGGTGGTAAAACGAATGCGGTCTATGCCGTCTATTGCCGCAACGTAATGGAGCAATAAAGCAAAATCGGCAATATCGCCATCATCCATCATGCCGCGATAGGCATTGACATTTTGCCCTAATAAATTAACTTCGCGCACCCCTTGTTTGGCTAAGGAACTAATCTCCGCCAATACATCGGACAACGGACGGCTGATTTCTTCGCCGCGTGTATAAGGTACAACGCAAAATGTGCAATATTTACTACAGCCTTCCATCACCGAGACAAAGGCTTTCACGCCATCTGCTTTCGGTTCTGGCAAGGCATCAAATTTTTCAATTTCAGGGAAAGAAATATCCACCACGGTTTTGTGTTGACTACGCGCTTGATCCAATAATTGGGGTAAGCGGTGCAAGGTTTGTGGACCAAAGACAATATCAACATACGAAGCACGTTTTTGAATTGCCGCACCTTCTTGACTGGCAACACAACCGCCGACACCAATAATCACGTCGGGGCGTTTGTCTTTGATCTTGCGCCATTTGCCTAAGGCAGAGAATACTTTTTCTTGGGCTTTTTCGCGAATAGAACAAGTGTTAAGCAATAACACGTCAGCAAGTTTTGGATCATCAGTCAACTCAAAACCATGTGAGGCTTGGAGTACGTCACGCATTTTGTCAGAATCGTATTCATTCATCTGACAGCCATTGGTTTGAATATACAGTTTTTGAGTCATATTTTTGGGATAAACAGGCGGAACATTATTGAGATTAAGTTTTGTTGTAACAAGGTGGCGATTATAACCTTAACGCTACACAACAAAGTAATTTAGTAGTCAGGCAAGTCACACTGGTTCTTCTTCAAAC
>Ga0194060_10003967_pt1 | contig 10353 bp, 12 predicted proteins | sample SepL225m_MetaG_FD_163427 | JGI IMG/M metagenome (GOLD analysis project Ga0194060, IMG submission 163427) | Anoxic zone freshwater microbial communities from boreal shield lake in IISD Experimental Lakes Area, Ontario, Canada - Sep2016-L222-5m | ecosystem: Environmental > Aquatic > Freshwater >... | reverse complement strand
CGTTCCTTGCGTTTGGCTGTTCTGACAGCATCATCCATCTGTTCATCATCGTCAATATCTAGTGTGAGTCCTGCTCCATTTGCCAATGTTTCTATTTTGTGACCAAAAGGTTCGCGATGTGATGAGAAGAAACTGTGTAGCCACGTTGATACACCTTGAGGTAAAGCCAAATGAGTTTCCCAATCTAGGCGGCTATATAGCTTGTCAAATAGAAACAACAATTGATCTTCCTTGCTAAATACTTGCACCTTCCACAGACAATCATTGTTATTTCCATATTCGTACTTTGCAATTAGTTTTGTGCTGATACCTTTGTCAAAACGATTGCTAAAAACCTCTATTCCACACGTCGCTAATCGACGGATTGAAATTAAAAGTCTATTATAACTATCGCCGTTAGTTGGCCATTTAATTTCTTTTAAAAAACTGTATGGTGTAAATGAAACAACTCCAGATCGTAGTTTTTTAGACATATTAACTAATTGCAACCACACAATTTCATCATCTTGACGTAATTCTTCGCCGATGAATATAACTTTTCCTCCTCCGATAATAGTAATAGTTAGCGGTTCACTAGCTCTATAAACCTCACGTTTTTCTTTTCTATTTTTTGCAGCAAACAAAGCGCATCTAACAAATTCGTTTGGAATACCGCGTTCGCAATCTGGCCATAATACAAGATTGCCATCTGAAAGATGATCAAATAATTCATCGTTCTTCTTCGAACGCGATTTCGCAATGGCTTTCTCAGCCATATCTCGCACATTGGCTATAACAGTATCATCGATCATAAATATATTAGTATATAAATATTACTTACCATAAAGATATATTCTAAGCGCGCGCTCAACAATCTCAGTCTGAGTAACACGATAACCCACTTGACGGCGCTCATCAACGCATCGTTGCTCAAGGTCAGTCATCATTGTTTCTGGAAGCTCAAATAATTTTTTTGTACGTTTAGGCGCATCTGCTGCCCGAGATAACTTTGATTTTTTTTCTCCAAATTTTGATATATTTCCTTCTGATACACCACCATCAAGAAATGCATCAACGTTCGGTTTACCTCGAATAATCATTTAGTAACTTCCTCAAAAAAAACTTCTATTTCTGATATTGCATTGACATCCTTGCCAAATTCCTGAACGATAGCTCCTTCGCCAACAGCGCGGCGAACAGCCACACGTTCGCAGACTTTTGACTGAAGTACATGGAGCCCTTTTCCTTTCAGATAAGTCAGTATTTCATCGGTATCTTTTGTGCGTGTGTCAATCCGTGTCATCAAAACGCGAACGTTCAATTTTTCATTAAATTGCTTTGCATCGCTTATAATCGTGAGTAAATCATCCATAGCAGCCATATCAAGATTTGATGTACCAATCGGTATAATTGCCATATCAGCTAGTAGCATGGCTGCACGCATTCCAGGTGAATCTCTACCACCAGCATCAACAACGGCATGTTTATAGTTAGCGGCGATACTTCTGCCCTCTGAAAAAATTGCTTTCCCGCAAAGAACAATCGTTGTCGGGTGTGGTTGTCGATCGGTATCTCGACGCCACGCAGCCCAGCTCGCTGCACTTGCTTGTGGATCACCATCAATCAAAAGCGTAGCCCCTGTTCGTGCCAACATAACTGCAAGATGGACGGCGGTTGTCGTCTTACCGACCCCTCCCTTGGTGTTTACAACAGCGTATATCATCCTATGATGATAACATATCTATAAACCTATATTTACATAAACATAGGTTTATGCGTCTTGATCATCGATAAAAACTTTCATAAATCGTGTCGTAACACCCCACAAGTCCACACAACAGGTTTCGTGCCAATACACAAGATGCCATCAATGAAAAGCGACAACGCATTCCACATGACAAAGTAACGCACCGGATTGCATTTGATCTAATGCTGTGTAAGCGTTACAATCCGTAGCAAGACGTTTCGAGAGCGAGTGCAACACGAACGTGCTGCCCAGCGATGGGTCTTGCGGTTAGCAAGGGCAACAGAGCCTCGCAAGGCTACAGAAATGGAGCCGAAAAGGACCCTACGGGGTCTTTTTTTTTGGCTGATGTTTTTTCTTCTTCTCAAATGCACCAGACACTTCACCGGCCAGAGAGATGAATCGCCATGTCTGAGCATTTGACTTGGTCACAAGTGGCTTTAGGTACGCACTTTTTACATACATTTTCAAAGCATTACCTGCTTTGCTGTGATCTTTCTCAAGGCTGAAGAAGACAGAGTAAGCTTGTGAACTTGGAATTCTGGTTAAAGTGATGTGTGCAACGTATGTATAACTCCCGTCTGCAAGGTGAATCCGGCCCTTGAAGATGGCATTGATGATTGCAGGAAGCTGTAAAGAGCATTCATAGCGCAGTACATCGAATGCTCGTAACTCACCTCTGAACATATATCGATGGTGATCTTGGTGCAATGCTTCGTCAAAAATTTCTGTGAAACAGTGACATCCAAAAGTCACTTGAATTTCAATTTTTTTGGTTGCCAATGCGTCCAAAGGGACATCAACACAAAACGGATCCAAATGTCCTAGAGGGTAATGGACACCTTGGAAGTCTTTGTGGTGGAAGTGGCTCATCATCGCAAGCATATCTCTTGTTTGTCGCAATGATTTTTGAAGCAATTTGGGGTGCTAAGCCGGAAACCGCGAAATCTTAGGGTATCAGGTGCCCGAAATCGAACGATTTCCAACACCCGTAAAAGTAGGCAATTATGATGTTAGAAATTTAGCGTTTTTATTTATCAACATGTTGGTTTACACTTGGCACGTTTTCCAACACTTGAACGGATCGGATCGTGGCAATCTTTGGGTACGGGCGTGTCTCAACAGCGGAGCAGACCACAGACAACCAGCGACTTGAAATTGAGAGCGCAGGGTATTTGGTCGAATACTGGTATGCCGACATCGTTAGCGGCAAGGCGCACGCGACCCAGCGCAAGCAGTTCAGCATCCTGCTGGGCAAGTTGCGGGCACGGGATATGCTCGTCGTATCCAAGCTCGACAGACTCGGACGTGATGCGCCGGATGTGCTTTCGACGATCAAGTTACTGACCACGCTCGGTGTTGAGGTTGTTGTTCTCCAGATCGGCAAACTCGATCTGGCATCCACCCCAGGCAAATTGATGTTGGCCATGCTGGCGGCGGTAGCGGAGATGGAGCGTGATCTCATCGTGGAGCGGACACAGGCTGGCTTGTCTCGTGCTAAGGCCGAGGGAAAGGTGTTAGGAAGGCCAGCTAAAACGACACCACAGCAGCGCAATGCGATCGTCGAAGCCTATGAACAGAAGGCAAGCGTCAGCTCTCTAGCGCGGCTGTACGGTATTTCTCGGGCGACTGTACTTAAAGTCGTAAAACATTCTCCAGAGTTGGCACCAGGGAAGTCTTAGCGTACGATTTGTTCCGTTTAATCCGTTTCCTGAGACGACCCCAAATGCAAGAGCAGTCAAAATTTAGCAGCTTGTCACTTTGTGAATTACAATGTAATTCAAATATAAAGGATGCTATGGCTGCAAACGCACTGGTTCAGACGAGGATTGATCGAGCCATTAAAGATGAAGCGACCGCCGTACTGGCAGCTATGGGTCTTACTGTGTCCGATGCGGTTCGATTGCTACTCACAAAGGTGTCCCAAGAAAAGGCTTTGCCTTTTGAGCCGTTGATACCCAACGCCACCACCATTGCAGCCATGCGGGAAGCCAGGGCCGGCAACCTGCATCGTGCCAACACAATTGATGAACTGATGGTTGCCTTGCATGAGGACGATTGAGTGGACGACCCAGTTCAAACGTGACTACAAACGAGAAAGCAAAGGTCAGCACCGAGCCACACTGGATACGGATTTACTTCCTGTCTTCAATGCTCTGGCAAACGACCAACCGCTTGAACAACGTCATCACGACCACGCCCTCACTGGCAACTGGAAGGATCACCGCGACTGCCACGTCAAACCCGATCTGCTCCTGATCTACAACACATCCTCTCCTGACACCTTGCAGCTCGTCCGTCTTGGCTCACACTCTGAACTTGGTCTATGAAACGCTCATATCCAATTTGCTTACTCATACGTTTTCCTTACTTTGATTTATGAATGAGTTTGCTTACACTGAAACGGCAAAAAAAGGATCTTTTTAGGCTCCTTTGGGGTGTGTAAAAAAACGTTCGTTTGATAAACACTTTTCACCAATAGACATTATTGGAAACCTAATAATATTATCTTGATAATATGACTTAATATCATGAAAATCGTTATTATAAATTAAATTTTCTAATAACTCTTCAAAACTGCAAAAACATCTCAGCTATGCTAGCAGTCTGTCTGACTGAATGTGTAACCCATTGATTTTTAACGATTATAACAATTGTGTTAGTTTTGAATTATCTTTACAAATCAACAGCTTACCAAAAAAGTCCGACAGCATCTTAGTATAGCTGAGCAGCTTTGGAAGTTTTTGATGTTTTTACAGAGTTATTAAAAAATTTAATTTGCAATAACGGTTTTCTTGATATTAAGTCATATAATCAAGATAATATTATTAGGTTTCCAATAATGTCTAATGAAATTTGATGCGGTTCTGTCGGCAACAAACACGGGTAATAATCTATTGTCCAATATGGATTTTGAATAACTGGATAATACTTGGAGGTTATCTCCGTATAACGACAAAATCCATCGAAATCATCCGTCGGTAAGTTTACTGAATCATCCTATTGTCACTGCAAGATACTACTGTTTTTTAACCCAGAATCCAATCCCCTGCCCTAATTTCTTATTGGTCGCAGTAAAGTCCAAGTAGCCCTTGCTGATGATGTAGTCGGTTAGAGCTGAGCCACCTTGGCCATCAAGATTTGGAGCGTAAAAATACCATTTACTTTGTGGATTGTCCCAAGTCCAAAGGGTGGTCAGGTTGATGGGAACCACACCTACAGCCGGAGGTGGCACAAGGGGATTGACCAATGACAGGTTAAAGGCTGATGGTGTGACACTGTCGCCTGTAGCAACTAAATTCCAACCTGTTTCGACGTGGTCCACACCCAATTTGAAGGGCACACCAGCCACGACGGTGAGACTGGTTTTTAGCTTCGCGTTGACCCAGTAACCGTCACCAGGATTGACGACAGTCATGACTGAATAGCCTTTGCTAACAGCGTACGCTTGCAAGTCGACAGAGTTCAAGGTCGGTGTATAAAACTGCCAACTGGTGGTGACGACATCCCACTTCCATATTGTGTTCACGCTGAGTGGATCGTTAAACAGTGTGGCAACCGTGAGCGGCTGATCGGTTCCATTGCCCAGCAGGTTCCAGCCTTGTTCAAGGTCGATGACTGTAGTTGATGATGGCAGCGTTGTCGTAGTGGTGGACGCAACTGTGGTGGTAGTGGTCCCAGCGGTTGTCGTTGAAGTGGTGGTGGTGGTCGTCGTTGTAATCGTTGAATTTGGTATCACGTAGGTAATGAAATGAAAATCCGCAGTTCCAAGTGAAGTCCAAGTTGCCATCGCTGGATTTGAACCTGTCGACACCAATCCAACACCACCGAGGTATCTGTCTCCTAGTTGTCCATTTGGATCATTATTGTTTCGCCAATTTATATTGGAAGCCGAATCAACAGTTGAAACAACTATTGCATACTTGCTTCCATCAACAATTTGAATGTTCTTACCTGCAAGAGACAATGTCGTCCAATCTGACGTACTTGGCCACGAAGGAACAGACGATGCTGGAACTTGCACTGCCCCGAGCAAACCATTGGCAGAGTAGTCTGGAAATATACAGGTGCTCGAACATTGACTGTTTCCAGCTGTGTTTCTAATCTCAACAGTTGTGACTCCTTTCGAAGTCCCGCCCCCGTAGAGAATCAAGCTTATGGAGTCTAAATTCCCGGTTTTGGCGGCTGTAAAGGTCTGAGCTGCCCACTGCGTTGGATAAATTCCGGCACTTTGAAGAACGGAAGTGTTCATAACCGCTTGATCAAGTACCGCAGATGTACTTACCAATTGCGTTGTCGTCGTTGTACTGGCGACAGTTGTTGTTGTCGAAGTTGTCGAAGTTGTGACGGGGCTTGGAGTAGCCGCACGGTCAATCTTAAAGACCGAGCCACCAACAACGCCGTACAGTTCGCTATTGAGCCAGAAACGTTTTTCAAGGCCAGCGCCCAATTCGATCAGCTTACCGCCCACTTCATACACATAGAGCTTTCCGCCATTGGTGAGCGTGACAGTACCCGTGTCCGAGATCGTGTCAATTTGACTGCCCACTGAGAAAAATGTGAGCTGTTCAAGCGTGCCACTTGGCAAACGCCGCCAAACTTGCAACTGGCCGGAGGTGCCGGGTTTGGTGAAGGCAACGTAGCCGTTGGCAATGGCGTAATTTTGTGATGGGTTTGGATCTAGTGCACCCATGTCAGCCAAAACGGTTTCCTGGCTACCGTTCCACAAAATGATCTGATTATTTTGGGTGGCAGTTGAACCGGGATTGGCTCGACGTTTAATTACAACATTCAGGCCGTCAGTAGTAGGGTAGATGCTCCATAGCCCCCCGCCATGTGTGATTTGTGTTGATACCCCGCTTTTCCAGAGAAAAACTTCGTAGTCATAAGCATATGTGCAGGATGAGCAGCCATTGGGAATTGACTTCCAATAAGCAACAACCCCACCAGTCGTCAAACTATTGGTATTGTTTCCAACCCCAGTTGCAATAAGCTGATCTGTACCGGAGGCCAGATTGCGTAAATAATACTCATAGTTGCCTGTCGTATCATTCAATCTCCGCCCCGACCACATGGCATATTGTCCTCGGACAATAAAGTCGTTTGTATTGACCCATAGCCACTGGCTTGCAGGGGCGACATCAACTATCGAGCCGTTCCGCCAATCGTATACCCTAGCGTTTAGTGATGTGCCATGGTTTTCCATGAAGATGGCACCACCGGTGTAAAGGTAGCCAGTTGCAGGTCTATCACCGACAACTGAATAAATCGTTGTGTCCGCACCCGTTGCGCGATTTCTGATTTTCAGCAGTTGCGGCTCCACGGTGTCATCCAGATAAAGAATCCTGTCGACTGCAACATCAAAGATACGTCCTGGGACATTGGCTTGAAGCGCAAGTCGAGCGGTATCAACGACTGGGACGCTCAAGGTTTTCGTCGCGATCTGTCCGACAGAGTCAGTGGCAGTCACAGTCAGCGAGACGGTCTGACCGATGTATGCCGTCAGATCGACCGTGCCTACTGCGGTGCCAGTACCAGTTAATACTTCAGCTCCAGTCGATCCGTACATGGATGTATTAGCGCGCACAGATAAGCTGCAACCGGCATCGTCGTCGACACAGGCAACGTCAAGATCGATGGTGGGTGTGGCTACCGCATAAGGAACAGGCTTGCGCACCTCAACACGTGGCTTAGCGTCCAGGGTTACGGAGCGGGTGGCACTGGCTGTTGCGCCTATCGCATCTACCGCTGTCACTACCAATTGATACGTGCCGCGCGTCACGCCGGTCAGGTCAACACTTGCCAGCCAGCCAGGCGAGCCACCATATTTGTTTGAAATTGCAGTCTGCGAAAACGTGAATGCAATAGTTTTCCCCGCGATGGTGCCAGTGACAGACGAAATTTCATACGTTGCCTGCATCGTGGCAGTAACAGGCATGATGGTGTCAACCTTGGCCGCATTCAATGGAGTGACGATCGTCACCGTGATGGCTGCGCTTGCTGTGAAGGTCAGGCCAAGCAAGAAGACAAATGTGAGCAGCCGCACTGAAAAACGTTGCAGTGAACGAAAAATGAGTGACGTGAAATTCATGCTAATTCCCTTTGGTCTGGTTGCCGCTCGTACGGTCTTATTTGGGTGTCATTTTACGCCTTTCGGTTCGGTGTGTGAAATAGTAAGAAATCATTGGCAGCAAATATTTTTGCTAATGAATTCACGCCAATGGATAAACTTCCTGCATATTCAGTGCCGTAAATCAAAAAAGGGATCGTATGTGGAAAGTTGAAAATGAGTTTGCTATTCGTCTTGGCGGAAATACCTACATTGACACACCAAACCTTATTGCCTATCAAGGCAAGCCAATTTTTAGGGTGCGACGCAACCAAGAGGACGGAACAATTGGCATTGACTTTGATGTCTTTGACAAGACCGGGCAGAGGATTGCAACGTTCAAAAAGGGGATAGTTGCCCAAGGGGATTCAGAGAATTATCAAATTGAGACAGGACATCAAATCTATACGGTGACGGAACGTGCAACCGGGCGCATCATTGCAAGGGTTCAGCGGCGAGATGTTCCTGATGCAGAACTTGAAATTCAAGTCCACATGTACCTACCCAACGGCTTTCTGCTCGATGCTGGACCAGAGTCAACAAATCTTGGTGGCATCACGATGACCGGGGGCGTCATAAAAAACTGCAGCGTCGGCATCGCGATTGACTGACTGGTCGCGACGAAGTTGCTTTACCGGCCAATAAATGTCGGCCACCACTGCATTGGAGTCCTGTGCTTGAAACACAGAGGTACTTAACATAACACCCGTCGTATTGCATATCAAAGTGTAGCAACCAGCTTGTAGGTCAGCAAAAGTCACCTCCAATGCGGCACTCATGATGACCATCCCAGTCACCACCCAATGGATGATCTAGCCGGATGGCGACTGCCTGTTTTGAAGGCACAACCCACAAAACCACGCCCATCAACAGTTCGTAGCGCTGTTCTCCAACTTATCCCCAGTGTAAGCCACAGAATCTGTGGGTAAATTGGCAACCCGCCATGGGTCACTTGTCAGTCGGAATCAACACCTCCTTTTGCCAAACGTTTGATTTACGCTGGTGAATGTGTGCGTAGCCAGTCGCGCAAAGCCTCATTCATGCGGGTCTGCCAGCCTGCTCCGGTAGACCGAAAAGCTGCAAGCACATCTGGGCTGTACCTCACCGCCACCTGTTCCTTGAGTGGCCCACGGTTTGGCCCGCGTGTACGCGCGCGACCAACAACTACGCCGCCTTGCTTAAGAACAGCACCTTCCCAGTCGGAAACACTGGTGCTTGGGCTGTCAGGGTCGTTAACCGTTTCACTCGGGGAAGTTTTTCCAGTAGATGCGTTCTTCATGCTTTTCTGCCTTTCTTATCGAGATAACGTGGTCTGCATTCCCACGAGCGGTATGCACCACAAACACCACAATGCCGTTCAATAAGCCAAGCGTTTGTAAACGCAATTCACCGTAGGCATCACGCACGTCTTCACGGGTGATGGTGAAGCCATCAAACACGGCCTCACTTCCTACAAAATCAAAACCGTGATTGTTGATGTTGGCTTGGCGTTTGACTTCATCGTAAGTGACCATAGGCAAATTGTAGATGCAAATTTACACAAAGTAAAGTAGCTTGACTATGGGGTAGCAATATAAACCGTGTTACGTCTCATGGAATTTTTGAGTTAATAATTGAAATAAATCTGATGATAAAAATACGGCTTGATCGTTTCGTATGTTAGTATCTTGTAGCGATATTTCTTCACCAACAAAAAGTAGTACGCAATTCGAAATGACGCGTGGCTTCCTTATTAGTTAGCCTATCTCTCACTACTAGTCTAATATTTGTAACTATTGAAACTTACGGAATCGAATTCTGTTATTTTAACATTATTATGGAAATTACGTTTTCATAACATGAACGTTATGATATTTTCTGTCAATCAGCCAACACATCTTGTTGCACTGCATCCACCAGTTTAACTTTTTCTTTAATTCGTCTGCTCGGGGCCGCCGGTACTTTTTTCGCTGGAACACCAAGGTATATTCCAAGGTCAGGTTTTCGCCTTAAATAACCATGCCCATTTGGGGTCTTTGGTGGCGTTTCATGGGGACGATGGCGTTTCCATTCGTCTTTGTATATTTTCTCAAGTGCCTTGGCTTGCGCTCGGCTTCCAGCAAATCCCATGCTTCCCCAAATAACTTCCACTGAATTTTTTACATCCTGGTCACGCTTTGACCGGATGGCAAGTACCAGGCTGTCTCTTAGGTCTGAATACCTTTGAGCCTGATATCGCCATGTCCATGTCGGTTTATTTTGTTTAGTTTCTTTTTTTTCTTTTGTTTTTTCTTGTCCTTTTGCTGGGTAGCTTGGTTTTGTTTCTTTCGTCTGTTCTTGTCCTTTCGTTGGGTAGTTTGGTTTGGTTAGTCTCACCAGTTCGTAACCTGTGAGTTCTATTTTTTCATGGCGATTGAGGGCGCTTTTCCATTGCTCGGTGGGGTCGAGTTCTCCTTTTTTGGGGTCTGTTTTGTCTTCTTTGGCGGGGTGGATGACGAGTATCCAGTGGATGGTTTCGCTGTCTGGTTTTGGTTGCCAGAAC
>Ga0194060_10003965_pt1 | contig 10360 bp, 18 predicted proteins | sample SepL225m_MetaG_FD_163427 | JGI IMG/M metagenome (GOLD analysis project Ga0194060, IMG submission 163427) | Anoxic zone freshwater microbial communities from boreal shield lake in IISD Experimental Lakes Area, Ontario, Canada - Sep2016-L222-5m | ecosystem: Environmental > Aquatic > Freshwater >... | reverse complement strand
GATAAAGAGCGCCCGCGGACGCTTTGGTTGCCTTGGATCGTGGCGCCCGTTATCATACAGATATTGCTGGTATTTCTGCCCGGTCTGGTGCGGCGTAGAACGGGCGGCCACTGGTTTCTCACAGTTTATGTCCTGGCTGCCCTCTTTTTCGGAACCTTGATTTTCCCTCTTTCCCAATTTCTGACTCCCTATAAATCGGCCGCTGTACTGGTCCAGGCCGTCAAGAAATATGTTCCCACCGGCGAGGAGCTGTATCAATACGATATGTCTCTGTACGGTGTAGATTTTTATGGTAAAATCCGAACACCGATTGTCGATGATATCGGAGAGGTGCGCTACGGCAGTGAATTTTTCCCGCCAGCTGAAAAAGCGCATTACTTTTTGAACTCCGAGGAGTTCTTCAGGCTTGCCGGACAGCGGCAGGTAACTTACTGCGCGACCATAGGTCAGGAAAGGCTGGCAAGGCTGAGAAAGGCGGTTCCCCATCTTACAATTATGTGGGACAATAAGCACTATTATCTCGTAAAACTGCAATCCTCCGCTCATGGTGAGCCTGTCGAACCATGAATGACTTCCGGTTGGTTCAGGCTTGCAGCCTGAACCATTGGTTAATGCCCTGTTTCAATTGACATGACTGAACCGGCAATAGCAATCGTGTCAATAATTTAGTATGATGTCCCCGAAATTGCCCAAATTTTCCCAATCTTAATGCATTTTATAGACAAAGAGGTGCAAGTGATATGAAAAGTTCAAGTATTGCCGAATATGTAAAATTGAGCGTTCCTGAACGGATTCAGCTTGTTGAAGATATTTGGGACAGCATCGCCGAAATGCCTGAAGAGATGCCGCTCACGGAGGCGCAGCAGGCGGAATTGGATCGGCGTCTTAATGCTTATCGTTTAAATCCCGAAGAAGGCTCTCCGTGGGAATACGTGAGAGAGGCCATCCGCCGCTCATGAAACGAATGATTTTCATCCGCCCCGAAGCGGAACAAGACATGCGAGAGACCTATGGCTGGTATGAAACACAGATGCCGGGTCTGGGAGCTAATTTTCTCCTGCATGTTGACGCTCAGTTGCGATCGCTTCAGAGGAACCCGTTACAATATCCGGTCGTTCACTGAGAAGTTAGGCGTTGCCTTGTCCGCGGTTTTCCCTACGGCATTTTCTATCTGAATGAAAATAAACGGATTGTTGTTCTGGCTGTATTTCATGCCAAACGCGACCCAAAATCATGGCAGGCGAGGTCATGATCTGCTATAAGTCGCCATACGAATCGAAAGGGAAGAATAACGGTATAAATCGGTTCAATAGCAAAACTCTGCGGGGCCGGTTTGCACCGCTCATGGTGAGCTTGTCGAACCATGAATAACTCTCGGCTGGTTCAATTTGCATGATTGAACCAGCAAAAGAAAAAGTAAAGTGTGAACCCGCCCCCGATTGACCCGATTGACCACTTACGGTGAAATAATCGATGGCTGTCTGTGCCAATTAGCATCCAATAAGAAGCGGCACCAAATAGCACTTGACTTATCCGTCAATGGCGGATAGTAAGAGCTTCATGGAATTTATCGAAACCTCGGTGTTTACCAAACTGATTATTGAACTATTACCTGACGACAGCTATCGCCTGTTGCAAGGCGATTTGGCAAAGAATCCGCAAGCGGGAGTATTGATACCGGCGGGCGGTGGCATTCGGAAGCTTCGTTTTGCTCTGCCGGGCAAGGGGAAACGAGGCGGCGCACGGCTGATCTACTACTGGCAGACATCGAAGGACAAAATATACCTGCTGTTGGCTTATGCCAAGGCAAAGAAAGAAAATCTTGAGCCGGCCCAGATAACGATACTCAAGGCATTAGTAAAGGAGTTAGAGCGTCATGGATAAAGAACTTTTTGAACAACTGCATAACAGCATGAAAGAGGCGGTTGCCATTGCCAGAGGCGATATGCAACCGTCCCGTGTATTCACTATCAAGCCGCCGGACGTGAAAGCGGTACGGGAGAAGACTGGACTGTCACAGGCCATGTTTGCAACCATGATTGGTGTAAAGGTAAAGACCTTACAGAACTGGGAGCAGCACCGCCGCAATCCAACCGGTGCAGCAGCGGCCCTATTGACAATTTTTGACCGGGAGCCGGAAACTGCGATGAAGGTATTACACGGAGCATCGTAGCCAATCCGGGATGGGTTCGTTTGGGTTAAAAAGTAAAATGTGAACCCGTCCCCGCTTGACCGGGATTCTTCTATGGTTATCAACAACTTATTATCCCCTTGAGAGTTGCAGAAGATCAAACCCTATGGTATGCTCATACGCAAATTATGGAGGTGTTTTATGCACAGCACAAAGGACATCATTCAGGAGGCTGCCGCACTTCCCGTTGAAGAGCGCATTATCGTGGTTGACTCCCTCCTTCGCACCTTGAACATTCCCGATCCGGACATTGATACGGAATGGGCAGTGGTTGCCAAGCGTCGACTGTCCGAGCTCCGGTCCGGACGTGTCAGTCCTGTTCCCGGTGATCAGGTTTTTCCGCGAATCAGAGAACGGTTCGGACGATGACGTTTGATTTTCATCTAATGGAGAAGAACCGTTCAAGATTCAACCTCTTCAGTAAGGAGTGAGATCATGTATCCTGCAGTCAAAGAAGTTATTCCCGGCGACAACTATATCCTTAAAAGATGCAAGGATAGTAAACCAGCGCAACACCGCATCAACTCGTGACATTTAGGGACACATTCAGACGAAAGGGGCGGAACGGATAAGCCAGCATAAAGTGATCACTGCCAGTGCTCTACTCTACCCGGATTACAGATAGAAATTAAGAGGTGACAGGATGGAAACCATAAAATTTGAAACGGTTATCGATTCTCAAGGGGGTATTCATCTCCCGGAGGAGTTTCGCCATGCCTACGGTAAACATGCCCGGCTGGTTGTATTGCTGCCGGCGCAGGAGTTAACACGGAAAAAAGGACGACAACCCGGAAGCGCCAGGGGAATACTCAAGGTACTTTCCGAAGATGACGAACATCTGAATGATTTCAAGGATTACATGCCATGAAACTCTTACTGGACACGCAGGCCATCCTCTGGTTTCTTCTCGACGATCATCGTTTGAGCGGCAGGGCGAGAGAGAATATTTCGGGGCCCGATGCCTTGATTTTTGTCAGTCCCGCCAGCCTTTGGGAGATCGCCATCAAGATCAGCCTTGGTAAGTATGCCCTCCCTGCGCCTTTCGAGACATTCTGGGATGAACAATTTATTGCCAACGACTTTGCGCTATTGCCCGTCTCAGTTTCGCACGCCGCACAGGTTGTCAATTTACCCTTCCATCATCGCGATCCATTCGACCGTTTGATCATTGCCCAGTCGCTGGTTGAAGGGATGCCGCTCGTAAGCAGTGACATCATATTTGATCGTTATGGCGTGGAACGAGTTTGGTGAAAGCATATGGAATTAGCTTTGAATATTGACCTAATGACGGTCAAGGACAAGTTGGCGGCGATGGAGCGATTCTGGGAAGACCGCGGACTCACCCCCGAGGCTGTGCCGTCTCCGTCCTGGCACGGAGAGGTTGCTGGCGAGGGAAACACGCATAAGCGAGGGCAAGTCCGTATTCGTTCCGCTGGATGAAGTCAAGGAGAGGATCAGGAAAGCCGTTCCATGACGTACGCCCAAATAAAATACGGGAAGCGTTCCTGGTTTTTCTTAAGAGTATTTTCTCCTGAGTACAATGTAATAATGATCACCGTTAAGGTGAAAAAACTGCAAAGGTTTGTTAGGGAAAATACGTGGACACCCTTAACATAGCTGAAATATACGATGAAAACGCTTGGAGCAAAAAAGGCATTGATGCCGAGGCTTCAGGTAATTACTCATTCGCTATAGAAGCATTTGGTAAATCCATCCAACTTAAACCGCATGATCAATATACCTATTTTTGTCGGGGGGTGTTTATTTTAAAGTCGGTAATTTCGCAAAATCTATTGAGGATTTTAACAAGTCAATCGAACTGAATCCTCGTGATGTATATAGCTATTGTGAAAGAGGGAGGGCTTATTCTCAATTTGGTGATTTTGATAAGGCAATTGATGATTTCAGCAAAGCTATAGAATTGTACCCACAAATTGCTTTTTTATATAACAGACGAGGCATTGCCTATGAAGATAACGGTGAGCCAGCCTGTGCCATCGAAGACTATAATGAAGCCATTCGTCTCAAACCAAATTATGCCGATCCCTATTACAATAGAGCGCTTGCCCATTGTAAATTTGAACAGTATCAGAATGCTATAAAAGACTTCAGCAAGTACATTGCCTTAAAGCCAGATTCAACCGATGCTTATCACTATCGGGGCATCACTTTTTATGTTCAAGGCAAAGATGGTCTCGGCTTCAGGGATGCGCAAAAAGCATGTGCGTTGGGAAACTGTGAGCTGTTGGAATATGCTAAAAGCAAAAGAGATACAGCCACTGATTTAGCGGGATCCCTAAAGCTGATTATATGTGGCAATCCCCCTAAACACCTTTCTTGAGACTACAGATGAATGGGTTAATGATGGCCGTTTAGGTTAAAAAGATGGAACAAGACCACTATTATTATCAAGTCGCCATAAATCCGACTTTTTCAACGCTTAACTAAAGCAAAAGGGAGGACGTCAATGAAACGCAACACGCCTAAGACAAAAGATGCGGTGCGTCAGTTAGTGAAAAGCAACGAGGACACTATCCTGCAGGTGAGCGACGGCAGGGAGGTTAGTCTCGGTACGCCAGAAGAGTTTAGGCAAGTGGCGCACGTGATCACTGACTACGGGCGGTAGCAGTGGGGGAGGCGCCTATAGCGCTCTTTGGGGGCTCCTATGTGACGCCGAGCTAAACGCACCTCCTTTTTTTAGACCCGATCACGCGGAGATGATTGCCCGGGAGGCAGCGTGGTTCCAATCCAGATGCGGCGATGGGCTTAGCAAGCAGGCCAATGCACTTCTGCTTCGGATCGCTTCGTTAATTCAGGCAGAGAAGAATCTGGGTAGCCCGGACATCGGCCAGCAAGAGCTATTTCCAACCTCGGTGGCACTAAAAAAGAAATTAAAACTAACAGAAGAGAGACTTTATACCTATAATGTTTCCGTCAGCTTTGATATGCAATACACCTTTACGGAAAAGGAAGTTCAACCGGCTTCAGAATCAGGAGAAGGTGGTGGGTCTGATGAAACCGATCCCACCGAAGAGGCTTTAGCAGCCTTAGGGCATGAAATACAAGAATGCCTTTCGGACCTTTCGGAAAATTATATTGTAGGTGAGGTCGAAGCATTTGCCGATTCCGACTCCTTGCTCGGTGTGATGACCGACAACTTACAAGAAAAAAGGGATAGTAAATACAAGCCATCCAAAGAAGAGTTTCAAGCAGCGCAAGGGTGGACACTCATTGATGTGATTGCACCAAGATTGAAAGTGCTTTTCTGTGGCATCAACCCAAGCTTATACTCCGCGGTCCTTGGACATCACTTTGCGCGACCAGGAAACCGCTTTTGGCAAATGCTTCACGATGCGGGTTTCACACCTCGCCTACTATCACCATCCGAAGAGAATAAATTGTTGAAGTATCGCTGTGGAATCACAGACATAGTTGAAGGGGCAACAGCAGGAGCTATTGAGCTTACCCAAAGCGATTTTGAAAACGGAGAGCAACGTTTGACGACCAAAGTGCGGCAATACAAACCTGAGTTTGTTACTGTGCTTGGCATTGATGCATATCGGAAAGCATTTAAGCGTCCTAAAGCTAAAATAGGGCGACAGATGGAGCCAATTGGCGAGGCCACTTTGTGGGTGCTACCAAATCCGAGTGCGCTGGATGGTCATTATCAGCGGGAGCAGCTAAAGCAGTTAGCCCAAGAGCTTCACAAAGCAATCGAGTGAATTAGGGATAGCTACAATACTGTTCGGCATGGATGTTGCAGTTTCCCATAGTGTCATGAGGAATCGGGGGACGCCTTACCAGTGTGCGGCCGGGCAAGGTCGCGTAATCAAGCGGGTGTAAATTCCGCCCCGGAAGGAAGGCCATCCACCGGGTAGCGAGTCCTTGGAGGTCTGATGGTAACATCAGACTTTAAGCGTAAGGGCAATCGGGACAGGTTCACAATTTATATTTGTCAATTGTTTATGGAGTCGATTGCGGTGTAATTGTCTGCAGCCACTAAACAAACGGCACTTGCCTCCCAGTGACCTGCCGGTTAAGCACTTGAGAATAAAAATATGGGGACACTTCCCGTAATATGAGAGGGGCAATCGGGGACAGGTTCACAATTTATATTTTTCAATTGTTTATGGAGTCAATCGCGGCGTAATTGCGGGCAGCCACTAAACAAACGGCTCTTGCCTCCCGGTGACCTGCCGGTTAAGCACTTGAGAAAAATGAAAAGAGGGGATATATAAATGCCCACAATGCTGAGAGTTGGCCCTTATCGGTTTTTCTTCTAAGCTGGCGACCATGATGAGCCTGTTCATGTGCATGTGGAACGAGACGATAAAATTGCAAAATATTGGCTCGCACCAATGAGGGTGGAAAGTAGCGGCGGTTTTGACCGGGTTGTGGGAGATATAGGGACACTTCCCGTAATATGAGGGAGACAAGCACAAAGGTGCAAAGATGAAGAAAGAAACCTTATATCTCGATACATCGGTTATAAGTGCCTATTGCGATGACAGAGCTATGGAACGGCAAGAAGCAACGGTAAAGTTTTGGGAAGATGTATTGCCTCGTTATAAAGTCTTTATTTCTGAGGTTACTGTAAATGAATTGGAGAACACCAAAGATGAAAGATTGAAGAAGAAATTCAGAGGGCTTATCAAAGATTTTAACATACTGAAAATTAACTCCGAGATCAGGTTTTTGGCAAATATTTATATTGAAAGGGGAATTTTCCCGGAAAAATATATTGAAGACGCCCTGCATGTGGCTGTAGTGACATACCACGAGATTTCCTATATAGCTTCCTGGAATTTCGAGCATTTGGTTAAAGTCAAGACAAGAAAAACGGTTAGCCTAAGCAATATTTTGGCAGGCTATAAAGAAATAGAAATCGTCTCGCCACAAGAACTGTAAGGAGATGCCCATGAAAAAGATAGAATATTTTGATTATCAAAAGGTGGCCAGAGATATGAAGATGCCGGCGCCAATTCTCAAGAAAATAGAAAAAGAAGTGAAAGTTGACTTTCCCAAGGATAAAATGATGTATGAGCTTCATGTTCTAAGAGCAATAAAAAGCAAATATTGGGAAAAAACAGCAGATTAAAAAGGCTGCAATAGCCATTGACGACGGCCGTGTTCTTGCTGGTGATTTTCCACTTCGCCAACTTCGGATGGTACAAGTCTGGATCGACATTCACCGAGATGAACTGATGGCAGACTGGGAACTCGCTGTTGGCGGCGACGAACCCTTTCGCATCGCGCCACTTCAATAGGGAGGTTAATCATGGAAACATTACTTGATGTCATCAGCGTAACAACTCGAGACGACTATACATTGGATCTGGTTTTTGAGAATGGGGGAAAGCGCATATTCGACATGAAGCCCTTTGTCAAACTCCTCAACTCTCCACTATTCTTCAAGGCTTCTGTCCAATATGGTACTGTGGTTTGGCCGGGGAATATCGATATAGCACCGGAGACACTCTGGAATCGATCCGTACAGGCTTAACAGAGTTGGAAAGTAGCGGTGGCTTTGACCGGATGGATTTATCACGGATATTCAAGATCATTGAAGAGAATAGGGATAGACTGTTGGAGGGCTGGGATGAGTACTTTGGCGATTGAAATCAAGATTCCCGTTGCAGAAAGCGTATCAGTAACGGATGACACCCTGAGTGTTAATCTAAGTGATGGCAGAACAATCCTAGTTCCCACGGCTTGGTATCCCCGTCTGCTGCATGCTACCCCAAAGGAAAGAAAAAAATGCAGGTTGATCGGCAGGGGGCAAGGGCTTCATTGGCAAGATATAGACGAGGATATCAGCATAGAAGGGCTATTAGCAGGAAAACAATCTGGGGAATAGGTGCATGCTCGAAGTGGAAAAGAGGTCTGTGATTTGATGCATATCTACAAGAAAGAAGCCAGATGGAGGCAACATGCGATTGCAATTTACAGCGGTTTTTGAAAAGGTCCCTTTGGGCTACATCGCCTATGTTGAAGAATTGCCCGGGGCAAATACACAGGGGCGGACCCTGGAAGAGGCGCGAGCCAATCTCTTTGAAGCGGTTGAGATGACCATTGAGGCCAATCGGAACCTGTTTGAAGAGGAAATCCACGACAACGTAATGATTAAAGAACCCTTTGCAGTGCTGATGGCATGAAAAGAGAAGATCTAATCAAACACTTGCGGTTGCATGGATGCGCATTCCTGCGGGAAGGTGGCAACCACTCTGTTTACGTAAACCGCCTCGAGAAAAAGGCTTCGACTGTCCCCCGGCATCGGGAGATTGATGAAGGTCTCTGCCGAAAAATATGTAGAGACCTGAACATCCCTAAGCCATGATGAGTCAATCGGGTTCGGGTTCACATATTAGGCTCCATGATAAATACTTAAAAAAGGGGGAAGAAAAAGGCTAATAATGAATATCCGAGAAGATTTTTTACCTTTGAGTCGGCCGGCAATCGGTGCGGAAGAGATCAGTCAGGTCGTGGCCTGTCTGAAATCGGGCTGGATTACCACGGGCCCTCTCTGCCAGAAATTCGAGCAGCAGTTTTGCGAGCTTACGGGCGCCGGCCAGGCGGTTTCCGTCACTTCCGGCACCGCGGGCATGCATCTCGTGCTGCTGGCGTTAGGCATTGGTCCGGGGGATGAAATCATCACGCCTTCCATGACTTTTGCCTCGACCATCAATATGATTGCCATGCTGGGCGCCAAACCGGTTTTTGTTGATATCGACTACGATACGCTGAACATTAATGCCGATTTGATTGAAGAACAGATTACGGGCCGGACGAAGGCAATTATCCCCGTGCATTTTGCCGGGGCTCCGGCGGATATGGACAAGATCCTGGACATAGCCGTCAGGCATGGGCTCACGGTCATTGAAGACGCCGCCCATGCCGTGGGGACCTGGTACAAGGGCGTGCATGCGGGTGGATTCGGGCATATCGCAATCTTTTCCTTTCATCCGATCAAGAATATCACGACGGGTGAGGGGGGGATGATTGTCCATAACGATGGCCCCATGGAGCAGCAACTCCGGCAGCTCAGATTCCACGGACTGGAACGAGATGCCTGGAAACGCTATGGCAAAGGCGGCAACCCGGAATACGATATTCTCACCCCTGGCTTCAAATACAATCTCACGGATATGCAGGCGGCCCTCGGGCTGGCCCAACTCTCGCGGCTCGAGGAATTGAACGGGCGCCGCGCCCACCTGGCAGCGCTTTACCGGGAAAACTTGCAGGGCCTGCCGCGGATCGACCTGCCCGGTGAACCGGGCTATCCCCATATCCATTCCTGGCACCTGTTCATCATCAAGCTGCTCGATATGGACAGGAGAATATTCATGGAGAAGCTGTCGGAATATAATGTGGGCTATGGTCTCCATTTTCCGGCCAATCATATGCTTTCCTACGTGAAGGAGCGCTTTTCGATACCCGCCGGATCTCTCCCCGAGACGGAGCGGGCGGCGGCAGGCATCATCTCCCTGCCGCTCTTCCCGGACATGACGGATGACGACGTCCGGTATGTAGCCGAGGCCATGAGGGAGATACTGTCATGATATCGCTGGTCATTCCCGTCTATAATGAAGAAAAGAATATCAAAACGCTCATGAAGCGGCTCACGCCCATCATGGAGGGGATCGGCTCTCCCTATGAGATTATCCTGGTTGATGACGGCAGTTCCGACGGCTCGCTGGCGCTGTTGCGGAGATTTGCCGACCGTCCGGAGGTCAAGGTGGTTGAGCTGACCAGAAATTACGGGCAGCATGCGGCCATCATGGCCGGTTTTTCCCTCGTCCAGGGTGAGATCGTAATCACGCTGGATGCGGACCTGCAGAACCCGCCCGAAGAGATCCCCCGGCTCGTCACGAAAATGCGGGAAGGGAACTTTGATGTCGTCGGCACGATCAGAAAGGGCCGCAAGGATTCCCTGTTCCGGATTCTCCCGTCCAAGATCGTCAACATGATTACCCGGAAGATTACGGGCGTGAAACTGAAGGACTGGGGCTGTATGTTGCGGGCCTACCGCCGTCCCGTGGTGGAACGCATGATTTCCTGCCATGAGCATGCGACCTTTATCCCCGCCCTGGCCACCTATTTCGGGAAGCGGGTTACGGAAATCGAAGTGGCCCACGAGGAACGGCACGGCGGCAAATCGCACTATCCCTT
>Ga0194060_10003964_pt1 | contig 10362 bp, 13 predicted proteins | sample SepL225m_MetaG_FD_163427 | JGI IMG/M metagenome (GOLD analysis project Ga0194060, IMG submission 163427) | Anoxic zone freshwater microbial communities from boreal shield lake in IISD Experimental Lakes Area, Ontario, Canada - Sep2016-L222-5m | ecosystem: Environmental > Aquatic > Freshwater >... | reverse complement strand
GTCACCGTTACTCCGGGTGGAAATGTGTGGACTTTTCCATCCTCGCCCGGGAGATTGCTGGTGGTAGCAAGAGCCCCGTTGTTGTAAAGGGTATATTTCGTACCTTCGAAATAGAGGCCCCACGAGGACGGTGTAACACCATCAGCTTCTTGAACGTCATCAGCTAACGCCTTCAACTGGGCGAAGCGCAGATGCGATTTCAGGATGTCCCTCTGCGGAATCAGATCACTCTGGTTCGACCCGACCCGGCTGACGGCAACGGCCGCCATGATGCCGAGAATGATCAGCACAGCAATAATCTCGACCAGCGTAAATCCCTTGTTGTCAGACGTCTTTTTATAAAACAGGTTCATAATTCGTTACCAGAGCATGTTATACATTGTTGTTATTATTGTTCCCGATTTTTCGCTATCGCAGGATAGAGCGAGAAAAATACCCGCGGCAAGACTGATGCCGACTATTGCCGCAACCAAGGGAAGCATCACCAGGCTTAATTCCATTAACAAAAGCGCCCCGCCGATCACCACCACTTCGATGTAGAGGAGGCTGGCAAATCTTGCCCCTTTAACACCAGCCTGTGATTTCATTTTCAACAGAAATCCCCAGAAACCCAGCCATCCGGCCAGAAATAAAGAGAGTCCCGGCTGCAGCATCAGGAGCGGGGGAAGGAGCGCACTCAAGTCGTTATCATGAATATCGCTGATGTTAAAACCAACTATCAAAGCGACGGCAAGGGCCAGGTGGGCAAAGGCGACAAGCAGAAAATACAACGACATCTCCTCCCGGCTGATCCCCGTGCGCAGAGCTTTGATCGGGTCCAGCGAGAATTCGCGGGGGGCGGCCAGGAAGTTCCAAGCGCGGGTGTAAGCCCCAGGCCTAACCTGCATGACCGAGGCCATTACTCGAGGCGTAAAATCCTCGGGCGGCTTAATGGCGGGCGCTGACTTTATGAGGTTGATGATGTGCTGATGATTTTCCATAGATTCTTTCCTGCTCTAGATTCCCCCGGATCAGGTCCGGGGGAGGCTTAGTCAAGCCCGGAATGACAAAGGGGTTAAAAACTCTTTCTTTACCCCATATACAATCGAGGGTGGGAAAAAGTCACAATTTATTTTTAAAAATTTTAATGTTTTGGTTCAATCTGCGGGATTGAACCGGCTCCACTGCGGGTTGAACCTGCGCCGCGGCTCGAGTTTATGCTGCCACATATAGAGAAAAAGGGGATTTATTTGCTTTCACCGCTTTTTCTCACAAGATCGTCATATAACTCCGCTCCAATACGAAAGCCTGCCAGATCCCGCAACTGGTCCATCGCCTTTTGCATTGACGGCAATCTCCCCTCTTTCAATGCCTCTCGCGTTGCCGGAGAGCCGGGCAGGTCTTCCTGAATACGCAACTCTTCCAGCACTGCATTGGGAATCAATATCTCGCCGAATTGGTCATGAAGCAGATAAAGTCTTCCGATAACCGCCAAGTTCAGGACGGGTGAAGTATTACTTACTACAGGCATATTTCAGATCGTCCTCCATTTCTTCTCTGCCATAGTGCCTTAAAATGCCTCGCTCTCCCAGCAATCGCCCGAACTCATATTTTCCCATACCGGCCAACGCCCTCGCCTTGCCAAATGACAAAATCCCCTGAGCGTATAACGCAAATGCCAGTTCCACCAATAATTCCTGAACCATCCGTTCCTCCGGCAACCGAATTGCCTGGACTATCGCATCAGGTATCTGTAATTGCACACTCATATTCGCACCTCAGAGAAATTAGTAAATTCGGGGACATATTCAATAATAGCCAAATCATTCCGGAAGAAAAGGGACAGAATGTCTGTATCAATTAACGCCGGTTTCATTCTCTCGTCTCCCCGCAAAAGCCTGTGTCCGCCTGTCCTTCACCTCCTGAATAAAATCAGAGAAAGTGTTATCGGGCATATCGGACCAACAACCGGCAAATCCCATTATCTTATCAACATTGGAACTTGAATTTTGCGGATCTATTCTTAATAGGCGAATATATTCATATATTTTTTTCATTTTTTCATCGGGGATATCCCTAAGTTCTGCTATGACCTTTTCTCTCATTTGTAACTGTTCCATTATGAAACCTCCACGAACTAAACCGGAAACGTTACCCATATCCACACTTACACAGATAGACCTTCTCTCTGGATGTGTTTATAAAGCGGCATTGAAGCTGCCTGCCCCGAATACCAGAATTCCTTAGAATAGACGATGGTTCCTATGATTAGATCATGCTCCAGCTCAATGTCGTAGGCCAGATCAAAGACTTGTTCTTCGATAGCATTATTCACTCAACTTTCGCAGTAGCTAAAAACATGTAATATATTGTAATTATTAGTAGTATAGCGTCACAAGGTGTGATATATAGGTTTTGTTCCCCAACAAACGCCCATTAACGCACGAGGTGACGCTATGAGTCAGATTGTATCAGACATTGTTTTCTGTGAAAACCAGATTCATCAGTTCTTTCTCAGTCAGAAAATCGGCAGCCTGTTGAAGCGAAGCAACATCGAGAAGGAGAAGGGCATTTCCCCGGTCTCAGTATTCCGGGTTCTGGTCACCTTGGCCTTCACTGGAAAGACCCTTTTCCGCACCCTCGAAGCAGGTGGAAGCTGCGGGATGGCCAAGGATACGGTGTATCGGTTTCTCAACTCGGTCCATACCAATTGGCGCAGATTCCTTTTGCTGTTGAGTTCCCGGGTTATCAGTCAGGAGCTTGAGCCGTTGACCGGCGCCACCAACATGAAGGTGCTGATCGCCGATGATACGCTTTACCGCCGCAATCGGAGCAAGTATGTCGAATTACTTTCACGGGTCTTTGACCATACCGACAATCGGTATTATCGCGGCTTTAGGATGCTCACCCTGGGTTGGTCTGACGGCATCAGCTTTCTGCCCGTCTCCTGTGCACTGCTGGCTTCCAGCAAGGAAAAGAATCGGTTGGTTCCCTTGCGTACGGACCTTGATCGTCGCACCAACGGAGCGAGACGTCGCCAGGAGGGTATCCGCAAGGCAACCGATGTTCTTGTCGAGATGGTGGCCGAGGCCGTTGCAAGCGGGATTCAAGCCAGTCACCTTCTGTTCGACAGCTGGTTTGCCTATCCCGTAACCATGAGGAAATTGCTTGCCAAGGGGATGCATACTCTCTGCATGCTCAAGGTCACGGAAAAGATCTGCTATCGTTACCAGGGGGAAGATCTCCACGTGGCGGCCATCTACCGGAAGATTCGCAAGCGACGGGGCCGCGCCAAGATTCTCGCCTCGGTCATGGTCGGGATCGGCGAGGATGACAAGGGGAGCCCCGTATCGGCAAAGATCGTATTCGTTCGCGACCGGCGCAGCAAAAAGTGGCTGGCCCTGCTGTCCACCGATACAACCTTGGGGGACGAGGAGATCGTAACGACCTACAAACGCAGATGGGATATCGAGGTGTTCTTCAAGGTGGCAAAGTCGTTTCTGAATCTTGCGAAAGAATGCCAAGGGCGGTCCTATGATGCGCTGGTTGCCCATGCAACCACGGTGTGTTGCCGATACATCATGCTGGCCTTAGCCAAGAGGACAAACCAGGATCACCGAACGCTGGGAACCCTGTTTCACGCCTGTTGCGACGAGCTCCAGCAGGCTACGTTTGCTGAAGCACTGGCCTTTGTGCTGATGTTGCTGGAGCAGGCATTGGGCGCTGCCCCGGATATGACTCGGGCGTTGTTCCGATCCCTGGTGGAACAGTTTCTTCGGGGGCTACCGCCAATTTACCGAGCAAAGTGGCTACTTGCATGGCAAAATGACGCCGCTTATTGTTAAAGAACAGGTAGATAGACAAACTAAACGTGTGCGAAAGTTGAGTTAAGGTTATTACAAGCCATCGGTTGTGGCATTGTATTTACTTCATTTCCGGCATTAGTGCCCACTTGATATACCAGGATTGTATTAGGGCTTCTTTATCAAGACAAACTATTCCACCTGGCTGGAATTTGATAATGGTTTTATCTGTTATGTCGACAACTAAATATGACACGAGTCTTTCAAGAAAGGGAAGATGGCTGACCAGCATGATATTTTTTGATGGGTCAAGACTTTTCGATATTTCCGTTACATCATCGTTCGGGTTTATACCCTTGATTTCTTTTTGCCCCAAAGGAGGCTTCAGATAATGTTCCATGATATTTGCTGTTTGCCAGGCTCTGGTTTTGCCGCTGTGATTAATCTCTGAGACCGGTATCGCAAATGCTGAAAGAAGGTGGGCAAGTCTATCCACTGCAGCTCTGCCTCCTTCTGTTAGTGCAGCATCAGGATTCAAGATTCCCGAATCTACCTGGCCATGTCTCACAAGATATAGGGGCATAATGACATTGCATCCTTATTTGGTAAATATTGGCTACTTACGAGTTCTTTAGCGTGCTTTCTTTTTTAACTATTTCAACGCAATAATCAAAGCCCCCACTACTATGAAAGCCCCACCCGTCAAGGTTTTAGCATCCGCCTTTTCAGCCAAGAATACAAAGGCCAGGATCATAGCGACCACCACTCCCAATTTATCAATAGGAGCAACTCTTGAGGCCGGTCCTAATTGCAATGCCCGATAATAACAAAGCCAAGACGCGCCAGTTGCAAATGCGGACAAGATTAAGAAACTCAAAGCCTTCCCAGGCAACTTAAAAGGATTTTGCCATTCGCCAGTGGTAATGATAATTCCTGCAGAAAAGAACAGGATAACTATGGTCCTCAAGAAGGTTGCCAGATTTGAATTGATCCCTGTGACACCAATTTTGCCGAACAACGCAGTCAACCCGGCAAACAGAGCTGAGCCGAGTGCATAATAAACCCAAGTCGGGAACATGCTTACTATCTCCTTTTGCCCATAAAAATTGCTTTTTTAATTCAGCATGCAAATTACGGCAATAATAGTCTGAAGTCTTTTCCTTAATGCAAAAGGCTTTTATCTTTATAATATCGGTAAGCCAACAGAACAAGCTCCATGAGGTATTCTGGGTCATTCTTTGCTGCTTGATACTGTGGGTAGGCTAAAATCTCATGAGTTTCCTGATAAAACCTGTCAACCAATCTTTCAAAGGTATTCTGGAATGTCTGGGTGGCCGCATCATCATCGGCAACACTATTTTTGACTGGAATTAATTCCAGTAATGCTTTTCGGATGTCATCAATGGCTTCTAATTTTGTCATTGGCTTTATCTATCAGCTTTTAAGGTAGATTTCTTTAGCCGTACTATTTCCTCAAGTAGCTCATTTTTACTGACTATTCCTTTGCTATCAAGAAGATTTATCAGCGCCATTGATTGGATAACCTGAGACATAAGCACTTCTTCATGGGATACGATTTCCCTGTCATTAAGTTGCTCGGCTCCTGCTGGTTCTGTTATTCTCTCAGCATTATTATTTAATCTATCCCATAGCAGCCCAATAATCAGCATGGATGCATCGTCAGCATCGAAGGTTTGATTGCCCGATACCATGCGGCACGATTCTAATAAAACATCGTTTCCCGACCAGAGGCCGAGTACATCCCTGGCAAAAGCGCCAACAGAGTAATACAGGTCGTCCAAGTCCTCTTTTCTTGTTGATGTCATTGTAAAGCTGTCATTAAGGGACAGATGAGTCTCCAAATATTCTATTGCATCTTCAACAGTTTCAGGGGGGTATTTCATAGTGGGCATATAATCCTGTTATTCCTTGTTTATTGATAATCGCTAAGAGCTTATCAGAGCTACTGTCAATAAATCAAATGTTGCCTGATATATTTGCGGATCGTAAGAATCGACGATGGCACTTATGGAATTTGTGATGGTTGTGGCGAGGGAATATCTGAAAAAAGGTTAATTGGCAGACCAGTGACTACTCTCTGTATCGACTGTAAAACCAAACAGAAACAAGCTGAGCGGAGAGGTATTAAGGGCGGCCCGGCCATACGCAATAGCCTGAGTTGTTCATTTCAATATAGGCAGGGAAATGAAGCCGACTTTGAATATGCAGATTGAATTAGCCCTTGTTTAGGATATGCTAATCACTCGAACTGGCATTTGAACTCTTGGAGCGCCTTCCGAATCTCTGCCATTTCAGCTCGGAGCAGGCGAACTTCTTCCTCCAATACAGCAAGACGCTCGTTGTCTAATATTGCCCGGTGACGAGCCTGCTGTTGAGGAGCAAACACTCCTTCATCCGAGATTACCGGCTCTCCTGAAAAAAGATGAGCATAGCGCTGTTCCTTCCTTCCCGGTTGGAGCGATAGCTTGATTAAGATATCTCGCTCTGCGAGCTCATCAAGAAGCACCTCGATTGCCGCCAGATCGCCCATCTCTGCCATTCGCTCAGCACGCCCCTTTAGTTCTCCGATTGTTTGGGGGCCCCGAACAAGAAGTTCTGCAATGAGCGCCTGCTCGTCAGGTTCCCACTTCAGCTTCTCATAAAGGAGATGCCGGTATTTTGGCACCCTTCCACTACCGAAAGCTGTCAGCACAAGATGTTTTCTCTTGAGCGAATCGCACGCCTGAACCACCTCAGCCTCTTCTAATCTCATCATCGGGTGACGGTTCGACTTTTGGTTGCAAGCTGTCATAAGGGAATTGAGGGTAAGAGGATAATAGTCAGGTGTCGCCAGCTCTTTTTCGACGAGCGATCCCAGAACTCGGCATTCTATTTCGTTCAGAGTGGTTTCCATATTCACCTCTTGTGTACAGTATAATACATCTTTGCCACCTGTCTGTCCTAAGGTCAAGATTTAATCAATGCTCCTGACATCACTGCTGTCTCGCGCCGGTCCCACAGAAATGCAAACCCTTCCATAATTTTCCAACGGGCTAAATTTGTCAACTATATTATCCCTACAACGGCACATAGATTATCCTGATTTCAGTTTTTTCTTCCGATGCATATATAAGCACGGTGATTTTTCAGTTGAACCCACCTTGCCAAATCAAAGATTTGCTTCACATCAAAAGTCCGCATGGGTAGTACAATCCCAATGATCATTCTAAGCTGCGACAGCGTAATGGCTGGTGATTTTTTCCCCCAACCTGATCTTCAGATGCCAGAGGAAGAAATGGGCTAACATGCATGTAAGAATGTGATGATACCAGCCGCCAAACTTCCTGACCTCATAGTGGTCCATCCCCAGTTCTGTTTTAGTTTCCTCGAAACACTGTTCTATCGCCCAGCGAATGCCACTTAACCAGACAAATGCACTCAGCTTTGTAGAACGAGGCGCATTGCTGATGAAAAAAGAGTATTCAGGACTCCCTCCTAATGTGCGCCTGATCACAAGCCAGATATTCCGGTCATCCCTGACAGTCTCAATAGCGGTAGTATGTTCGGATTGAATTAACATGTTTAGATTGTATTTGGCAAAATCGACGAGCGTCTTTGAGAAATTTCATATCACAGGTTTACAGGAAGTATACGACACACCTCTGTGTCTACTAACTATGCCATTTTCCTACTGCTTTCGGCAGTTTCAAGATTTCTTTCTGCGACCGGGAGCCTAATATCTCCTCAGAGGGAGAGCCATTGCTGGGCGATAAATTGGAAATACAATGGCCTCCTCTCTTCGAAGGTGCAATCGTTATTTCAAGGTGTACATCTGATAGGTTTCCGTCTCCTGCTGGAACCAGTCATCGGGCAGATCATGCCCTACATTCGCTTGCTTTGCCATGTTAACGACCATGGGGAGCAGGGCGGCGAATCGTATCGCCGTGGAGCTGCCTGCGGCCGGTGAAGGACTGAAGGTGATTTCCTGATCGTTGTTGCGGCCGGGAGCCCTGCCCTCGATGAAATCGGTCAGGTATACCCGCTTGCTGTTAAACATTTCCAGCAACCGCCAGGAAGCGACTCGGTAGCCGGCTTCTCCGTGCTTGCGGGCCTCGATCTTGTCCTTTTGGGGATCACCGGTGGCCTTGGTCGCATCCGCCTTCGCATCATACTGATCCGATGCCGGGTAGGTCCAGGCGATGCGATCCGCTCTTTGGAGCATCCGTTCATCATATTCAGCTCCCGTCACGCAGTATACGTGCGCTCCTGGTGCCAGCCAGGCAGGGTCGAAGGTCGCGCCGATGCTGTTGGTTGCGGAGATGACGATATCGGCTCCCCTCACCGCCTCTTCGGCTGAGGAGACCGGCGTAATATCTTCAATGCCGACAGGGCCTCTCATCTGCTCGCAGTAGGCGGTGCGGTTGGCAGGGGTGGAGCTGAATACTTTAACCGACTTGATGTTTCTCACCAGGGAATGCCCCATGAGCAGCGACCGTGCCATCCAGCCGGAGCCGATGAGCCCGATCTTGCTTGCATCGGGTTTGGCCATATACTTGGCGCACAGACCGCCCACCGCACCGACGCGCATTACCTGCATGTCGCGATCCTGCACGATGGAGAGCAACTTTCCCGTGCGCATGTCAAACAGCAGCAGCCACCCGGACTTCTCGGAGTTATGGGGATTTCTGTCGCCTGAGATGGCGACGCCCATGTTCCGCAATGCTCCAAAGACCTCAACTTCGGCAGTGGCCCAGGAGTTGATCCGGAGGATCGCCACTTCGTCCACCATGTCGAACAGGGGGCGCAGACGCAGTACATAAGATGACGCTCCGCCCCCGAAACCGCCCTGGGCCGTTAACAGCCGTCCGGCGTCCCATTTGGACAATTGTCCCCGCCCCACTCTGCGGGTGCTTTCCTCCACTGCCTCAAGACATTTCTCCATGGTCAACACGTGCTTCACATCTTCGTTGGTAAGTAACAGCATTAACATTCTCCCTTCTGCCTGTCGGCACATCTAAATAATAACAATGCAACTTTCATGAGTAGTCTTTCTTGATTAAGGTTTCAATGCAAATGGAATATATCTTAGTTCGGCTATCGTAGGAAGCCAACGATACTGTCACTTTGTATAATCTGGAGCATTTTCCATTTGCACCAGATCGTTAAAACCAAAGCCTAAATGGTTATATATCCGATTGGTAGAAGAAATGATGCGGGCTGGCTTATCAGGATCGGCATTAAAGTGCTGATGGACGGTATTCAGGGGGATATATACAATGTCGCCCGATTCCCATTCATACTTTTCCCCTTTGTCACTGATGACCCACTCAAATTCATCCTTCATGATAACATCGACATCCCAGTGCATATCATACCCTTTTCCTTCGATAATATAAACGCACTCTTCCGACATGTGCCGATGCTTCCCGGAACAACTGCCGGGGGGGATCACCTGTAAATAGAGATCAACGCTTTTGGCGGGGAAATTCATCTCTTCAGCCATTTTTCCATTAATCATGTGCTTAATCCGCCCCTGGGGTGAATCCTCCCAAGGCATCTCCTCGGGTCGTATCACTTTCTTCATGGGGCCCAAACCTATCTGGCTCAAGGGATTTTTCTTAGATTCTTCTACGAATTCCTGGTAATAAGAAGCTTTCCGATCACCTTGATTCCAAGTTTCCCGCTCTTTTGGCATTGTTTTTTCTCCTTTTATCGTGAAAAGAGTCTATAGCAATTCCCGTAACTGAATAGGACGATAATCTTCATAACCTGGAGATGGTTCCTTGGGTGCTTTTTCCACAAAGTCCTGATAAATAAGGTTCATGAACATGTAGAGGGGCTTTCCTTTGAAAATGATTCCCCTTGCTGGTTTATCAGGATCGGCATTGAAGTGCTGGTGGACGGATCCTCCATGAATTAGAACCAAGTCACCGGCATTCCATTCATATGTTTTGCCATCATGAATTTCATAGCCCCTCCCCTCCAGAATATAGAGAAGTGCCTCATTCTGGTGTCCGTGTTTTTTTGATTTTCCTTGGGGAGCCAAATCCACATAGTGAATATAGAGCGATTGCGTTATCCCACTGTGGGGATCCAGTAAAGTCTTGCCGTATTCTTGAGGACCTCCTTTCCATCGTACTTTATCACCCTTGATCACCCGGGGCATGCCTCTCAGCCTCTGCATCTCGTCTCTCATGGAATACAGACGGCTCTCAATCGTCCGAACGAAGGACCTTGGCTCTGTATACACCTTGACTTCCTGAGGTGGCTTCATAGTTTTCCCTCCTTAATTTGAAATCTATTAGGGTTGAGGTAATGTAAAATACGGCAAGTGCAGTTTTAAGTGGGGCATTACGAAGTTAGTATGTGCAGAGAGTTCCTGACAGCTTTGATCGTAAGATAAAATCACCTTACGTCGTTTCCCGGAGGAACCGTGTGCCGTTTAAGAGAAAGCATATATTTCTATTTGAAAGTTTATACGCCTTTCAAAACTGCCTATACTCTCTTAAGGAAGGGGTTTCAACCCCGCTCACCCGCCGAAAATGCCACCTTTCAATCAAGACTCATTATATCCTTTAAT
>Ga0194060_10003960_pt1 | contig 10369 bp, 7 predicted proteins | sample SepL225m_MetaG_FD_163427 | JGI IMG/M metagenome (GOLD analysis project Ga0194060, IMG submission 163427) | Anoxic zone freshwater microbial communities from boreal shield lake in IISD Experimental Lakes Area, Ontario, Canada - Sep2016-L222-5m | ecosystem: Environmental > Aquatic > Freshwater >... | reverse complement strand
CACCCGGCGGCCCCATCGCGTCCATAATGAGAACTGCTGCCGGTGTGGCCGCCCCGTTGCCACCGGCGGTGACCCGCGCCGCCAACTTCATCGGCCGATCGAGCAGCGGCGGCGGGTTGTTCAATGGCGCGCTGACCGATGTGCGGATCTGGAATGTCGCCCGCACCGAGGCGCAGATTGAAGCAAGCAGAAGCATCGGCTCGATTGCCGGACCCGAAGCGGGTTTGCTGGCGGCCTACCCGATGGGCGCGACGGGGGCCGCCCCATTGGCGGATGTGAGCGGCAACAGCCGCGCTGCCACCCTCGGCGGCAGCATCAGCTTCTATAAAAGCAACGCCCGCACGCTGTCCGTGAGCGGGTTCACCGGGTCAAGCAGTCTTTATGTGGACCAGGGCACGCTGATCCTCAACGGAACCAATTCGTACACCGGCACCACCACGATTAACGCTGGCACCTTGCAGGTCGGCGTCGGCGGCACTGAGGGCACGCTGGGCAGCGGCAACGTCGTGAACAATTCCTCGCTGGTGTTGAACCGCAGCGATGATCTCACGCTGCCCAACACCATCTCCGGCACCGGATCAGTCACCAAACAAGGCGCGGGCGTTGTCACGATCGCTGGCACGAATTCCTACAGCGGCAGCACCACCGTGAGCGCCGGCACCCTTCGAGTGAACGGCCGCCTTGGCAACTCCGGGGTCACGGTGGCCCCCGCCGCCACGCTCGGCGGCACCGGCGCCATTGCCGGCCCGGTGACCATCCAGGGCACCCTCGCCCCCGGCGCGAGTGTCGGCACGTTGAACACTGGCACTCAGACCTGGGCCCCGGGCGGCATCTACGAGTGGCAGATGAACGATGCCACTGGCACGGCTGGCAGCAATCCGGGATGGGACTTGTTGAACACCACCGGCACGCTGACCGTGACCGCCACCAGTGGCAGCAAGTTCACGATCAAAGTAGTGTCGCTGAGCGAGAGTGCGGCGGGGATCTGCGCCCATTTTAACAACCAGCAGGCGTATTCCTGGCGCATCGCCACCGCTTCGGGTGGCGTGAACGGCTTCTCCGCCGACAAGTTCACTTTGAATACCGACGGGTTCGCGAACAGCCTTCTGGCCAGTAATACGTTTTCCATCGTGCAAACGGGCAACGATATCTATCTGAACTTCACGTCCGGCCTCGCCCCTCCCGCCAGCACGACCAACGTGCTGATCAGCAGTTCCAATCCGTCTCTGCCGGGCGCAAGCGTGACCTTCACCGCCACGGTCGGCGTGGTGGCGCCAGGAAGCGGCATCCCGACCAACCAGATACGGTTCCTGACCAACGGCATCCCCGCGGCGACCAATTACCTGGACGCCACTGGCCAAGCTGCCTTCAGCACCGCGCTCCTGCCGCACGGCTCGAACACCGTCACCGCCGAGTACGTCAGCGACGGCAACTACCTGCCCAGCACCAACCGCGTCGTGCAGGTGTTGGACCGAGCGCCGACCTCGCGCGACATCACTGCCAGCACCACCGCCAACCATCCGCTGGTGCTGGCCCTGGACAAGCTGCTGGCTCGGGCCAGCGACCCGGACGCGGGCGACATCCTGGCGGTCACGGCGGCCGGCCCCGCCAGCACCAACGGACCGGCCAGTAACGTAGTCCTGAATAGTGGCGCGGGCACGATCACCTACACCCCCGCCACCGGCTACGTCGGCGCCGACAGCTTTACATACACGGTCAGCGACAACTATGGCCGGACGGTGACCCCGAAGGTAACGGTGACGGTGACCTCGGCGGGCGGGGTTTCGCCGAACGTGGTTTCCCCGCCGACCTACAGCAATGGAACCTTCCGGGTGACCTTCGCGGGCATCCCGAGCTTTCAATATACGATTGAGACGGCGGGCTCGCTGACAGGTCTGTGGACCTACCTGAAGACCGCCACTGCTGGGACGAACGGGATGTTCGAGGTGATTGACTCGGCTGGATCGTCCGAGCCGTCGCGCTATTACCGGACTGTGTATCCCTGAAGTTGAATGAGTTGAATGGGTTACATGAGTTATATGAGTTACATGGGGTGCATGGGTTGCATGGGTTGCATGAGTTACATGGGTTACATGGGTGCATGGGTTACATGGGTGCATGGGTTACATGGGTGCATGGGTTACATGGGTTAAGTAAGGCCGAATGAATATGAAGCATCTAACTACATTCCAAAGGAGCGCGGACATTCCTGTCCGCCGCGGTGCGCCATTCACATCCCAAAGGAGCGCGGACATTCTTGTCCGCGTGGGTGTGCCATTTACACCGCGAAGGAGCGCGGACATTCTTGTCCGCCGGGGTGGTCCAGCATGTTCGGGCGCGGGTTTTGGGGTTGAGCAACCGGACGCGGACAAGAATGTCCGCGCTCCACTCGTATTTCATGGTCCGCGCTTGGGTATGGCGGCTACAATGGGAAGGAGCGCGGACATTCCTGTCCGCGTGGGTGCTCCGGCGGGTTCTGACGCGGGTTTTGGGGTTGAGCCGCCGGATGCGGCTACGAACAACTTCTGGCGCACCCGGTATCTACCGTGAACCTGAACCCTTGAATCGAGAGAGAATGAGAATGAAAACGAAGCTTGGAATCGCGGCCAGCCTGCTGCTGGCTGGCTCAATACACGCGGCCGTAATTAACTACAACTGGAGCGGGGGATTTGCCAACGGGACCGCGGTGCCGGACAACAATGTCAACGGGTGGGTGGACAGCCGGACGTTGAGCGGGCTCAATGGAACCGTTAGCGGGCTGGCGGTGACCCTGGACCTCACGGGCGGGTGGAATGGGGACCTGTATGCGTACGTGCAGTATGGCAGCGGGTTCACCGCGCTGCTCAATCGCGTGGGCGTGTCGGAAGCCCATCCGTCTGGCAACGCGGGCGAGGGGGTCCAGGTGACGCTCAGCGCTGACGGAACGCCGGGTCTGCACACGTACCTGGCAGCAATTCTCATTATGGACGAGATGGGGAAGCCGGGTGAGGGCACCCGGCCTACAAGATGGCGGTTTTGCGGGGGATGTAGGCCGGGTGCCCTCACCCGGCGGGGAGTAACAGGCCAAAATGAGAACTGCTGCGTACCTGGGCAACGGGGCTGGGGTGTTGACAGGCGTCTGGCAGCCGGATGGCGCCGGGTTTAATTCCTTTCTGGGGCTGAATCCGAACGGAGACTGGCGCCTGTTCGTGGCGGATCTGAATGGCGTGGATGTGATGACGGTGAATAGCTGGGGCCTGCATCTGGAGCTGTCGGTGGTGCCCGAGCCCTCGGAATGGGCGGCGATAAGCTTCGGCTTGCTGGGACTCGCCTGGGTGGCCAAGCGGCTCGAACGAAGGCTAAAGGCTAAAGGCTAAAGTCAAACCCATGCCCATCCGCAATTGAGCATTCAGCCTTTAGCCTTTAGCATTTCCGATCATCCCGGAGGGACATCCGACAATAGCCCAACGTTTCAACGTTGGGAACCCGCCTCCGCAGTCCGATAAGTCCCGAAGGGACGGCTGACGAATCGCACAGGGTTTCGGCCTTCCCTACGGGACTTGTGCCCCTCTAAACTCGCGTACCCAACGTTGAAACGTTGGGCTATTTTCGGCCATCCCTCCGGGATGAGAAGGGTCAATTCCTAGCGGCATTGGACATTCTTGTCCGCGTGGGTGCTCCGGCGGGATCATGCGCGGGTTTTGGGGTTGAGCAGTCGGACGCGGACAAGAATGTCCGCGCGACGGCGAGGGGGCTTGGCATGGAAGGCGGTCAGCGCCTCCGCCAGATAGGTGTATTCGGCCAGCGAGTTGTGGAGGTGGGCGGAGATGCGGAAATAGCGGCGTTCCGGGGAGCCGAAGCGCAAGAGCGGGAGCTCGATGCCGTACTCGTCGTGGAGCCGTAGTTGCTCGGCCTCGATCTTGCCGGATCTGGGCCGGCCTTGGAACGGCTCGGGCAAGGGCAGGGTGGCCATAGCGCCGAGCATGGAGTCCGGGCAGGGTGGCTCGAGTTGCAGGCGCTCGCACAGCAGCCGGCGGGCAGAAACGGCGAGTTGATGGTTGGCATCACGAATGGCGGGCCAGCCGCCGGGATAGAGACGTTCCATCCACGGGATGGCCTCGCCGGCGCATAACCACGCTGTGGGGTCGGCTGTGCCCGCCCAATCGAAGCGGTCCTGGAAGGCGCTGAAGCCCGGCCGGGGCGTATTATGGCCGTGGCTAATGACGGCAGGCTGGATGCCCTTCTGTTTATCCTCGCGTACCCACAAGAAGGCGGCTCCTTTGGGAGCGCAGACCCACTTGTGCAAGTTGCCGGTGTAGTAGGCGGTGCCCAGCTTCGCCACCTGCAACGGCACCATGCCCGGCGCGTGCGCGCCATCCACCAACACTTCCACCCCGCGCGCGGCAAATTCCCGAACGAGTTGCGCGATGGGAAACACCAGCGCGGTGGGGCTGGTCACATGATCGAGCATCGCCAGGCGCGTGCGCCTGGTCACCGCCCGGAGCACCGCCTCGACGATTTCGGACGGTCCGCGCAAGGGAAATGGAACTCGCACGGTGACCAGCCGGGCGCCCGCCTGGCGGGCGGTTTCGACGAGCACGTTGTGGCAGGCATTGTAGTCGTGGCTGGTGGTGAGCAGCTCGTCGCCGCGGCGCAGCTTGAGGGAGCGCGCCACAGCGTTGATGCCGGTCGTGGCGTTGGTGACGAAGACCAGGTCGCGCGGTCGCGCGCCAACGAAGCGGGCCACCTGGGTTCTGGCGGCTTGCAACCGGTCATCGTAATGCCGCCAGAGAAACTGCACCGGCGCGGTTTCCATGTCCCGTCGCAGTTGAGTCTGCAGCTCCAGGATTGGCTTTGGGCAGGCGCCGAAAGAGCCGTGGTTCAAGAACACCTGTCCCGGGGCCAGTGGCCAGTAACGGCGCAAGCGCGACGGTTTGGGGCGGGCTAACCCGGTTATCTCACACCCTTGAATGCCGCGTGAGGGCACGCGGCCTACAGCAGGGGTGCGCGCTTGTAGGCCGCGTGCCCTCACGCGGCGCAGTGTTGGCGTTTCCATCGGAGTGTGAATTGTCCAAGCTAAGGGCTGCTGCTTCATTGTTGGAGCAGCCTATTTGTCACGCCTGGCGTAGGTGATGAGCGCGGAGCCTGGAGCCGACGGCAGGTTGACCGACAGCCCCTTTTCCATCAGCTCACTGCCGGTGGCGCTGGTGCTGCCGGACACATCAAAGTCAGTGAGAGTGTAAGTGGCCTTGGGATCCAGGCCGCGCAGCTTGAAGGTCATGCTTGGAACGTTGTTGGACGAGCGGCGAAACGCCTGCACCAGGCCGCTGGTCAACTCCGGCGCATCAAACTGCCAGGCGATCCACCGATCCGCTCGCGTGCTGTAGTCCGTGAGTGGATAATAATCCCGGCTCAAGAAGGGCTGGACTTGCCGAAACTCCTTGAGCCGCTGTGCCAGCGGTTCCCAGAAGGGAGCATCATTCTTGTAGAAGTCGAAGGCATACGCGGCACAAGTCTGCATACCACTCCGGAAGTCATAAGGGTCGAGCGAGACCCCGCCGTGACCGCTGATCGGCACCCAAAGCGACAGTGCCCAGGTGAAGCACTGCGCGCCGACCGGGTCCCAGAGGTAATCCGAGCGCAGCAGCGGCACGGAGCGGCGCATCATCTCGAAATCAATCCTGCGTCCTCCGCTGGCGCAATCGTCCAACAGCACCCCGGGGTATTCGCGCTGGAAGTAGTCGAGATAATCGTAGAGGCCGGTGATGTGGCCGATCTCGTTCATCCCCTGACGGTCCTCGGCTTCGCCGGCACGCCAGTAGTAGAGCGGGTGCATATTGAAATCGAGCCGATAGACGCCGAGGCCCAGGTCGCGAACGTAGCTGCCAAAGGTCTTCTTGAGCCAGGCCAGCGCTTCGGGGTTGCCCTGGTTCAGCAGCCGCCAATCTTTCTGATAGGCCATCGGCGCCGGCAGATTCGTCGGCGCCAGCAGCCACTCCGGGTGGTTGGTGCGCAGCCACGTGGAAGGCATGACACGCTCGGGTTCGAACCACACTAGGAATTTGAGCCCTGCCTCATGGACCTTGTCCGCCACCGGCTTTAACCCGCGTGGAAAGCGCACCGGGTCGGGGTCCCAGTTGCCCATGCCCTCGGCGAAGCCGCCGCGTGACCAGCCTGCGTCTATCCAGTAGTAGTTAACCGGCAGCTTGTGGGCTGCGATGTTGGAGACCGCCTGGATTTGATTCGTTTCGCTAACGTTGTTGAAGCCCACCAGCGCTCCCGAGGCAGCGACCACCGGCTCCAGGTCTTTGCCGCCCGGATGCGGAGTGAAATGCTTCAGCATCAGCCGCCGAAACTGATTGTGACCGGCAACGGTGTCTCCGCTATAGCGCTGCAACAGGATTGCCGGGGTGCGAATCCGCTCGCCCGGGTGCAGGCGCAAATGCGTCCGCTCCAACCCGGCGCGCACCATCACCCGGCCATCTTCGACGCGCGCAAACGACGCCGCCCATTGGCCCGACCACCCAACGGCGAAGAACAGCCCGCCGCCATCGGGCGAAGCCAGGTTGAAAAAGGGCATCACGCCGTCCGAGGTACGCCCGCCGACGGGTCCGAGGTTTAACGTGATGCCGGCTGTGAGCTGCAGTTCACGCGGCTGGAAGTCGGTGATCTTTTCGGTGCTGCCGTCCGCGAAATGCAACGTGTAGTCGCCTCCCTTCGGCGTAGGCAGGGCGAATGCGGCTGCTTGAATGTCCTCCAGGATTGGCGTGTCCTGAGCGCCACGGTTCTCGAAGAACAACACCCATGTCAACGCATCGAACCCCTCCAGCGTCCGGATCTCCGCGGTCAGCCGCAACTTGGTAACCGGATCATCCAGATGCAAACGCCTCACGCCGCTCTCAGTTGCGGCGGGCTGTTCCTGGGTGACCTGGCAGCGGCGCAGGAAATCTGCCGAGTCACTGCCGCCGTAGCGAAATTGCACCGGCAGCGCCGGCGCCTTCCACTGCGCCGCCGGGAGCCAGGCCGTGAGGGAACGCTCCGGAGCGGATTGAGCGGAAAACCGGCCTGTGAGCAGCAAGCTCACGCCAAGGACCAAGGGAATCCAGTGCCCTACCCGAACCGGAAGGCTGGGTTTGAGGCTGCACCTTACACAAGTCTGGCTGACTCGACCAAGTGGTGACTCCCTCTCCTCCTTTGGAGGAGAGGGTTGGGGAGAGGAGGCCCACCACTCGTTTCGCGGGGCGGGATCGTAGTGACGTTCCTGCGGGATGCCCATCCAAGACACCTGGCTTGGTGGCTGAGAACAACGGCCTCCTGCCCCTGAACCCCGGTGCGGAATGGACGGCCCCCTCTCCCTCTCCCTCTCCCCCCAAGGGGGGAGAGGGTGCCGAAGGCGGGAGAGGAGGCGGTTCAGGGGCGCAGAGCGTGTCAAAATATCGGGGGTTTCTCTCCCTGGCGCTCTCCTCCAGAGGAGGAGACGGAAACGACGCTGCGTCCTGTGGACACCGAGATGCGTGTAAGATGCAGGCTGGAGGTGCTGAGATGTGCGATCGGGTCGCCGCAATTGCAAGTACGAGTGATTCATAGTTTTAGGACAGTCCGAATACTAACAGAATGCTAGTCCGAAGTTGAGGAAGAAGAAACCGGGCAAAAGACAGCCCCGGGCAGGACAACCCAGAGGCTTGAGGAGAGCAACGGCCGTCCGCACGCACCGAATAACCGAGCTGTATAAGCACTCGCAATAGTGAGAATGGCAGGGTGCGCAGACGGGGCACACTGGTAGCAGTATGGTACCACCATTGACCTGGCATGGTACCATAGAACGGTTCGGCATACCCCGAAATAGAGCCCACCGAAGGCACTGGAGCCACGGTCTGTCCACACGGAACATCAACACTTCTAATCTAAAAACCAGAGGCAGGAGGGTTAACCACAGATTGACACAGATCGACACAGATAACGACTGCTGAAAACAGCAGTTCAAACCACGAAATACACCAAACACACGAAAAATGAACGGCTTACGAGAAGGACACTGCTCACTCTGTCATTTCGTGTATCTCGTGCATTTCGTGGTTCCAATTGCTCTTTCCAGGATAAAATCGAATTGGCGACGGGGTGCTTGTGGCCTTGGCGCAGAATGGCTGGCAACTAAGGAGTGCAAATAAATTGTCGGATTTTGCCGGTCGGCGCACACTTATCTGGGAATGCAATCATCGGATGATAGCGCGCTGTTGCGGCAGTATGTGGACGACCATTCGGACGTCGCTTTTGCCGCGCTGGTGACGCGGCACATCAATTTGGTTTATTCGGTCGCGCTGCGGCACGCGGGCGACCCGGATCAAGCGGAGGAAATCACGCAAGCTGTCTTTATCCTGCTGGCCAACAAGGCGGGGCAACTGCGCCATGACAAAGCGCTTTCCAGTTGGTTGTTTCAGGCGACCCGGTTGACGGCCAGCAATGTCGTGAGAAGCGAAACCCGGCGTCACCGCCGTGACCAGGAGGCGCATATGCAAGCTGTTTTGGATGAATCGGGAAGCGACATCTGGCAGCAAATCGCTCCGCTGCTGGACACCGCGGTGGCGAGTCTGAGCGAGAAAGACCGCCACGCCATCGTGCTCCGGTTTTATGAAGGCAGGAATCTGCGGGAAGTCGGCGTCGCCTTGGGCGCAAGCGAAGATGCGGCCGAGAAACGCGTGAGCCGCGCCGTCGAACGCCTGCGGGACTTTTTCGCCAAACGCGGCATCACCGTCGGCGCGAGCGGACTTGTCGTGGTCATCTCTGCCAACGCCGTCCAGGCCGCACCCGTCGGATTGGCCCTCACGACTTCAACCGCCGCCGCCCTTGCCGGAACCACCCTCACCACCGCCACAACTGCCACTGCCTCCAAAGCCATCGCTATGACCACAGCGCAAAAAACGATTATCACCGTCATGCTTGTCGCCGCCGTCGGGACGGGAATTTACGAGGCGCGCCAAGCCTCACAACTGCGCGAACAAGTTCAAGCGCTCCAGCAACAAGTGACGCCGCTGACCGAACAAATCCAACAACTGACTAAAGACCGCGACGATGCCACACGCCAACTCGCTGCGCTCCGGGACGACAATGATCGCCTAAACCGGAACACCGCCGAATTGCTCAAGTTGCGAGGCGAAATAGGTCCGCTCCGTCGACACATGAATTCAAACGACTCAAGTAATACAGGAAGACCGTTGAGCGAGTGGCTACAGGAATATGATACGAAGGCAGCGGATTTGAAGCCTGAAGCTAAGAATGCGATTCGGCAAATGGGAACCAATTCGATTCCCGAGCTTTTGAGGATGCTTCGCTCTGAAAGTTCCGGAGATATTCCTTGGCGGATCACTTGCGCCTTCAGAGCCTTGGGTCAAGAAGCCAAAACGGCTGTTCCTGCATTGATTGAGATCCTGCAATCTTCCGGGTCGGTGGATATGCGCCTGCAGGCAGCTTCATCTTTGGGGTTCATTGGGCCAGATGCGCAAGCAGCTATTCCCGCGCTCATTGCTGCATTGGGCGACAAGGAAAACATTCCGATGCGAATGAATTCCATCGGTGCTTTGACCAGGATTGGAGGCGACCCGTCAGTTCTCGTGCCTGTTTTCACTGCAAGCCTTGATGACCCGTTTTGGGATGTTCGTATTTGGGCATCGACCGGCCTCAGCAAATTTGGCAGCCAGGCCGAGTCGGCCGTGCCTAAACTCATGGAAGCATTGAGCAACACTGATGACAAACCAGCGGTACTAGTGGCCCTCACAAAGGCTCTGGAGGCAATAGGGCCTACTACGAATAGTGCCGCTCCCGTCTTGCTCAAATTGTTTTCCAATCCAAATGAAGGCGTCCGGATGGGTGCAACCAACGCTCTGATACGAATTGACCCCGCAGCCGCAGCTAAGGCACAAGTCAAATGATTGCACCGCGGAACCGCTGCTGCTCTTGCCGGAACAACCATGCAAGTGCAAGTCCTGACACTTGTAAGGTGCCGACAGCACATGCCGAAGCGGCATTCGGAACGCGGCAGACAGGGGAAAAGCTGAAATACTGAAAGCTGAAAGCTGAAATCGGACGGGGCCGCACCTCGTAACGGGTTCTTTGAGGCAAAAGGGTGCCAAGCGAAGATTTCTTGTCCGGTTTCGCATTCGGCGGGTTCTAATAGGTAGATAGATGATGACAGACGACGAACAACTGCTGCTGCAATACGCGCGAGAACACTCCGAGTCAGCCTTCGGCGAACTGGTGACCAGGCACATTGATTTCGTCTATTCCACCGCGCTGCGGGTGGTTAACGGCGACAGCCATCTGGCCCAGGACGTGGCCCAAACGGTGTTCGTTGATCTGGCGCGCAAGGCAGGGAGTCTGCCGGGCGACGTTGGGC